>Ga0302212_1000300_pt1 | contig 21464 bp, 13 predicted proteins | sample II_Fen_N1_1_FD_200235 | JGI IMG/M metagenome (GOLD analysis project Ga0302212, IMG submission 200235) | Peat permafrost microbial communities from Stordalen Mire near Abisko, Sweden - II_Fen_N1_2 | ecosystem: Environmental > Terrestrial > Soil > Wetlands > Permafrost | place: Sweden: Abisko...
TCGTCGGCATCAACCCCGTGGTGGTTCACGGCGGCGGCCCGCAGATTGAAAACGCGCTGAACCGCCTCGGCAAAAAAGGCCAGTTCATCCAGGGCATGCGCGTCACCGACGCCGAAACCATGAAAGTCGTCGAATGGGTGCTGGGTGGCGAAGTGCAGCAAGACATCGTCGGCCTGATCAACGCCGCTGGCGGCAAAGCCGTCGGCCTGACCGGACGCGACGGCGCAATGATTCGTGCCAAAAAGCTCAAAATGCTCGACAACCAAGACCCCAGCATCGAACACGACGTGGGCCAGGTCGGCGACATCGAGTCGATTGACCCCAGCGTCGTCAAGGCGCTGCAGGACGATCAGTTCATCCCCGTCATCAGCCCCATCGGTTTTGGCGACAAGAACGAAAGCTACAACATCAACGCCGACGTGGTTGCCGCCAGACTCGCCACCGTGCTGGAAGCCGAAAAGCTCCTGATGCTGACCAACATCAGCGGCGTGCTGGACAAGGCCGGTGAACTGCTGACCGACCTGACCGCCACGCGCATCGACGAGCTGTTCGCCGACGGCACCATCAGCGGTGGCATGCTGCCGAAAATCGCCGGTGCGCTGGACGCGGCCAAGAGCGGCGTCAACGCCGTCCACATCGTCGATGGCCGCGTGCCGCATGTGCTGCTGCTGGAAATTTTGACCGACAAGGCGTATGGCACGATGATTCGCTCGAACTGAGCGTCGCCCAGCGGCGCGCTGGGAAAAAGCGTGGGGCGCCCCGCTGCCAGCGCGCCCCGCTTGCCGGATGGAGGCGGCGACTCCGGCATGCGCGTGGCGGGTGCCCGCGATGACGCCGGATCATGCGTTTGAACCGAATAAAAGGAGTCACCATGCCACGCTTTCAGGTCAAAAAAGTCGCCGTTCTCGGCGCCGGGGTGATGGGCGCGCAAATCGCCGCCCATCTGATCAACTGCCGGGTGCCGGTGCTGCTGTTCGATCTGGCCGCCAAAGATGGCCCGAAAAACGCCATCGCCACCCGCGCGATTGACAACCTGAAAAAGCTCAAGCCTGCGCCGCTGGGACTGGTCGAAGACGCGGCCTTGATCCAGCCCGCCAACTATGAAGAGCATCTGGCACTGCTGCAGGACTGCGACCTGATCATCGAGGCGATTGCCGAGCGCATGGACTGGAAAACCGCGCTGTATCACCAGATTGCGCCCTTTGTGGCCGACAACGCCATTCTGGCCAGCAACACCTCCGGCCTGTCGATCAGCGCGTTGAGCGACGCGCTGCCGGACAGTTTGAAATCGCGCTTTTGCGGCATTCACTTTTTCAACCCGCCGCGCTACATGGCACTGGTGGAGCTGATCAACACGCCCGCCACCGTGCCGACCGTGCTGGACGATCTGGAAGCTTTCGTCACCAGCGCGCTGGGCAAAAGCGTGGTGCGCGCCCACGACACGCCCAATTTCATCGCCAACCGCGTCGGTATCGCCAACATGCTGGCCACGATGAAAGAGGCCGAAGCGTTCGGCTTGAGCTACGACGTGGTCGATGACCTGACCGGCAAGAAGCTGGGCCGCGCCAGCTCGGGCACCTTCCGCACCGCCGATGTGGTGGGGCTGGACACGATGGCCCATGTGATTCAAACGCTGCAGGACAAGCTTGGCAGCGTGGGCAGCGGCAAGGCCGAAGACCCGTTTTTTCAACTCTATGGCACGCCGCCGGTGCTGACCCGCCTTTTGCAAGCTAAAAGCCTAGGCCAGAAAACCGGCGCGGGTTTTTACAAAAAAGCGGGCCGCGATATTTTGCGGCTCGATCCCGAAAGCATGGGCTATGTCGCTAGCGGCGCGAAAGCCGACGAGGTCGTGGGCCGCATGCTGAAAAAACCCGCTAGCGAGCGACTCAAGCTGCTGCGCGAGGCCGAGGGCGCACAGCCGCGCTTTCTGTGGGCAATTTTGCGCGACCAGTTTCACTACGCCGCCGTGCATTTGGCGGGCATTGCCGAAACCGCTCGCGACATTGATCTGGCGATGCGCTGGGGTTTTGGCATGAAACAAGGCCCGTTCGAGCTGTGGCAGGAGGCGGGCTGGCTGCAGGTGGCGCAGTGGATCCAGCAGGACATTGACGCGGGCAGGGCGCTGTGCAAAGAACCGCTGCCGGACTGGGTGTTCAGCGGCCCGGTCGCGCAGGCGGGTGGCGTACACACGCCGCAAGGCTCGTGGAGCGCGTCCAGTCAAGCATTTATCCCACGGTGCCAGTTGCCCGTCCATGCGCGCCAGTATTTCCCGCAGGATGTGCTGGGTAGCGGCGCGCCCGCCTTTGAAACAGCCGGAACCACGCTGTACGAAGACGAGGCGATTCGCCTGTGGACGCTGGCGGAGGCGAGTGGTGCAAACAGCGACGTGCTGATCGCCAGCCTCAAGACCAAAATGCACGCCATCAGCCCGCATGTCGTCCAAGGGCTGGCGCGGGGCGTAGCGCTGGCCGAGGCGCATCACAGCGCTTTGGTGATCTGGTCTGGCCGTGAGCTGTTTTCTGCGGGCGCTGATTTGCAGGGAATGCTGCCCGCGTTCATGGCGGGCGGCGCTGCTGCGATTGACAGTGCCCAGCGCCAGTTGCAGCAGCTGATGCTCAGGCTGCGCCATGCCGCCGTGCCGGTCGTGTCCGCCATTTCCGGGCTGGCGCTGGGCGGGGGCTGCGAATTGGCGCTGTATTCAGCGCGGCGCGTCGCGGCGATGGAAAGTTATATCGGGCTGATCGAAGTCGGCGTCGGCTTGGTGCCGGGCGCGGGCGGTTTAACCGCCATTGCCCGCCGCGCTGCCGAAAATGCCGCCCGCTCCAGCAACAAGGCGCTGCTACCGTTTTTGAGCGAAAGTTTTACCGCCGCCGCGATGGCCACGGTCAGCAGCGGTGCGCTCGATGCCCGCAAGCTGGGCTATTTGCTGGCCAGCGACGTGATCGTGCCGCACCCGGACGAGCTGCTGTTTGTCGCGCTGAGTCAGGCGCGGGCGCTGGCTGAGGCCGGTTATCGTCCGCCGCTCAACCGCCTGTTTCCAGTGGCGGGCCGCAACGCGCTGGCCACGCTTAAAGGTCAACTGGTGAATATGCGCGACGGAGGTTTTATCAGCGCCCACGATTTTTACATTGCCAGCCTGATCGCCAATGTTGTCTGCGGCGGCGATGTGGACGCAGGCACGCTGGTCAACGAAGACTACCTGATGGCGCTGGAGCGCCAAGCCTTTGGCGCGCTGCTGGCGCACCCGAAAACGCAGGAACGCATCATGGCCATGCTCGGCACCGGCAAACCGCTGCGCAACTGACACAGCAGCGCGCATGAACCGTATCCGCGCACAGCTCAATGTCAGCCAGAGGCACGCAGTTGGATGCCTGCCAGCGGCGCGGCGGACGGGTGGCCAATTCAAGCCATCCGGGCCGCGACGGCGTTCTGCCACCCCACTGACACCTCCGACAGCGAAAAATCACAAGGAGTTTCACCATGCCCAAACAAGTCCAAGACGCCTACATCGTCGCCGCCACGCGCACGCCGATTGGCCGCTCGCACCGGGGATTTTTTCGTCACACCCGGCCTGACGAGTTGCTGGTTCATGTCCTCAAGGCCGCGCTGGCCCAAGCGCCCACGCTAGATCCGCAGGCGATTGAAGACATCGTCTGCGGCTGCGCGATTCCCGAAGGGCCGCAGGGGCTGAACATTGCCCGCATTGGCGCGGTGCTGGCCGGGCTGCCGACCAGCGTCGGCGGCATCACCGTGAACCGCTTTTGCGCCTCGGGCCTGTCGGCGGTGCAGATGGCGGCTGACCGCATCCGCGTCGGCGAGGCCGATGTGATGATCGCCGCCGGTGTCGAAAGCATGAGTTTGGTGCCGATGATGGGCAACACGCCGTCGCTGTCGCCCGCGATGTTTGCCGGTGACGCGGATGTCGGGATTGCCTACGGCATGGGCCTGACCGCCGAAAAAGTCGCGCAGCAGTGGAAAGTCTCGCGTGAGGCGCAAGACCAGTTCGCCTACGAGTCGCACATGAAGGCGCTCAGGGCGCAGCAGGCGGGCGAGTTTTCGGCGGAAATCACGCCCGTCGAAGTGACCGAGCGCACGGCCAATCTGGCGACTGGCGAAGTCGTCGCGACCCGGCGCACGGTCAGCCTGGACGAAGGCCCACGGCCCGATACCACGCTGCAAGGACTGGCCCAGCTAAAAACGCCGTTTGCCGCACGCGGCTCGGTGACGGCGGGCAACAGCTCGCAGACTTCCGATGGCGCGGGCGCGTTGATTCTGGCGAGCGAAAAAGCCGTGCAGCAGTTCGGCCTCAAGCCGCTGGCGCGCTTTGTCAGCTTTGCAGCCAAAGGCGTGCCGCCCGCCATCATGGGCATAGGCCCGGTGGAGGCGATTCCGGCGGCGCTGCGCAGCGCCGGTTTGACGCTGGACGACATCGGCTGGATCGAGCTGAACGAGGCTTTTGCCGCGCAGTCGTTGGCGGTCATCAACACGCTGGGGCTGAACCCGGCCAAAGTCAACCCGATGGGCGGCGCGATTGCGCTGGGCCATCCTCTCGGCGCGACCGGGGCGATACGCGCCGCCACGGTGATTCACGCGCTGCAGCGCCATCAACTGAAATACGGCATGGTGACGATGTGCGTCGGCATGGGGCAGGGCGCAGCGGGGATTTTCGAGCGGGTTTGACCCGGCTGGCTGGCGCTTTCGGATGATTCTCGTGGTTGTGGCGCGTCACGCTTGCTGCGCTGCGGCGCAATGGCGCGGGCCTACACTTTGGTTTTTCAATCGCAGGACACCTTTGATGAGCAGCACAACCCTTCCCCACATCCTGATCCACCTCGACTCCGGCGTGATGACGCTCACGCTCAACCGCGTGGCGCGCAAAAATTCCCTCACCGCCGCCATGTATGACGCGCTGGCCGACGCGCTGGAGTCGGCCAGCGCCGACGCCGCCGTGCGCGCCGTGGTGATTCAGGGCCATGAAACGGTGTTTTCAGCGGGCAACGACATTGGCGATTTTCTGGACAAGCCGCCGTCCTCGCTGGATGCGCCGGTGTTTCGTTTTTTGCGCGCTATCAGCACGTTTCCCAAGCCCATCGTCGCCAGCGTGTGCGGCCCGGCGGTCGGCATTGGCACGACGATGCTGCTGCACTGCGACCTGATTTACGCCGGGGACAACGCGGCGTTTTCGATGCCGTTTGTCAACTTGGGCCTGTGCCCGGAGGCGGCGTCCAGCCTGCTGGCGCCGCAATGGATGGGCCACCCGCGCGCCGCCGAGGCGTTGCTGCTGGGCGAGCCTTTCATGGCTGAATCGGCGCTGGAAATGGGGCTGATCAACCGCATCGTGCCGCCCGCCGAGGCCAACGCGCTGGCCCAGCGCCAGGCGCTCAAACTGGCCGCCAAGCCGCTGGCCGCAGTCATGGAAACCAAGCGCCTGCTGAAAAAAGGCAACGCCGCCCTGGTCGCCGAGCGCATTGCCGAAGAAGCCGCCAGCTTTGGCCGCATGCTCAGCGAGCCCGCCGCCCGCGAGGCCTTTGGCGCTTTTATGGAAAAGCGGCGGCCGGATTTCTCAAGCCTCTGAGCGGCTTTTTTCAGGTGCTGCCGTTTTTCAGCACGGCGGCAGGCGGCTCAAGGCCTGCCGCAAGGGGCTCAGTGAACCACCATCAGCGTGAACGGGAACACATAAGCCTGCATCGTCACAAACAGGCCGACCAGGCAGGCCAGCGCGATGGAGTGGAAGAACACATAGCGCAGGATGTCTCCTTCGTGGTCAAACCAGCGCGTGGCGGTCGAGGCCACGACGATGGACTGGGCGTCGATCATCTTGCCCATCACGCCGCCCGAGCTGTTGGCTGCGCCCATCAGGTTCGGCGACAGGCCCAGCTGCTCGGCGGCGACGCGCTGCATGCCGCCAAACAGCACGTTGGACGCCGTGTCCGAGCCGGTCATGGCCACGCCAAGCCAGCCCATCAGCGTGCCGAAGAAGGGGTAGAACACGCCGCTGTTGGCAAAGGCCAGGCCCAGCGTGGTGTCGGTGCCTGAGTAGCGCGTCAGCGTGCCCAGCGCCAGCATCAGCACGATGGTGATCAGCGAGTAGCGCACCAGCCAGAGCGTGCGGAAAAAGGTCTTGAAGATCTCGACCGGGTTGTACTTCATGATCAGCGCGCTCAGGATGGCCGACAGCAAAATACCCGTGCCGGTGGCTGACAGGATATTGAGCACGTACACGGCGCCTTCCTTGGTCGGGGCGCGCACGACAGGCGGCATTTTCTCGACCAGGTTGTGCAGGCCGACCATTGGGAACGAGGGCGCGTACAGGCTGTTGAGCCAGGCCTTGACCGGCGGCAGGCCCCAGACAAACACGAACACCGACAAAATCACCCACGGCGTCCAGGCGCGAATCAGCGCGGCGCGGTCGTGAACCACCACGGGAGCGGGCGGTTTGGCTTCGGCGGCGCTGACATCGTTGCCCCTGAGTGAGGGCGAAGTCCAGATTTTTTTCGGCTGCCAGACGCGCAGGAACAGCACCAGCGAGACCATCGACACAATGGCGGCAATGATGTCCACCAGCTCGGGGCCGATGAAGTTGGAAACCAGGTACTGCGGAATGGCAAACGACAGGCCAGTGACCAAAATGGCGGGCCAGATTTCCATCATCGCCTTGCGCCCGGCAAAGGCCCAGATCAGCCAGAACGGCACCATCAGCGAAAACAGCGGCAACTGGCGGCCAATCATCGCGGTGACTTCCATCAGGTCGTAGCCATGCACCTTGGCCAGCGTGATGACTGGCGTGCCCAGCGCACCAAAGGCCACTGGCGCGGTGTTGGCGATCAGGGAAAGGCCGGAGGCAGCCAGCGGCGAAAAGCCCAGTCCGATCAAAATGCCTGCTGTGACAGCCACCGGCGTGCCGAAACCGGCCGCGCCTTCAAAAAACGCGCCAAAGCAAAAAGAGATCAGCAGCAGTTGTAGGCGCCGATCTTCGGTGATGCCCGAGAGCGAGTCCTGCAGCACTTTAAAACTGCCGTTCTGCTCGGCCAGTTGCTGCAGGAAGATGATGTTCAGCACGATCCAGCCAATCGGCAGCAGGCCGGTGAAGCCTCCGTACAGCGCGGCGCGCCCGGCCATGTCGGCAGGCATGCCGTAGGCAAACACAGCGACCAAAATGGCCGCAATCAGGCCCAGCCCGGCGGCAATGTGCGCCTTGATGTGCAGAAAGCCCAGGCACACCAGCATCACCACTACCGGCACGGCGGCCAGCAGGGTTGAGATGTACATGTTGCCGAAGGGGTCGTAGATTTGCTGCCAGGTCATGCTTGTCTCCTACTAAGTTGTTAAATTGCGGAAGACAAGCTCTGGCTGTCGAGCAGGCTGTCTGTTTCCGGTTTCCAGAGCGTGTGCTCTTGCGTCGCTGGACTATAGGGAAACAACTACCTGCGCAGTTTGAATGTTCTTGGTAAAGAGTTTGAAAATTTTTGTGACATTGCGTCAGTGCCAGTTCCCCTTGACCGGTTGCTTGGTTGGCAGGGCAGCCTCCTGTTGTAGCGGATGATTTTTTTGGAATTTATGTGCTCGAAACGCCTTGTTCGTCAGTCACCGGGCTTTTCGACAGACCAAGCGACACACTTACAATGCAAAAGTTGTATCGGCAAGTTTTTCCTATATGAAGAAAAATGTAAAAATTAGGGCGTTGTCCTCGTAAGGCGGTTGAATTTGAGTCGAGAATCATTGAAGGGAAACATTGGCTGGAGAAGTCCTGTACGGATCACTGCGTCCGTTTACAGTGCTTTGTTCCTGCGTGAAGCACTGACCCGAATCTCCTCGTCGCGCTTTGCCTGGTTCTGGCTGCTGTTTGAACCGGTTTTTAATGTGGCTTACATGGTGCTGATTTATACGGTCATTCGCGTGCGCACGATGGGCGGCGTTGATGTCTTCATTTGGCTGATGGTGGGCATGCTGGCTTTTTTCATGTTTCGCCGCACTGCCATGCAGGTAACGCATGCCACCAGCGCCAATCAGGCGCTCTTTACCTACCGCCAGGTCAAGCCTGTCGATACCGTGCTAGTGCGCGGTGGCCTGGAAGGTTTTTTGATGGTGATCGTCGCCAGCCTTTTGCTGGGTGGTGCTGCCTTGCTTGGCCATTCTGTGCTGCCAGCAGATCCGCTGGCCGTACTGGAAGCCTTTTTCGGCCTGTGGCTGGCGGGGATGGGCTTTGGTTTGGTGGTCTCCGTGGTCACTGAGCTGGTGCCCGAGCTGGGGCTGCTGATCAACTATGTCATGACGCCACTTTACATTGTCTCTGGCGTGATATTGCCGCTGTCCAGCGTGCCGCAGCCCTACCGCGACTGGTTGATGTTCAACCCGGTGGCGCATGGTCTGGAGGCGGCGCGGCTGGGTTTTTCGCCGTACTACCACGCTGTTCCTGAGTTGAGCATTTCCTATGTCTATGAATTTTCCCTCGTCAGCATCTTTCTTGGTCTGGCCCTGCACCGCCGTTTTGCCCTCAGACTGGTGACCCAATGATCATCGTCGAGGATGTACACAAGCGCTACCAGACTGAACATGGCCCCGGAAAGTGGGTTCTCCAAGGCGTGAGCTTGACGATTCCAGCCAAGTGCAGTGTTGGCCTGATTGGTGCCAATGGCGCCGGAAAATCCACGCTGTTGCGCATCATTGGCGGGGTGGATCAGCCCAACAAGGGCCGTGTCGAGCGGCAATGCAGCGTCTCCTGGCCGATGGGCTTTGGGGGAGGCTTGCAGGGCTCGCTGACGGGCCGACAAAACGCTAAGTTTGTCTGCCGCATCCACGGCCATGAATACGATCTTTCCGAGCGTATCGCCGACATCGAAGCATTTGCCGAAATCGGCCGAGCCTTTGATGAGCCTGTTAAAACCTATTCCTCCGGCATGCGCTCACGGCTGCAGTTTGCGCTGTCGCTGGCTTTTGACTTTGATGTGTACATCTCCGATGAAGTCACGGCTACAGGGGATGCCGCCTTCAAAAACAAAGCCTTTTCCGCTTTCAAGAAGCTGGCTGACCATGCCAGCATCATCATGGTGTCTCATGATGAAGGCACATTGCGCCAGTTTTGCTTGGCTGGCATCTGGATTCACGATGGAACGGCGCAGTGGTTCGACCAGATTGATGACGCCCTCAAAGCCTATAAAAGCAGCCTGCCCGCATGATTAAAAGCCTCAAACAAAATCTCTTCAACCGCCCCCTCCTCAGTGCGGCACTGGTCGCCTCGCTGCTGGCGGGCGTGTACTGGCTGGCTATCGCGCCAGACCGCTACGTCTCTGAAACCCATGTCATCGTCCAGCGCATCGACCTAGCGGGTAGCCCAAAAACGGATGTCTTGAGCATGCTCGGCGGCGCTGGCGGCGGCCATGTTGACCTGATGCTGCTGCGCGACCATTTGCAGTCAATCGAGTTGCTCAGAAAACTCGATGCCAGCTTGAATCTGCGTGCCCATTACAGCGATCCGAAATACGATTTCCTGTCGCGCATGTCGTCTCAGGACTTGCCGATGGAGGACTTTCATCGCTATTTCCTGTCCCGGGTGAGCATCGAGTTTGATGACTATGCTGGCGTGCTGGTCATCAAGGCCCAGGGCTTTGATCCGAAAACGGCACAGGCTATCGCTACCCAATTGCTGCAGGAGGGTGAGCGCTTCATGAACGGCATGGCCCACAGTCAGGCGCAGGACCAGGTTGACTTTCTTGAAAAACAGGTGGCTCAAATGAAGGAGCGGGTCATGCAGACCCGTCAGGCCGTGCTGGCTTACCAGAACAAGAAAGGTCTGGTGTCGCCCCAGACTTCGGCTGAAACCATAGCAGCTATTGTGGCCAAGCTCGAAGCCCAGCGCACTGACCTGCAAACCCAGCGCAGCGCGCTGCAGGCCTATTTGGTGGCCGGTCACCCGAGCATCGTGCAGATCAACCAGCAGCTTGAGGCCGTTGCCCAGCAAATTGCCCTAGAGCAGGCCAAGCTGGCCTCACCCAATGGAAAAACGCTCAACAGCGCGGTTGAAGAGTTCCAGCGCCTTGAAATGCAGGCGGGCTTTGCCCAGGATGTGTATAAAACCGCTCTGGAGGGGCTGGAAAGAGGTCGCCTTGACGCGGCCCGCGCGTTGAGGAAGGTCGCCGTTATCCAGGCGCCCACCCTGCCTGAATATGCGCTGGAGCCCCGCCGTTTTTACAACACGCTGGTGTTCATGCTTTTCGCCTTTTTACTGGCTGGCGTGCTGCATCTGCTGGCCGCCATTGTTCGCGACCACAAGGACTGATTCCCATGCTTCGCCCGATTACTTCCTTCCTGCTGGCCTTGACCCTTGGCCAGGCAGCGCTGGCTGCAGACGCCATCAAGTCGCAATCCACAGCCGGGGCAATTGCTGCCGCGCTGGCATCAACGACTGCTGCTGCATCCCCACCCGAACCGCTGCCCACATCAGCGCCGCAGTGGACTGACTACAGCGCCAACCTTAACAGCAATGTGTTTGGCGCTAATTTGTTTACCGGGGCTTTTGCGCGCCAGAGCGCAACCGAGTTCAACCCCGACTACGCCGTGGCCGTAGGCGACAGGATTCAGGTACGCCTGTGGGGCGCGTTTGACTTTGACGCTGTCCTCACGGTCGATCCCAAAGGCAACCTGTTTTTGCCACATGCGGGCCCGGTTCAGGTTCAGGGCGTGCGCAACGAGGACTTGCAGCGCCTGGTCGAGGTGGCCGTCGGCAAGGTGTTTCGCTCCAATGTGTCGAGCTACGCCAGCCTGGCCGCAGCCCAGCCGGTGCGGGTGTTTGTCGGCGGTTTTGTGAACCGCCCCGGCCTTTATAGCGGCACCAGCATGGACAGCCTGTTGAACTACCTAGATCAGGCCGGTGGTATAGACACGGAGCGGGGCTCATTTTTAAAAGTTCAGGTCAAGCGTGGCCAGCAGGTGCGCGCTAGCATCAACCTGTATGACTTTTTGCTCAATGGCACACTGCCCCTGACGCAGCTGGACGATGGCGACGTGATTTTTGTGACGCCTCGGCAAAATAGCGTCAGGGTGGTGGGGCTGGCCGAAAACGCCAAGCGCTTTGAATTTACTGACAGCATGCGTACAGTGGGCGATTTGGCCATGCTGGTCAAGCCCAGCGCTTCGGCCACCCATGTGCGCGTCGTGCGCAACACTGGTGCAGTCAAAAACGTCGAGTATTACCCGCTGGCCGAAGCGGCCAGCGTAGCCCTGAAAAACGGCGATGAACTGGAGTTCACTGCTGACAAAAAGCCCGGCAGCATCACCGTGCGCGTCGAGGGTGAGCACCAGAGCGCCCAGGAATATGTGTTGCCCTATGGCACCCGCATGGCCACGCTGCTGCAGCAGATTCAATACACCGAGCGCTCCGACCAGGGCAGCCTGCAGCTGTTTCGCCAAAGCGTCAAAGACCGGCAAAAGCTGATGCTGCAAACCTCGCTCAAGAGCCTGGAAGTGGCCGCCCTGACGGCGCGCTCCGGCACCAGCGACGAAGCGATTTTGCGCAAGGAAGAAGCCGGGCTGATTTTGCAGTGGGTGGAGCGCGCCAAAAAAGTCGAGCCTACCGGACAAGTGGTGATTGCCCAGACGGAAAGCCGCAACGAGTTGCTGCTCGAAAGCGGTGACATTTTGCGCGTGCCGACCAAAGACGGCTTGGTGCTGATCAGCGGCGAGGTGCTGTTTCCTAACGCCATCGCTTTCGACAAGGGCTTGAGCCTTGATGACTACGTGCATCGCGCTGGCGGTTACACCCAGAACGCCGATGCGGCGCGGCTGGTGGTGGCGCACCGCGACGGCAGTTTTTCCGAAGCGGGCGGCGACAAAGGATTTTTCAGCCTGGGTAAAGGCAATGCTCCTGTTCGTCCAGGCGACGAGATTTTGGTGCTACCGAAGATTGACGTGAAGTCGCGGCAGATCTGGAAAGATATGAGCCAGATTCTTTTCCAGATCGCCATCAGTGCGAAGGTGCTTTTCGGACTTTAATGTTCGTCAATACGTTTTTTCGGATGGTGTTGAAGGTAAATTCAAAAAAGAGAGTAATGCTGTGACTTTTGCAAAAAAATTAAATAAATTTCAAAAGAATCCAAAGCTCTTTTTTGCGGATTCAAAAAAACCTTTGATGAAGATGATTAATGGGCTAATACAGAGTACGCCCGCATCCAGCAAGATGGTAAAAAGCATACCAAGTCAAGTTGCTGGAACTACCAAGCCAAACGTAAAGTCCACCACTGAATTCGACCGGATTCGTTCGATGCAGCCTGGCTTTAGCAACAAAGATAACCAAATTGATCTTTGGCGAGTCTACCGTGAAGATGCGAAAAAAGACATTGAATTATTGGATGTCAAACACAGATTTGCCATCTATCCGCTCGGCGTTCACATGCTGGATAAGTTACGTGATTCGATGTATACGAAAGATGGTTGTGCGACATTTTTTCTTCCACTTTGGGAGGAGCTGGATAGCTTCGGCGATTTGGATGATTTTGAGTACCTTGCAAACAAGTCACCTCTCGTGGCGCATTCGGTTGCAAAGCGGCTTTTAGCCATCGCCAGTTCACGAAAAGCCACGGCTGTCATCTTGCCCTACGATGCCACCGCATTAACGCGGGCGATTGCAATACAAAGTCGTGCATTGGGGCTGGTTACTATTTGCCATTTCCAGAATTACGGCCCGATATTGAACTTGTATGGTGAAGATCGCTTGGCCGCTTTTCCGATATGTGACTGGATCGCTGTCGATGAGGAATTTTTAGGCGGTTTGAATTTTTCAGAAGCAGTGATGCGACGTTGTGCGGTTATATCTGGAAATTCAAAAAAATCAGAGTCTTTTATTGAGACTACCGATGCCCAGCGAAATAAATTGCGCTCTTTAGTTGGTGCTGGTGCAGTTGAAAATATCAGAATAATTGCTCTTGCCCCACTTCAATCGACAATGACCGATGAATGTATATCTGTCATTACGCTTGCACAAGTAAATAATTTGCTTTCTAGGCTTCAGCCAACTGATCATTTGTTAATTTTGGCAAAGCGGCGGAAAAATGGATTTATGAGCGGCAATGTTGTTAATTTATTGAAGAATAAATATCGTAAAACAATTTTATTTTATGATGATGCCAATGAAACTGGCATAATAAATTTGCTTTCCATTGTTATGGATGCAGTTGTTCCGGTCGGATTGTTGCCTGCTCATTACCGTGAGCATCCCGCTGTTACCGAGTATGCTCTTTCTGAGCCTGATGAATCTGAAGTGATGAAGGCTGCTGAGTCAGTAAGTCATGACAGTGAGCAGAACTCATCATTGCAAGCCGGAAAAGAATTAGCTTCTAGAGGTTTTTCGCATCCAGGGTTCGATAAACTTGCCATGCCTCGCCATGCTGCAGAGGCATTTGATTTTCAACTTGATATTTTTGATGATGTTTTAAGCCGAATTCTGGAGCTTGAGGGGCCAGGACTGGATCTGATTGCAGTTCCTGACCCGATCACTAATGCACCCATAACCAATGGGCGGCAAAAATATCTTCTTGAATTATTGCACGCCAATCGACGTATTTATGGTGCAAATTCACTGCGGGAAGCCAATATGGCTGAAGTATTTATTCAGTGGGGGGCTGAACCAAGTGAATCTAAAGAACGTCCTGAAGTGTTCCGCAGCCAGCTTTCTCGTCCGCGTTTATTTCTTGAGGATGGATTTATTCGTTCTAGGGGGCTGTGGACAGATCCGAATGAGCCAACATTATCAGTTGTAATGGATACTCGTGCAATTTACTACAATTCTTTGCAGCCATCACTTCTTGAGGAAATTCTTAATTCAGATTTAAAGTTAAGTGATGCTCAGCTGGCGCGTGCCCGTACTCTGATTGATAAAATTGTAGAAAATAAAATATCAAAATATAATCATGCGCCCGTGCTAAATTTGGATTTTCATATTGCAGCAAAGAAAACAATTCTTCTTATTGATCAAAAAGCAGGAGATATGTCCATCAAGTACGGAAGTGCGACTGATGAGAGTTTTTTTGTAATGCTACAAAGGGCCCTAGATCTTGGTGATGGGGTCGAAATTATTATTAAACAACATCCATGTGCAATTAGTGGTGGTGCGCATGAGGCGCACTTTACAGCTGAGTCATTAGGCATGGTCTTGAAAAATAATAATAATGTTAATTTTATCGGTTTTGATGTAAATCCGTATTCACTAATTAATGCTGTGGATGAGGTTTGGGTAGTTAGTTCTGGGATGGGATTCGAAGGCTTGATGGCAGGGAAAATAGTGCGCTGTTTTGGCGTGCCATTTTATGCACAATGGGGAATAACACGTGACGAAGTGACTCTTGAGCGACGGACCCGTCGGCGTTCGATTGAAGAGATTTTTTATGTATTCTATTTAATACTTTCGCGGTACATTGATCCAGAAACAGGGAGGCTTTGTGAGTTGGAAAAACTTGTTGATTATTTTTCAAATAATCATGGATCTCCAGCGTGCTAGTCATACAACTGGTGGCATCATCTGAAAAATCAGAACTTACTTATGCATCCAATTATTTTTGTAAAGAATGAAGCATCGGTCTGTGGGCGCCTTATTCAATTGGCTAAAATTTCTGCTGAAATATCAAAATCCAGCTTGGCCGCCTTTGATGCGGAGGAGCTTTTTAGACATTGTAAAAAAATAATTGAGGTATCGCAAGGTGAGCCTGTGCATATTGATATTAAACTGATTTCAAAATCAGATTTTTCAATCGTCCGGAGTGTATGGAATAAATTAATATGTGAAAGTTCTGAATCGATTACATTTCGTATTTTGTTACTTGTAGAAGGTAATGAGAAGGTATGCGTTATAAATCAATTGATTCTTGATCTTGATGGCCATCAGTCGATAGCCTTACAAAATAAGCTAGAAGCTTTGATGAAAGATGATACATCTGTTTCTAGTGTAGTGATGGTGCGCCATGCTCCTTTTTTCTTGCCAAATCAAGTTGAAGTTGTATTTTTGACAACGAGGCCGCAGGAGATAATGTTTTCCGCCTTGCGGGAGTTGACTATAAAGCGGGATACACGAATTATTTTTTTACGAAACTCACTTTCAAATCTGCATGAGCGGATTGGACGTGATTTTTGGAAGCAGATTTTTGCAAGTGAAATTCCAAAGGTTTTTGGATTTAATGAGATGTTTAAATGCATTTCTCTGCGTCTGTTTGAGACTTCTCAGCCGACTACACTTTTCGTATTTCCAGAGCGCATGCTTCCTTTGGGGCGTGCTTATTATTTGCGTGCATTCGATATACTGCTTGGGCTAAGTTATGCAGGAGAAGCCTGTGCAGTATTGATTCTTGGACCAAATAATACAGATCTGGAAAGAATTCAGCGAGCCCTGGAGGTGGTCAGTCCTTTTGTTTTTGCCTACCCACTCAATCGTGGACGCTTTCCGCAGTATCATCATGCAGTGCGTAAGACAGAGAACTTTTTGCGGAAAAGGCTTGGGATAAATTCTTCTCCTCCAATGCGATTTTCGGAGCGTTGTTATATTTTTGGAACAAAGCACAATAGAAAACTTTTATCGAATAGTATTGAGAAAATTCCTTCTGTTAAGAGTGTTGTATATACAGGAGCATGGTTTACATCATCTATTTTGGCATTGAAAAAAGAAAACCCTTCTATTAAATGGTATTGCGATACACATGATGTTTTTTTTATGCTTGATCGTGATTCCAATAAGATGGAGCGTCGTTTTATTTATAGTCCGGAAAGACAAAAGCGGCATGAGCTAATGTGTTTGAATAGTACTGATGGTGTAATTGCAATTTCTGGTGCTGATAAAGTGGCACTTGAAACTGCTGGATGTACTAGTTCCGTGATGGTGGAAAGTGGATCATTTTCGCACGCTGCAAGAGGTATTGACATACGAAAAGGTCCTCAGGGGTTGGTGTTTGGATTTATTGGGACTAATAATTCAAATAATATAAAATGTCTTCAGATTGTCAGGATGGAATGGTGGCCTGCCATTGTTTCTCGATATCCTGAGGCCAGGTTGTTGTTGGCTGGAAGTATTTGCAAGTCGCATGAAGCTACAATTTTGAAAAAAACTTTTCCGGATGCAGTTAGCCATCTTGGATTTGTAGATGTACTCAGTGATTTTTATGTCTCGGTTCAGGCTATGTTGTCACCTATTGCGGTTCAGGGTGGGCTTAATTTTAAGAGTGTAGAGGCACTAATGGCAGGGCGGCCTCTTCTGACAAATGAACTTGGAAGCCGGTGCATAGGCCGTGATTTGGAGGGTGTTTGTATTATCGGCGAGGATGGTACTGGTATTGATGCGGCAATGGATCGCCTTAAAAATAGTGAAAATATAACACAGTGGAGGCACTCTATTCATCAGCAGGCATCGATGCGTTTTAGTGATAACGTTGCCTATAAACAGCTGGTGATGGCGCTTCGGGGTGGAATTAATTCCTAATGGATAAATGCACGGAAAAAGTACTTTATGAAAGTGCTGATTTTAGAATAACTCTTCGCGATACAGGCTGCGACATGCTTGTGGTGGCATTCTCGCCTATGCACTGGCCGAATCAATACAAGAAAGACAGTTATTGGGGGGATGCTGTAGCACGTAAGCTGCCTTTTTCATGGTTGTCGATTGATGCGTTGGCAGAACATTGGTTTTGTGAAGAAAAATGGCTAGTTATCGCTGAGCTTGTACGTAATGTTACGCGGCGCTTTCCTATTCGGATTGGTTATGGTCATAGTATGGGTGGATATGCTGCACTGAAGCGTAGTCGTGATTACTTACCAAAAAAAATTCTTGCTTTTGCTCCTCAGTGCTCAATCAATCCTGACGATGTTGGGAGCTTTGATACGCGATATATAAAAGCTTTTAATTCGAATCTTCATAAAGGGATGAAGCTGCAGCCCTCGGATATTTGTGCGCGAAGTTTTATTTTTTTTGATTCAAGATTTTCTACTGATCGAAAGCATGTACTTGAAATTCGTGGCGATAATATTTCACATATATCAATTGGATACATGAGTCATGATGTGATATTCGTTGCAAAGGGAGCTGTTTCGTTAGCATACCTGTTCATGCGAGCTATGATGGATGGGTTTGATGATGCGCGTGAAATGCGACGGTATCTATGTGCCAAGAAAAAAACTAATCAGATATATTTTTCACATTTAACATATAAAGCTTTTAAAAGTGGTCATGCCAAGTGGGCAATTAATATTTCAAATAGAGCACTTCAGTTGGATGCCACCAATAGCCGTGTTGCACTTGTGAAGTTGCAGGCTTGCATGCAGTTAAATTTAAAAGACGAAGTGCAATTAACTATTGACCAGATAGATATAGAAAAGCTTTCTGATGGAGATATTGTTATCGTGGCTGGTGTGCTATTTAATCTGGGGTTAAAAGAGCGCGCTCTAGATATAATGATGAATTCATCTATTGAAGATGGGAAAAATACAAAGAATTTACGTGCGCTGGCCAATATGTTGCTTAACCTGGGAAGACTGGATCGAGCAGTGGAATTGCTTGAGCGCGCTGTGATGTTAGATCCAAAAGATTCGCATTGTTTGTCACATTTGGCTAAAGGGCTAATGAAGAACAAGAGTCATCCATCATATGATTTACCAAGAGCGGTTTCCCTGCTTAAATGTGCTACTGAAATTTCTCCTGGCGTAGAAACATTCTGGAAGAGTTATGCATTTGCACTCGAAATCAGTGGTGATGCTGTCGGTGCATTTTCGGCATGGTTGCAGGTTAAAAACATGTCTGGCATAGAAGGTAAGGATCGCATTCGTTTTGAAGCTCTTCAGTCTATAGCACTTGGTGTAATTAAAAGGTAATTTGATAATGAATAAGAAATTATTTCTCCCACATTTTTTGCCTTTGTGTTTATCTGCGGTATTGTCGTATCAATGCCCATCTGCATTTGCGACATCGGGTAGCATTGAAAATGTTGTGCTGAAGTGTGCGGATCCTTCAGGAAATAACATGCTTTTTGATAAGATATTGAAGGGCGGGGTATCAAAAGTTAATATTGCCTTCGATCCCACGGATGGTGGGGGGTGTAGTATTTTATTGCATCACGCAATAGCTATGGTGCCGGGTACGGACATTGTTGGAACTGGTTCATCGAAAGATGAAGTACCTAATTCTAGCTTTCATAAATGGTCGCATGGAGGAAGTTACACCTACACGGCACCTACTTTTGGTAATGCCAAAACCTATAGTGGAACAGGTGGGCTTAAGGTTGAACATGCAAGTTGCTGGGTATCTAATGTCTGGGGCTTGTATGGAAGTGGTTATATTAATCAGAAATTTGATGGTGGGCAGCCATACCTGAACTGGCGTGCAGTAAGTGTTGAGCCAAAGAAAAATCAATGTGAAGGAGTGCATGCCCGCTGTATCGATGATCCAGATGCAACTGGTTTTCATCATGTTCCTGATGTACGGGCCAAAAGAATCATGCGGGATGGAACTGCAGGGCATGATATATCGCAACTGATTCCGGTTGATAAGTTTTATAGTGACTGGGTAACTGTTCGTATTCGTGTGAAGTACAACTCTGGAAATAATAAATTTTATGTTCGTTTGATTCAGGGTGTTGGCAGTAAAAGCCAGTTGAGTCGAGCTGTTTCTCATACGCTTCCTGGAGTTGAACTGGTGAAGAATGGCGAGTTTATGGATTATGTAATGATTACAAATCTTAATGAGCAAAGTGGAAAATTGAATGATTTGCTGGGTTTGGGTAAGGATAAATTCACGCAGATCGTGCTTACTTCTGCTGTTCCCCAAGTTGGTCATGATATAGATGTTTCTCGTATTAGTATGTATAGGGGTATTGGGGCACCAAGAGTATCTGAGTTCGGTTCTCAGGATCCATTGGTGAGGCAGCGTGGCAATGCTTGCAATTGATAGATTAAATTATTAAGTAATAAAATGATGCCAGTGAATGTCGCCAATCGTAATGAGAAGATTGTTAATATTGCTGATGCCGTTCATGTCAGCAATTCTTCGTCTTTTGTATTGTTTGGTGGAATTAATGTCATCGAATCGCGTGAATTTGTATTGCGCACCTGCGCTGAATATGTTCGCGTGACGCAGAAGCTGGGAATTCCCTATGTGTTCAAGGCCAGCTTTGATAAGGCAAACCGCTCGTCTATTCACTCTTACCGGGGGCCGGGGATTGACGAGGGCCTGAAGATCTTCGAGGCCGTCAAGGCTGAGTTCGGCGTGCCGATAATTACCGATGTGCATGAAACCTGGCAGGCACCTCTGGTGGCAGAAGTGGTTGATGTGCTGCAACTGCCAGCATTCCTAGCAAGGCAAACCGATCTGGTGGTGGCGTTGGCCAAGACTGGCCGCGTTATCAACATCAAAAAACCGCAGTTTTTGAGCCCTTCTCAGGTCGCCAATATTGTCGAAAAATTCAAGGAAGCAGGCAACGATCAGCTCATCCTGTGTGACCGTGGCACCTGCTTTGGTTATGACAACCTGGTGGTCGATATGCTGGGCTTTGGCGTGATGAAGAAGGTTTGCGACGATTTGCCGATTATTTTTGACGTGACGCATGCGCTGCAGCAGCGCGATCCCGGTGGCGCCGCCTCGGGCGGGCGCCGTCAGCAGGTGGCCGATCTTGCCCGTGCCGGTCTGGCTGTGGGACTGGCTGGTCTGTTCCTTGAAGCGCATCCCGATCCTGACAATGCGCGCTGCGATGGCCCCAGTGCTTTGCCGCTGGATCAGCTAGAGCCCTTCCTGACACAACTTAAGGCGCTGGACGATTTGGTCAAGTCGTTCGCACCCCTGAAAATTGCCTGAGCGGACAAGCTTGGCAAGCGTACCTGCGGGATTGCAGGACAGGGAATTTGCGTGACAGGTTCAAGGATGATTGGTGCATTCTCCAAGGGAATACTGCGTAATCGGCAGTTGCCTTTGTTGATGGGGCAGGGTGTGCGTCCGCTCAATGGTTTTCTGGATGGAACAGGGCTGGCCGCCGTGGTGGGGTGGGGCAGCAAACCCAATACCCGCCGCGTAGCGCTTTATGCCCGGTGGCATGCTTTGCCACTGTGGCGGCTGGAGGACGGTTTTCTTCGCTCATGGGGGGCAGGGGCGCTGTTTCCACAGCTGTCACTCATCATTGATGCACAAGGCATCTACTACGACTGCACCCAGCCTTCAGCGCTTGAAAATTTGCTGCTTTCTTCTGTGGACTTGTTCGCAGGGCTGGGTGCAGACCTTGGGCGTGCCAAGTCGCTGATCCTGTCTAACAAGCTGAGCAAGTACAACCACGCGCCCGATTGGGACGGCCCCGATTCCCGTTTGGGTGTAAAGGATCAGGCCGACGGTGGCGCGGTGGCGCGTGTACTCGTCATCGACCAGACCGCAGGCGACATGAGCGTGTCGCTCGGCGGCGCGAGCGAGGGCACCTTCACCGCGATGCTGGCCGCCGCCCGCGCCGAAAACCCGCAGGCGATCATTTACGTCAAAACCCACCCGGAAGTCACCTCGGGCCGTAAGCGCGGTTATCTGACCGACGTGCAGGACGACGAACGCACCGTGGTGCTGCGCCAGGCGATCAATCCGCTCAGCCTCATCGAGCAGATGGACCGGGTTTATGTGGTCACTTCCACGATGGGTTTTGAAGCCCTGCTGGCGGGCAAGCCGGTGTCTGTGTTCGGCCTGCCTTGGTACGCTGGCTGGGGCGCGACCGACGACCGGCAACGTTGCCCGCGCCGCACCCGCGTCCGTTCGGTCGATGAGCTGTTTGCCGCCGCGTATTTTCACTACACCCGCTACCTCAATCCGGTGACGCACCAGCGCGGCAGCATTTTTGACGTGATCGACTGGCTGGTGCTGCAGCGCGAGAGGGCGGCGCGCTGCCCCCAGCGCATGGTTTGCGTCGGTTTCAGGCGCTGGAAAGCGGTCAATATTGCGCCGCTGCTGTCGCTGCACCCCAGCCGAGTCGTGTTTGTGCCGACGACTGGGGCCGCCGAGGCGCTGGGAATTGAGCCAGGCGACTGCCTGATTCACTGGGGCCGCGACGCGCCTGCCGGTTTGGCGGCGCTAGCCGGGCGGAGCGGTGCGCGCCTGCTGCGCATGGAAGACGGCTTTGTGCGCTCAGTCGGGCTGGGCTCGGACCTGATTCGGCCACTGTCGCTGGTGCTGGACGCCAGCGGCATTTATTTTGACCCGACGCAGCCTTCTGATCTGGAGCGCATGCTCAACGTGGGCGGTTTTTCCGTCAGCGAGCTGGCGCGTGCGCGCCGGGTGCGTGAGTTCATCGTCGCGCACGGCATCACCAAATACAACCTAGAGCCGCGTGACAAGGCCGCGTGGGCGACAGGCGGCAAACAGGTGGTACTGGTGCCCGGCCAGGTCGAGGACGACGCTTCCATTCGCTACGGCTGCACCGGTGTCAAGACCAATCTGGGCCTGCTGCAGGCGGCGCGCCGGGCGCATCCGCAGGCTT
>Ga0302212_1000334_pt1 | contig 20154 bp, 18 predicted proteins | sample II_Fen_N1_1_FD_200235 | JGI IMG/M metagenome (GOLD analysis project Ga0302212, IMG submission 200235) | Peat permafrost microbial communities from Stordalen Mire near Abisko, Sweden - II_Fen_N1_2 | ecosystem: Environmental > Terrestrial > Soil > Wetlands > Permafrost | place: Sweden: Abisko...
TTAAATCAGCTGGTGGGGAAGTGAAGGGGCGGGTTTTATCCGTGAAATTTTAGGTTTGTCTAAATGGTTGAACAGGTTGAAGAATGTTGTTTTACAAGGGAAATTTTTGAGGAATTGTTGTGTTAGATTTGGAATATTGATAGGGTGATGTCGCTCAATCTACGTTAGAACAAGGGGTTCACATGCGCTATATATTCAATTCAATACTTATATCCGGTCTAATCAGTTGCAGCTGGGGGGCATCTGCGCAGTGTTGGTCTTCCAGTCGTGATCTTTCCTCAGTTGAACTTACGGCCTGTTTTATAGCGGAATATCAAAGATGCGAAGAACAAGTTCCAGACTTCAAAAATCAGGCGGCCAAGGGTATCGAAAAATTCACAAACCATCCCAGATATAGAGAGGTGGCGAAGTCGAAGGACTTTGAGCGTTTTAGGCAGGAAGCATATCAAAACCTCGCTGGCCAGCCTGTTTCGGGTGGGTGCAGATCAAAACTTGCTTACTTGGAAAAGGGTGTGTTTTAACCCATTTCGTTATACACAAGTCCCCTGCGCCATTTCATTGTGTGAAATCCTCAATTTACTTCATTGCTGGAGGGACTTGTGTATAACGAAATGGGTTTATGGTTACTCCCGCTACAACCCTATGTAAATTTACAGTGCCTAACTGGCATATCCCGTCCAATAATCTAAAGACAACTGCTCAAGTGCGCCTGTAAATTATCTAGGTTGACAAACGTCAGCTCATACATCGCCGACAGGCTGCTGGCCTGCTCCGGCGTCAAATCAGTGGCGCAAATAATGAAGCGGTTGCGGGCAATGCCGAGTCGCTTGCGCAGGCGCTGGTATTTGTCAATATCGCGGCGAAATTCGCCTGACTTGCATTCGATGATGATGGGCTGCTGGCCGTCGGGCAGGCACACCACGTCCAGCTCGTGCAGGTCTTCATTGAGAAAAACCACTTTGACGCCGCGTGCGCAGGAAAATCCCCGGCCCCGTTCGCGCGTTTGTTTCAGCACTTCGATAAAGGCATACCACTCCAGCCAGCCGCCGTCGAAAAACTGGCGCACGGCGGGTGCAGTTTGCAGCGTCAGGCGGACGATTTTCTCGGGTTTCTGGTAGTGGTAGCGCGCAAATAGCGTGTGGCTGTAAAACTGGCGGCACAACTGGTTAATGGCTTGCGCGTCTTTTTGGCTCAGTTTGCCCAGTTCCAGATTCACGGTGCTGTGACTTTTGCGGTAGGCAAAACACACGCGGTCCATCAGCTCGCCAAACAGCGCGTAGCCGTCGCCGATCATGCTGGCGGCATCGTCAAAAAAGCCGCTGGTATCGACTTGTGCGTAGTCAAAACGTGCCTCAATCTGGCGTGCCTGAAACCAGGCCTGCAGCGGCGCATGCTGCTCGGCGGTGGCCAGCAGCGTGGTGTTGTGCATGTCCATTGTCAGCAGTGCCGAGGGTGCGGGGGTGGCGGGCGTGTCCTGCGGGGCGGCGGATGCTTCGGGTGCCGGGTCGGGCTGCTGCAGCGCCTTGACTTCGCGCAGCGCCGCCACGTAGCGTTCCAGCAATTTTTCGACATAAAAAACGGTGCCGTAAACGGTGCTGGCCGTGCTGCAGCGTGCGCAGGGTATTTTCCCGCCGACAGCCGTGGCCGCTTCTTCCGCGATGAAACCGCATTGGTTGCAGCGGTAAATAGGCATGCTCAACTCCCTCTGATTTCTCTTGCTTTTTGAGTCAATGGCGCTGGGGCCGAATCGCATTCTTGGGCCGAAACGCCTTGCACACCGCGTCGTCGGTTTCCAGATACGGCCCGCCGATCAGGTCGATGCAATACGGCACGGCGGCAAAAATGCCGGGCACGATGGATTCGCCCGCCGCGTTTTTCAAGCCTTCCAGCGTCTCTGCAATTGCCTTGGGCTGGCCGGGCAGGTTCAGGATCAAAGCTTTGTCCCGGATCACCGCCACCTGGCGCGACAAAATCGCCGTTGGCACGAATTTCAGGCTGATCTGGCGCATCTGCTCGCCAAAGCCGGGCATTTCCTTGTGCGCAACGGCCAGCGTCGCTTCGGGCGTCACGTCGCGCAGGGCGGGGCCGGTGCCGCCGGTGGTGAGCACCAGCGCGCAGCTTGCATCGACCAACTCGATCAGCGTGGCGCTGATGGCTGCCTGCTCGTCGGGAATCAGGCGCGCTTCAAAGGTGATGGGGTTGCGCAGGGCGCGGCTCAGCCAGTCTTTCAGCGCGGGCAGGCCTTTGTCTTCATAGACGCCGGTTGAAGCCCGGTCGCTGACCGAGACGATGCCGATTCTGACTGCATCGAAGCGGGGCGCGTCGCCCGCCGTGCTGGCTGCGCTGCTCATGCCTGCGGCTCCTGACGCCGTCCACCAGCGCTGTTGGCGGCTGGGTGGGCTGTGGCGCTCATGCCTTGGATTCCTGTTTCATGGCTTGGCGCACCAGCTGGAAAATCTCGCGGTACGACTTGCCGTGACGCGGCGCTTCGCCCGGCGTTTCGGGCTTGGCGATGTCCTTGCGCGCCTGGCGGATCAGCGCGCGCAATTGCTGCGAATCGGTGTCCGGGTAGTCGGTCATCCATTGCGCCAGCACCTCGTCGGAGGCGATGAGCTTGTCGCGCCACTGTTCGGCCAGGTGCAGCGCCAGCGTCAGGTCGGCCGAACCGTTGGCCTGTTCGTCAATGGCGGCGCGGATCGGCTCCATGTCCAGCGGGCGCATCAGCTTGCCGATGAACTGCATCTGGCGGCGGCGGCCTTCAAAATGGGTGATGCGCTTGGCTTCTTTGAGGGCGTCGAGCAGCTTGTTGGGCAGATCGAGCCGGGCGATCAGGTCGGCGCGCAGGGTTAACAAGGCTTCGCCCAGCGCCTGCTTTTCGTCGGCTTCGGCTTTGAGCTGGGTTTTGCTCGGCGGGCCGACTTCTTCGAGGGCGATTTCTTCGGGTTTGACGAAGCGGCCATTGGACCAGTAGCCTTTGATTGGCTTGGGGGTTTTGTTGTTCATGGGGTGTATTTTCGGGCAAGCCCCGCCGGTTCGGACGGGGGCGTGAAGGGCGCTGGCTCAGGCGCCAGCGTTGCGCTTCGGTTAAAGGGGGCTTGGCGTGTCGGGATGATACGCAGAGATTTTCGGCGGTGTTCACGGCGCGGCAAATGCGGGCCGTCCGGCAGGGCGCTGCGCTGCGGCTTTCGGGCGGATTCCATCGCCATGAACGGCAGGTCAGTATCATAGCCACTATGACCCAAAAATCTCCTTCCCGTTCGTCCCGCACCGCTCCCAGCGCCAAAACCAGCCAGCCTGAAGCCGGTTTCAGCTACCACCGCGACTTTTTTGAAGACCTGGTCGATACCGCGCTGGGCCACGCCAAAAAGCTGGGCGCGACCGACGCCGCCGCCGAAGCCTCCGAAGGCTGCGGCCTGTCGGTGAGCGTGCGCAAGGGCGAACTCGAATCGGTCGAGCGTAACCGCGACAAGTCGTTGGGCATCACGGTGTATGTTGGCAAAAAGCGCGGCAACGCGGCCACCAGCGATTTTTCCAAAGCGGCGATTGCGCAAACGGTGCAGGCCGCTTACGACATCGCCCGCTTCACCGCCGAAGACGAGACTTCCGGCCTGCCCGACGAGCAGGACATTGCCCGCGAGCACCCGGCGCTCGATTTGTTTCACCCCTGGGCCGTCACGTCCGAAGACGCGGCCCGGCTGGCGCTGCAGTGCGAAGCCGCCGCGTTGAGCACAAGCCGCCTGATCACCAACAGCGAAGGCGCGGGCGTGTCGGCGCAGCAAAGCCATTTTTTCACGGCGCACACCTCGGGCTTCCGGGGCGGCTACGCCAGTTCGCGCCACAGCATTTCGGTCGCGCCGATTGCGGGCAAGGGCAAAAATATGCAGCGCGACGCGTGGTACAGCTCAATGCGCGACGCCGCCGAGCTGGCTTCGCCCGAAGCCGTGGGCCGCTACGCCGCTGAACGCGCGCTGGCGCGTCTGAAAGGCCGCAAGATTGCGACGACTGAATGCCCGGTGCTGTTCGAGTCGCCGCTGGCGGCGGGGCTGCTGGGCGGCTTTGTGCAGGCCGTCAGCGGCGGCGCGCTCTACCGCAAGAGCACGTTTTTGCTCAACAGCCTGGGCAAGACGGTTTTCCCGAAGCACATCGACATTCACGAAGACCCGTTTGTGCTCAAGGGCAAAGGCAGCGCGCCGTTTGACGACGAGGGCGTGAAAACCAGCGCCCGCCAGGTCGTCGAGGCCGGGCGCGTGCAGGGTTATTTTTTGAGCACCTATTCGGCGCGCAAGCTGGGCATGCGCACCACGGGCAATGCGGGCGGCTCGCACAACCTGACGCTCACCAGCCGCAAAACCAAGGCGGGCGACGATCTGGACGCCATGCTGCGCAAGCTGGGCACGGGGCTGTTTGTCACCGAACTGATGGGCCAGGGCGTGAACTACGTGACCGGCGACTATTCGCGCGGCGCGTCCGGCTACTGGGTGGAAAACGGCGAAATCGCGTTCCCAGTGGAAGAAATCACGATTGCCGGGAACCTGAAAGACATGCTGCTGGGCATCACCGCCGTGGGCGCTGACACCTACAACTACGGCGCAAAAACCGTCGGTTCGATTCTGGTGAACCGGATGAAAGTGGCCGGTTCTTGAGTTTTAGCCTGCCAGCGCAGCCTTGACGGCGGCGGAGACCTGGCCCATGTCGGCCTTGCCCGCCAGCTGGGTTTTCACTGCGCCCATGACCTTGCCCATGTCGGCGGGCGTCACGGCGCGGCCCAGTTCGGCGGCCAGCGCGGCCACGATGGCTTTGACTTCGGCGCTGACTTCTTCGGCGCTCAAGCGGGCGGGCAGGTAGGCCTGCAGCACCAGCATCTCGGACTTTTCCTTGTCGGCCAGATCCTTGCGCTCGGCTTTTTCAAACGCTTCAATCGAGTCCTTGCGCTGCTTGATGAGCTTGTCCACGATGGCCACGGCCATCACGTCATCAACCACGACGCGCTCATCGACTTCCTTTTGCTTGATCGCCGACAGCAGCAGGCGGATGGTGCCCAGGCGCTCGCTGTCCTTGGCGCGCATGGCGGTTTTCATGTCTTCGGTGATTTGTTCTTTGAGGGTCATGGCGGAGGCTCCTTGAAGGGTTGTGGATGCAGAAAAATCGGGGCGGGCGCGGTGTGTTCAGACGGCCCAGAAAGCAAAAAAGCCCGCAGAGCGTCCTCTGGCGGGCTTTGGCTGCCGTAAAGGCGTGTACTGATTAGTACAGCTTCTTAGGCAACTGCATGGCGCGGATGCGCTTGTAGTTGCGCTTGACGGCAGCAGCCTTCTTGCGCTTGCGCTCAGCCGTTGGCTTTTCGTAGAACTCGCGGGCACGCAAGTCGGTCAGCAGGCCGAGTTTTTCGATGGTGCGCTTGAAGCGACGCAGAGCGACGTCGAAGGGTTCGTTATCTTTTACGCGAATAGTGGTCATTGATGAATGGATCCCAAAAGGATGCACCTTCATTGATCTGATCAGAATCAGGCCAGGTGCGGGTTTGCTAGCAAAGCCTAAGATTGTAGCAGGCTGGGAAGGCGTGGCTTTCGGCCATCATAGTGCTTGTTTGAAGCAGCAGGCTCAGAAAGTGCTATTGGTCATTTTGATGCCTAATTGAGTCCCAATTTGGGATTAAAATTCAGTCATGAGAGTCATTTCTAAAGCGACGCTGGTGGAGTTTTGGACCAAGCACCCCGCTTCAAAACAGGCTTTGCAAACCTGGTTTGAAGATGCCAGCCACGCCCAGTGGACGACTTCGCAGGACATCAAGCGCCGCTATGCCAGCGCCAGTTTTGTGGCGGCGAACCGGGTGGTGTTCAACATCAAGGGCAACGACTACCGCCTGGTGGTGGCGGTGGCCTACCGTTTTGCGGCCCTTTACATCAAGTTTGTGGGAACGCACGCACAGTACGATGCCATCGACGCAGCCACCGTGGAGAACTCCGTATGAAAAAGTCAAACCGTTATGCCATCCAGCCCATCCGCACCGATGCGGACTATCGGGCCGCTTTGGCGCTGGTGGCGCCTTACTTTGACAATGAGCCTGAAATTGACAGCGATGCAGGCGCCCACTTCGAGGCCATGCTGACCTTGATCGAGGCTTACGAGGCCAAACATTACCCCATCAGCCCGCCCGATCCGATAGAGGCGATTTTGTTTCGCATGGAGCAGCAAGGACTCAAACCCAAAGACCTAGAGCCGATGATTGGCCAGCGCAACCGTGTGTACGAAGTGCTCAACCGCAAGCGCAAGCTGACGCTGGCGATGGTGTGGCGCCTGCACATCGGGCTGGGCATTGCGGCGGAGAGTTTGATTCGGCAGTCGGGGTGAAGATTTGATACGGCGGATTACGCCGTTTCTTTTCCCGCCCGCGCCGCCAGCGCCTGCGCGCAGGCAAAGCCGCTGGCCCAGGCCCATTGGAAGTTGTAGCCGCCCAGCCAGCCGGTCACGTCCACCACTTCGCCGATGAAATACAGGCCGCGCTGTTTGGACTCCATCGTCTGCGACGACAAATCGCGGGTATCGACACCGCCGACGGTGACTTCGGCTTTTTTGTAGCCTTCCGAGCCGTTGGGCGTGAGTTGCCAGTCGGCCAGGCGTTGGGCCAGCGCCTGCAGCGCCTTGTCGGTGGCGTCGCAAATCGGGCGCTGCAGCGCCGGGTCTTCGCTGACCCAGGCGTCGGCCAGGCGGCTGGGCACCAGGCTGGCCAGCTCGTTGGCAATGAGCTTGCGCGACGTGGCCTTGGCGCGCAGCAGCAGGGCGCTCAGGTCGGTGCCGGGCGCCAGGTTGATGCGTATCGGCTGGCCTTCGCGCCAGAAGCTGGAAATCTGCAGCACCGCCGGGCCGCTCAGCCCCCGGTGGGTGAATAACAAGTCTTCGGAAAACACCACGGCTTTTTTGCGCTGTTTGGGCGTGGCGTCCGCCGGGCCGGTTTCGATCTGCACCGGCAGCGCCAGCCCGGCGAGCTGGGCGTAGGGCACCCAGCCTGCGCCGTCAAACGTCAGCGGCACCAGCGCGGCGCGTGGCTCGACCAGGCGCAGGCCGAATTGCTTGGCGATGCGAAAGCCGAAATCAGTCGCGCCAATTTTCGGAATCGACAGGCCGCCGGTGGCGATGACCAGTTGCGGCGTTTCAATCGGGCCACGGCTGGTTTGGAGTTGATAGCTGCCCGCGCCCACGCCTGCGTTCGCTTCTGCGCCTGCGTTTGTCTGTGGGGGTGCGCCCGCGTCCGGGCCTGTATTTGCGGCTGCGTCAACGTTCGCACTTGACGCTGCGCCAGTGTCCGCGCCGGTCTCGGGGCTGGCGTAGCGTACCGACTGGATGCTGCACGACTGCCAGCGCGTGACTTGTCCCGCGTCGCATTCGGCCAGCAGCATCGTGATGATGTCTTCGGCGGAGCGGTCGCAAAACAGCTGGCCTTTGTGCTTTTCGTGGAAAGGGATCTGGTGGCGCTGCAGCAATTGAACAAAATCCTGCGGCGTGTAGCGCGACAGCGCGGAGCGGCAGAAATGCGGGTTTTCGCTCAGGAACTGGGCGGGCGTGGTGCCCAGGTTGGTGAAGTTGCAGCGTCCGCCGCCGGAGATACGGATTTTTTCCGCCACCTTGTCGCTGTGGTCGAGCAGCAGGACTTTGAGGCCGCGCTGGCCCGCCTGGGCGGCGCAAAACAGGCCAGCGGCACCCGCGCCCACCACGACAACATCGAATTCAGAAATCACATCAGCCTCTTGTGCAGGTTAGACCGGCGCAAGACGCGCTGAAACACAGGGCGCTTGCGGCCGTGGCCGGGGCCGCGTCTTTTTGGAAACCGGCAGTGTAGCCGCGCCTATTGCTGGACGATCACCGGCTGGACGGAAAAGACGTTCGGGTTTTTCGGCTCCACCGTGACGCGCACCCAGTGAATCAGCGGGCTGCCAAAGGTTTCCAGGCGCGTGAAGTTGGGCAGCAGCCGGGTCGGGCTGTACAGCGGCTTGTCGAGCTTGAAGAAATGCGTGTCGCCGTGAACCAGCAGCACCTGGCCGGGGAACTGCTCGGTTTCCTGCACCACGCGGGTGATGAAGTTTTGGTAGCCGCTGACGCGCGGCCCCTGGCTTTCGTCCTTGTCGCTGGTTTCGGGCAGGTCAAAGCCGGGATCGGCTTGGAATATCAGCACAATGCCGCGTGCTTTTTCGGCTTTGGCGCTCTGGAAAGCCTGCTGCATCCACGTCACGTTGGCGGCGTCGCGCTCGCGGTATTCGGCGTTCGCCGCGTCGCACTGGGCCGGGGTGCGCTGGCTTTTGTGGCTGCAATCTTTTTCGGTTAACACTTGGTTGTTGTTATTGCCGGGCATGTTGAAACCGGCAAAAACGATGCGCCCGTGGCTGAAGCGGACGTTTTCATAAAACTTCTCGCCGGGCTGGCCTTGGTGGGTCAGTGGCAAGGTGCGCTGGCCCAGGCTGGCGGGCGTCGGGTAGAGGGTTTTGCGCAGGTAGGTCAGTCGCTCTTGCGGGTCGTAGCCGCCGTTGTTGGTGCGGTGGCAGTCGGTCCATTCGTTGTCGCCGGGCAGGTAGATGACGGGCTTTTTCAGCTGGCTGAACATGGCCAGCGCCGAGGCGTAAATGGCGTCGCTGCACGGCGAGCTGCCGTCCTTGATGTCGCCGTCGTAGAGCGAAAAAGCGATGTCGGACTGGTTCAGGCTCTGGATCAGCGCGGGGATTTTCGGCTCGTCACCGTCCTTGTGGTAGGGCATGTCGCCCCACAGGCCGAAGGAAAAACTTTGTGCCTGCGCGCAGCTCAGGCTCAGCGTCAGCAGCGCGCCAGCGAGAAAGCGGATTGACATGGGACGGCTCCGGTCAAAGTGGCTGATTTTAGTCAGCTAGCCGGGCGGCTGGCGTTTTTTCAGGCGCAGCGCACGGCGCCCGGATGCTCGGCGGCCAGCGCCAGCGCGCCCATCACGTCGCCGACGACGATGACCGACGGGCTGCCCATGCCGCTCTGGCGGATGCTGTCGGCCAACTGGCCCAGCGTGGTGGCAATGTGGCGCTGCGTCGGCAGCGAAGCGTTTTGAATCACGGCCACCGGCGTTCTGGCGGGCAGGCCGCTTAACAATTCGTTCTGGATGCGCTCGGCGCCGCTGACGCCCATGTAAATCACCAGCGTCAGCCGGGCGCTGTGGGCGGTGGCGGCCAGCGCGGGCCAGTCGGTGCCGCTGTCGCCGGGCTTGGGGTGGCCGGTGACGAAGACCACGCCGTGCGCGTGCTGGCGGTGCGTCAGCGGCACGCCCAGCGAGGTCACGGCGGCCAGCCCGGCGGTGATGCCGTTGATGACTTTGACTTCAACGCCCGCTTCGCGCAGGTGTTCGACTTCTTCGCCGCCCCGGCCAAAGATGAAGGGGTCGCCGCCTTTGAGGCGCACGACGGTTTCGCCTTCGCGGGCGGCCATCACCATCAGTTTCTGGATGAATTCCTGCGGCGTGGATTTGCAGCCGCCGCGCTTGCCCACGCGCACGATGCGGGCATGGGGCTGGGCAAAAGCGACGATGCCATCGCTGACCAGGTCATCGACAAACAGCACGGTGGCGCGCTGGATGGCTTTGAGCGCCTTGAGCGTCAGCAGTTCCGGGTCGCCCGGCCCGGCACCGACGAGGGTTACGCTGCCGTGGGCGCTGAAAAAAGTTGGATTGTTCATAGTTGCCTCGTTAATAGCAATATGTGTTCCACCTGCTGCGCAATCGACGGCGGCAGTGGGCTGGCGCCTGCGAGCACGGACTGAATGAAGGCCGCCGTGCTGGCGGCGCTGATGTCGGTCGGCAAATCGGGCACCGAGGGCAGGGTGCCTTTGACGCCTTCGTGCTGCAGAACGCACTGGCCGTTGATAAAACCCTGCATTTGCGGCGAGCGGCGCGGATCGGCGACGCTTTCGCCTTCGGTGCCGCGCAGCAGCATGGCGTTGGCCTGAACGCGCTCGAAGGTGGCGGCCATCGACACGGCGTATTCGGGGTGGGTGTAGCTGCTGATGACCAGCGCCTTGCCCGCCACCGGGTTCATCAGTTTGACCAGGCTGTGCGCCGGGTTGCGCAGGCCAACGACGCGGCGCACATCGAGCAGGCGTTTCAGCGCCGGGTTGAGCAGCTCGGTGGGCGCAAAAGCGACTTCGCCGGGCGCTAGGGTTTTGACGGCGGCGAGCGCCGGAATGCCAAGCAGCGCCAGCACATCGGCGGACACCACGCGGCTCGATTCGGTTGGCGTGCCGTGAATCAGCACGCTGACGCCTTCGCGGGCCAGCAGCAGCGCCAGCAGCGGCGTCAACACTGGCAGTTTGCGCGCACCGTTGTAGCTGGGCAGCACCACGGTGGGGCCGCTGGCGGGCAGCAGCGCCAGGCGCTGGTGAATGGCGTCAAGAAAACCGGCCATTTCTTCGGGCGTTTCGCCCTTGATGCGCATGGCCAGGCAAAAGGCGCCGATTTCTAAATCGCCTGTCGTGCCGTCGAGAATCTGGCCGAGCAGGTCGGCGGCTTGCTCGCGCGGCAGGTGGCGGGCGCCGTCTTTGCCGCGCCCGATTTCCTTGATGTAGTGGCTGATGCTCATGGGGTTATGCAAAATTTTTCAGTATAGCGGCCCGGTTTTGCGCAGCGCAGTCAGGCAATTTTCCGGATCGCAATGACTGGGCGGGGCGGCGTCGCTTCAGTCGCATGCGAGGCGCGCACCCGGCGTTTGAGTTCAGGAATGCACGAGCCGCAGTTGGTGCCGCATTTGAGCGCGCCTTGCAGCGAGGCCAGCTGGGCGTCGGCGCTGTCGTCTGGGCTGAGGCTTTGCAGGTGCGCCTCAATGGCGGTGTCGCTGACGTTCAAGCAACTGCACACCAGTTTGCCGCGTGATTGCACGGCCACCGGCGGTTTGGCGCCGGGCAGCAGCAGTAATCGGCCATAAGTCTGGGCGGGCAGCTCGTCTTTTAACAGCGTGGTGATCCAGGCCTGGGCGCTGGTGTCGCCTGCCAGCACAAAGCCGGTCAGCCGCGTTTCTTCGGCGCTGCGTGCCAAGCGCATGGTGCGGCGCTGGCCTTTTTTGTGGTCGGCGTAGTGCAGCGCGTCCGCGCCATCGAGGCCGAGGATGTGCTCCAGCGTGGCCAGCGTTTCTTCGGACGGCGCTGCGTGGGCGCTAGCGCGAAACAGCAGGCCGCTGCGCTCGCGGCCACGCTGGTCTGGCGCGGTGGCGCTGGTTTCCAGCGGCGTGTTGTTGGAAAACGGCACGCAGCTGGTGAAGGCAAAGGCCTGCATCAGCGCCTTGAGCTGCTCGCGGGCGGCCAGCATGTCGCCCTCGGGCAGCCAGGCCACGGCCAGCAGCGACCACGGCAACTCGGCTTTGGTGATTTTGACGGCGGCGTGTTTGAGTTCTGGCTGCTTGGAACTGGGGCAAAAGGCCGACGTGGTCAGCGCGTTGACGCCCGCGAGTCGCCCGCCGGTGCTGGAGACGCCGCTTAAAAATTCTTCGCCCCAGTGCATGGCGATAAAGGCTTGGCTCAGTCCCACTTCTGCTGACGCCTGCACCGGCACCAAAATGGCGCCGCGCTTGGACGTGACCTGCACCAGATCGCCCTCTTTGAGCAGCTTGCGCGCCATGTCCTGCGCGTGCATCTGCACCGACGGCTCGGCGACATGGCCGAACAGGCGGCCCAGCGTGCCGGTGCGGGTCATGCCGTGCCACTGGTCGCGCAGCCGCCCGGTGGTCAGCGAGAACGGAAAGCGCGATTCACGCGGCTCGGCCACGGGCTGATAAACGGTGTTGATGAACTTGGCCTTGCCGTCGGCGGTGGCAAAAATGCCGTCTTCGTACAGGCGCGCTTTGCCGGTGGTTGCGCCTTCTGGCAGCGGCCACTGCTGCGGCGCGGCTTCCAGCATGGCGTAACTCATGCCGGTGATGTCCAGGTCGCGGCCACGGGTGGATTCGCGGTGCTCGTTCCAGACCGCTTCGGGCGTGGTGTAGTTGAAGAGGCTGCGGGCTGGGGCTGGCGTGGATGCCGTCGCTGAAGGTGCTCCGGCGTGCTGGCTAGGCGCTGCGTCGAGGTTTTTTGCCAAGATCCGCTTTTCCAGCCGCTGCGCAAAATCCACGGCGATTTTCCAGTCATGCCGCGTTTCCCCTGGCGCGGGGACGGCGGGGCGCACGCGGCTGATGCGGCGTTCGCTATTGGTGACGGTGCCGGTTTTTTCGCCCCAGGTGGTGGCGGGCAGCAGCAAATCCGCAAAAGCGCAGGTCGCGGCGGTGGCAAAGGCTTCCTGCACGATGACCAGCTCGGCGCGCTCCAAAGCGCGGCGCACGGTGGCTTGATCCGGCATGGACTGGGCCGGATTGGTGCAGGCAATCCACAGCGCCTTGATTTCGCCATCGGCGGCGGCCTGGAACATTTCCACGGCGGTTTTGCCGGGCTTTTCCGGCACCGACGGCACGCCCCAGAGCGCGGCGACTTCGGCGCGGTGCGCGGGGTTGCTCAGGTCGCGGTGGCCACTGAGTAAATTAGCCATGCCGCCGACTTCGCGCCCGCCCATCGCGTTGGGCTGGCCGGTCAGTGAAAACGGCCCCGCGCCGGGCTTGCCGATGTGCGCCGTGGCCAGATGCAAATTGATCAGCGCGGCATTTTTGGCCGTGCCGCTGCTGGACTGGTTCAGCCCCTGGCAATACAGGCTCAAGGTCGCGGCGGACGTGGCAAACAGCCGGGCCGCTTCAAACAGGTCTTCTTTTTTCAGGCCGCAGGTTTGCGCGACCAGCTCGGGCGGGTATTGGCGCACCGTGGCTTTGAGCGCGTCAAAGCCGCTGGTGTGGGCCGCCATGTAAGCGGCGTCAATCCAGCCTTCCCACAGCATGATGTGCAGCAGGCCGTTGAACAGCGCCACGTCGGTGCCGGGTTGCAGCGCCAAGTGCAGATCGGCGATTTCGGCGGTGTCGGTGCGGCGCGGGTCGCAGACAATGATCTTCAGCGCCGGGTTCGCGGCCTTCGCGTCTTCAATGCGCCGAAACAAAATCGGGTGCGCAAACGCCGTGTTGCTGCCGGTGATGAACAGGCATTGGGCGTGTTTCAAGTCGTCGTAGCAGGCAGGCGGCGAATCGGCCCCCAGCGTTTGTTTGTAACCCGCGACCGCGCTGCTCATGCACAGGCGCGAGTTGGAGTCGATGTTGTTCGTGCCGATCAAGCCCTTGGCCAGCTTGTTGAAGACGTAATAGTCCTCGGTCAGCAGCTGGCCGGAAATGTAAAAACCCACCGCGTCCGGGCCGTGCTCACCGATGATTCGGGCAAATTTTTCGGTGGCGAAGTCCAGCGCGCTGTCCCAGCTCACGCGCTGGGGCGCGGACTGGCGGCTGTCGCGCTGCATGGGGTACAGCAGCCGGGTTTGCTGCGTCACGGCGGCTGAGGCCGTCAGGTGCAGCGTCGAGCCTTTGGTGCAGAGCCGCCCGAAATTGGCCGGGTGCGCTGGGTCACCGCGCACGCCGGTGATCTGGCCGCCCTGCGCTTCGATGATCACGCCGCAGCCGACGCCGCAGTAAGGGCAGGTTGATCGGGTTTCAGTCATTTGCGGGCTTTCTTGGCAAGTTGGTGGGGCTGCGGGCGTGGACTGCGCAAGCCTTTCACTGTGGTGTTGCGGATGTGCGGGGCTGGATCAGGCCGTCTTTTTGCAGGCCGGTCCCGCGTGGGGGCGGGCCAGATCAGTCGCATGGGCGGCCAGTTCGCCCGCATCGAGGTACACCTCGCCGCTCTCGACTTTGACCGCAAAGCGCGGCGCGCAGCCTTCATCCGGCGCGGCGGCCTGGCCGTCGCACAGGCCGATGCTCCAGTTGTGCAGCGGGCAGGCCACGCGGGTGCCGAACACAATGCCCTGGCTCAACGGCCCGCCCTTGTGCGGGCAGCGGTCGAGCAGGGCGAACACCTGGTCTTCGCTGTTGCGAAACACGGCCACGTCCAGCCCCTGCGCGCGCGCCACCCGGCGCGAGCCGAGCACGGGGATGTCGTTGACCAGACAGATTTTTTTCCATTCACTCATGGCGATTCCTTTGGGCTGCTGGCGCGTACAACAGGCGCGCTGGCAGCGATGATTGGGGTTGTTAACAATTCAAGCGTGTCGAACGACGGATCAGACGGCAGTGATGGGGATGAACTGGCGCGTGTCCACGGCGGCTTCTTCAAAGTCAAACCACGGATCAGGCTCGCCGTCGAGCGCGAATTGCAATTGCTCCCACAGCGCCTTGCGGCCCGCGTGGTCGTCGAGGATTTTTTTCTTCACGTAATCTAGCCCGACGCGGTTGACGTAATGCACGGTGCGCTCCAGATACCAGCCTTCCTGGCGGTACAGCTCGCAAAAAGCGCCGGTGTATTCCAGCACTTCCTCGGGCGTCTTGAGTTTGGTGAAAAAGTGCGCCACTTCGGTCTTGATGCCGCCGTTGCCTGCCACGTACATTTCCCAGCCCGAATCGACGCCGATGATGCCCACGTCTTTGATACCGGCTTCAGCGCAGTTGCGCGGGCAGCCCGACACGGCAAACTTGACCTTGTGCGGTGCGTACATGCGCCACATGGCGCGCTCCAAGTCCTTGCCCATTTGCGTCGAATCCTGCGTGCCCATGCGGCACCATTCGCTGCCGACGCAGGTTTTCACCGTGCGCAGCGCCTTGGCGTAGGCGTGGCCGCTGGGCATGCCGATGTCTTTCCAGACATTGACCAAATCTTCTTTTTTCACGCCCAGTAGGTCGATGCGCTGGCCGCCGGTGACTTTCACCGTCGGGATTTTGTATTTGTCCACCGCGTCGGCAATCTTGCGCAGTTCGTTTGCCGTGGTTTCGCCGCCCCACATGCGTGGAATCACGCTGTAAGTGCCGTCTTTCTGGATGTTGGCGTGGCTGCGCTCGTTGATGGCGCGGCTTTGCGGGTCGTCCTTGGCTTCTTTTGGCCAGGTGCTGGTCACGTAGTAATTCACCGCCGGGCGGCAGGAGGCGCAGCCGTTGGGTGTGCGCCAGTCGAGCGTTGCGTACACGTCGCCGATGCTCAAGAGCTTGTTGGCGCGGATGGCCTCGCGCACCGCCTGGTGGCCGTGGTCGGTGCAGCCGCACATGGCTTTGAGTTTGGGCGTGGCCGAATAATCGCCGCCAGCGGTGAACATCAACAGCTGCTCGACCAGCCCGGTGCAGGAGCCGCACGAGGCGCTGGCCTTGGTGTGCTTGCGCACCTCGTCGAGCGTGAACAGGCCTTTTTCCTTGATCGCTTTGCAGATCGTGCCTTTGGTCACGCCGTTGCAGCCGCAGACTTCGGCGTTGTCGGGCATGGCGGCGGCTTTGCTGTGGCCTTCGTGGCCCACGTCGCCGATGTTGGACTCGCCAAACATCAGCTTGTCGCGGATGTCGGCCACGCTGCGCCCGTCGCGCAGCAGCTTGAAATAATAGCTGCCGTCCACCGTGTCGCCGTACAGGCACGCGCCGACGAGCTTGTCGTCCTTGATGACGAGCTTTTTGTACACGCCGCCAAAGGGGTCGGACATGATGATTTCTTCCGTGCCTTCGCCGCCCATGAACTCGCCGGCGCTGAACAGGTCAATGCCGGTGACTTTCAGCTTGGTCGAAGTCAGCGAACCGACGTAGCGGCCAATGCCGAACTGCGCCAGATGGTTTGCCGCCACCTTGGCCTGCTCAAACAGCGGCGCGACCAGCCCGTAAGCAATGCCCCGGTGCGCAGCGCATTCGCCGACCGAATAAATGCGCGCATCCGTGACGGTCTGCATGGTGTCGTTGACCACGATGCCTTTGTTGCAATGCAGGCGCATGGATTCGGCCAGTTGCGTGTTCGGGCGAATGCCGACGGCCATCACCACCAGATCGGTGGCGACTTCGGTGCCGTCCTTGAATTTGATCGCCGTGACGCGCTGGCCGTCTGCGTCGCCGCCGCCGACGAGTTCTTGCGTCTGCGCGCCCATCAGGAATTTCAGGCCGCGCTCTTCCAGCGACTTTTGCAGCAGCTTGCCCGCGACGGAATCGAGCTGGCGCTCCATCAGTGTCGGCTGGACGTGAATCACGGTCACGCTCATGCCGCGCAGCATCAGGCCGTTGGCCGCTTCCAGCCCAAGTAGCCCGCCGCCGATGACGACGGCGTTTTTGTGCGTCTTGGCCGTTTCAATCATCTCGTTGGTGTCGGCGATGTCGCGGTAGGCAATCACGCCTTTCAACTCCTTGCCGGGCACGGGCAGGATGAAGGGATTCGAGCCGGTGCAGATCAACAGGCGGTCGTATTCGGCTTCGGTGCCGTCGTCGGCGTACACGATGCGCTTGACGCGGTCCACTTGGACGACTTTTTTGCCGGTGTACAGCGTGATGTGGTTGTCGCTGTACCACTCCCACGGGTTCAGGACGATTTCTTCCAGCGTCTGCTCTCCGGCCAGCACGGGCGAGAGCAGGATGCGGTTGTAGTTGGGGTGCGGTTCGGCGCCGAAGACGGTGATGTCGTACAGATCGGGGGCAATCTTGAGCAGTTCTTCCAGCGTGCGAACGCCTGCCATGCCGTTGCCGACCATCACGAGTTTTGATTTTTGCATAAGGATTCCAGGGGTTTAGACGGTGGGGTGAAGGCAAGGCGCTGCCATCGGCGCGCGAAGGCGGCCCAGCGCGCGGGGCAAAAGCTGGTCAACAGGACGTGAAAAGGAGGCCGCGCCTGCGCCAGCGTGGGCGCTGAAACGCCAAGCTGGCGCTGCGCTGGCCGATGGCCTGCTGCGTTGAATCGAGGGTGTACACGAGGCCGCGCCGGGCCGGGGCAAAATAGGGAAATACATGATGCTCTCTCCTGGCTACAGGTGAACCGGCTGTCAAGCCGGTAGGAGGCACACCATTACGCACGTCGTTATGCGCAGAACCCGCAGTGCTATCGCTAAGGTTGGGCGCTTCGTTACGCCCGCTTGGGTTTACGCAAAACCTGTGCCAGACGCGCCCGGCGCGTCATCAGAAGCTTGGCGGCGCTTGGCCTTGTGGTGCGCGACTTGCATGGTGATGCGCTGTTTTCCCCTCTTAACCTATTGATTTTTATGACATCCGCCTTGGTACATTTGAACGGCTCTCAGAGTGGCCATCTGCTGGTCGTGGACTTGGCAGCGGCTGGCATCCAGGTGCTGGCGGTGATGGAAGAGCGCAGCAAATTGGTGCAGGGCGTTGTGCGCTACGCACCAGACGTGTTGATCTGCGATGACGCGCAGCCGGACGAATCCCTGTTTCGCGCCACGCAGGCGATTGCCGATACCGCCCCTTGTCCGGTGCTGGTGTTCACCGGCGACACCGATGCGGACGCCATCGTCCGGGCCACCGAAGCGGGCATTCACGCTTACGTGGTCAGCGGCTACGGGTCGCACCGCCTGCGCCCGCTGATTCATCTGGCGCAGGCCCGCTTCAGGCGCGAGCAGGCTTTGCGCAACGAGCTGCAGGACATCACCAGCCGCTTTGAAGAGCGCAAGATGGTCGATAGGGCCAAGGGCATCCTGATGCGGGCGCGCCAGCTATCCGATGAAGACGCTTTCCAGATGCTGCGCACCGTTTCGATGCACAGCAACCAGCGGCTCGGCCAGGTCTCGCAGCACATTATTCATTCGGCGCGCTTTGCCGAGGCAGTGAACCGCTCTGGCCAGCTACGCATGCTGTCGCAGCGGCTGGTCAAGCTGCATTTGCTGCAGCAGGCCGGGCTGCAGGCGGCGCGCTGCGGCGAGCTGCTGAAGGCGTCGATGCAGCGCATTGAGGCCAACGTGGCCCATCTGGGCAAAAACCTCTCGAAGCTGACGCATGGCGACCTGCTGGCACAGGTGGTGCTGACCTGGGGCCAGCTCAAACAGGTGCTGCACGGCGCGGGCAACCCCAAAGCCAGCGCGGTCACGCCGACTTACGAGCTGGTCGATGAGCTGGCCGAGCTGCTGCTGCAGGAAGCCGAGCGCCTGACCAGCAACCTAGAGCATGGCAGCGCGGTGGTGCCGCTGCAACTGCTCAATGTGGCCGGGCGCCAGCGCATGCTGTCGCAGCGTTTTGTCAAATACGCGCTGCTGGGCATCGTCGGCGACAGCGGCTTGACGCTGCGCAGCGAAACCGGCATGGCCGAGTCCCGCGCCGCCTTCGAGCAGGCGCTGACTTACCTCAACGGCCTGCCGCTGACCAGCGAGGACATCCGCGCCACGCTGGAGGCGGCGGGCACCGGCTGGCTGCAGATTCTGGCCGATGTCCGGGCGGCCCAGCGCGCTTCAGGCCAGGAGCGTCCGGCCTGCCTGGAGCGCCTGGCGCTGGACAGCGAAGTGCTGCTCGACGTGTTCGAGCGCCTGTCCGACCAGTACGAGCGCAGCATGCAGACGCTGGTGGGGAGTTAGTGCTTAATTGCAAAAGTCTGATTACTTATCGAGTGGTGAGCGGCTGCCGGAGCACGAAGCGCTGAGGGAGTCAGTAAGCGCAGCTTGCAGGCGGCTCGGTTAACCAGATTGTTGGCAGGCAGCAGTTGCATATTGATCCAGCAGTAAATCTACAAACTCAACCGATAAATTTTCATTCGAAAAATTTGAGCTTGAGAATTTTTCTGTCAAATCAGTCCAGGTATCGAAGCCGCTTTTTACAGCATGAATGACAAGCAAGCTACAAATCACAAACTCGCGTTCATGTCCCACTTGAACGCCATTGGCCCCTAGCTCAATTACTTCGTAGGGAAACCAGTTGTCGCCAGCTTGAAAGTGACCATTGCGCTGAAAGATAAGGTCTTGCAGGGCCGCAAAGTGTTGGTCTTGTTTTTGGCCGTAATCCAACCCAGCGATGAAGATGAGTTCAGATTTTGAGGCTGTAGTTAAAAGAGGATGCATTATGGATATCCGCATTACGTTTCCCAAACCAGTGAAGCACCGAGTTTTTCTTCCGCAATCTTGACCGCATCGGCGAGCGAAAACGCAACGCCTCCGCCAACCCACCTCGCCTCTCCGGTTGGCGTGCCAAAGAACAAATAATAGCAATCAGCACTGCGATCATCAGCCCATTCTGGCGGGTCTTCGTAGTCCCCGGTTCCGTAGTAAGTGTCGTGTTGGACGATTCGCACACTGCACGTGACGGTCCCCGCATATTTCCATGTTCCTGTTTTCACCGGTGGAATGGCTTCAAGAGGGGTCATGTGGCTATGTCAGTCGAAGACCTCGCTGAGTTCAAGCCCCCGAATGAAGGACTCGAAGTTGTCGGCAACGTGCGTGATCCTGTAGTCGAGTTCTTGGTCGATGTGAACGACGCTGGGTTCACCCGCAGGACCACACATGCGATAGTCTAGGCAGAGCATGTCGTGTCCCCCGGAAGGGCAATCGGCAAAGTAGATGCCAATTGGCGGATAACCCCACTCCGTACACCAAAATTCGCTACGGAACTCGCCTAGCAACGAGTAAAGCTTGGCGTCACCGATGGCGTAGATACCCGAAATGGCAATGTGATCCTCGGCCCACGAAGTGCCCGTGCGTGTGCGATGACACTGCCTCTTTGGAATTCCGCCGTTCTGCCATTTCGAAAGCGCAATATAAGCGGCGGGCAGCCTGTAGCCGAGACTTTTCTCGACGGCAGCGACCTTTTCGGCTGTGAGCGGATCGTCTATGTACTCCTCTCGTGCATAGTCGGAATCCTCCCAAAAGTCGGACAGATCAAAGTTGTCAAAAGGTTTTTTCATAGATGGGTTCATGGGCTGTTTTCTCATGCTGGTGCTTTCAAGAGTGCAACGCTGGCCGGTACACACAATTTGACGCGATTGCGAGCAATTCAAAGCGATTGTCCATCGTCCAGATAAGCGTCTTTTCGCTCAACACGACAGACGCCAGCAGCGACAGACGACGCCGCCCGCTTCAAGCAATGCAACCAGGTGATCGTTACGCTGCTTGAAATGCCCAACCCATACTGAGCTTTCAACCAGCACATTCATGGCTTGCTTGGCTCTTCACGGCGACGGGCGCTCTGGCGCTGGATGAAGGCCTTGACGCATTCACGAAGCAACTCGGACTTCTCGATTCCGGGCTCGGCCAAGGATACCGCCTTGGCAAACAGCTGGTCATCAATGGTGAGCGTCGTGCGCAGGGTGTTCCTTTGTGCTTTTTCGCTTCGCCTCTGATTTTCCGCATTTCTTTCGACAGTCTCCTGCTTGGACTGGTGT
>Ga0302212_1000342_pt1 | contig 19895 bp, 21 predicted proteins | sample II_Fen_N1_1_FD_200235 | JGI IMG/M metagenome (GOLD analysis project Ga0302212, IMG submission 200235) | Peat permafrost microbial communities from Stordalen Mire near Abisko, Sweden - II_Fen_N1_2 | ecosystem: Environmental > Terrestrial > Soil > Wetlands > Permafrost | place: Sweden: Abisko...
GTCCGTATCCTAGGATATTTTGGATGCGCATCTCACCCCAGATTTGGCTCTCAGCGGCCATTGCCACTGATGCCAAACTAAGAAGTGCAATGAACATTACTATGTATTTTCTCATTGCTGCTCCTTTCATTGGTTTTTATATGCCTTATCCCATCCGTAAGGAGAGTTTGCGCCTTTTCCACCACGAGCCATCACACGTGCTCTGTAAACATTCGATACAGACTCTGCATCACCGACTAAAAGTGCTTTTGTGGAACACATAGCGGCACACACTGGTACTTTTCCCTCAGCGATTCTATTTTGACCGTAAAGATGTCTCTCTTTTTCAGAGTTCGTCTCTAATGGGCCACCTGCACACATCGTACATTTATCCATCGCACCTTTAGCGCCAAATGCGCCATCTCTTGGGAACTGTGGTGCACCAAATGGGCAAGCGTATAGACAGTAACCACATCCGATACATTTATTTTTATCATGAAGGACGATGCCGTCCTCTCTGATATAAAAACAGTCCACGGGGCAGACTTGTTGGCATGGTGCATCAGTACAGTGCATACATGCTATGGATGTACTCATCTCTTTACCGGGGATGCCTTCATTAATCGTGACGACTTTACGTCTACTGATACCTGTTGGTAACTCATGTGCTTCTGCGCAGGCTACGGAGCAGCCATCACATTCGATACATCTGCTCTCATCGCAGTAAAATTTCATTCTTGCATAATCCATCTCTTCCCCCTACGCTTTTTCGATGCGACATAGACCCGTTTTTGTCTCGGGAATTTGCGTCATAATGTCATAGCCGTAACCAACTACGGTGTTAGCCGACTCACCTGTTGCGTAAGGTTTCGTTCCAACGGGATAGTTCTCACTTAAATCTTTACCTTGGAATTTACCCATATAGTGGAATGGTAAGAAGACCGTTTTTTCATCCACCGTTTGTGAAAATTTCGCTTTCACATGAATGCGCGTTCCCTCAACACCATAAACCCATACCATTTCGCCATTGCGGATGCCTAGGTTGAGTGCTGTATTGGGGTGAATGTCCACGAACATCTCGGGGTTCAGTTTTGCGAGGTGTTTAGATGCCCTCGTCTCCGCTCCAGCACCACTGTGTGTCACCAAACGACCGGTAATCATAATGAGTGGGAACTCTTTCGTGTAATCTTGTCTGGTTTGAGCAGAGATATACTTCGTATCGACCCTAAAGTGATCTTTTTTGTCAGGATAGGTCGGATACGCTTTTGCCATCTCTGGACTGTAAGAGTGGATAGGCTCTCTGTGCATAGGAATTTGATCTGGGAAATTCCACGCTTTGGCTCTGGCTTTTCCATTGCCGTACGGTGTCAATCCTAAAGCAAGACCTTTTTTGATAAGGATTCCACTCAAATCGGTCGCAAAGTTTTTACCTGCAACGATCGCTTTTTCTTCTTCGCTAAAGGTTGCCCCCGCTTTTTCGAGGAGTTCAAGGGTTAACGGACCATGACCTTTCGCAATCGCAGAGCCTATTGGCGCACTGCCCTCACCTGCAAGAAGGCTAACGCCATCTTTTTCCACACCCCAGTTCAGACGGAATCCCATACCACCATCACTGACGGGCTTGTTGACGTTGTACAAAATCGGGCTACCGCTGTGAGTTTCATTCCAACATGGCCATGGAAGTCCATAATATTCGCCTTTCATTGGTCCCATTCCTGCGATGCTGACCTCTTCAAACATATGCCAATTCTCTTGATGTTTTTTCAAACGCTCAGGGGTATGTCCGCCCATACCGATAGAGCGAATACCGCGTGCAATTTCACGTGTTGCATCTTCTGGCCATTCAAATTTACCCTTACCATCGCCTAAGGCTTTGGTGTATTCATCGTAAAACCCTAAACGACGTGCAAGTTCAAACATAATGTCGTGGTCTGTTTTGCACTCGTATTGAGGCTCAACCACTTTACTTCGCCATTGCACGTTTCTTCCCGTTGCGGTGACGGAACCACTGGTTTCAAACTGTGTTGCCACAGGGAGAATAAATAAATTGTCTTTACGATCGGTCAAAATAGCCGCATCGTTGATGAATGGGTCGGTGATGACAAGAAGTTCGATGTTATCGAGTCCTTTTTTCACCTCTTGCAGTTGCGCGGTAGAAGTAATTCCACATCCCATTACCACAAGGGCTTTAAGATCAGTTCCCGCATTGTAAATCGCGTCATTTTTCATGACACCCTCAGACCAACGTGCCAACGTAAAGCCGTTTTTGTTCATCATCTCAGGTGCTTTAAAACGACTTTTGATGTAATCAGGCTCAACTTTCCACACACGTGAGAAATGTGCCCATGCAGGATTTTCCAAACCGTAATAACCAGGAAGTGTCTCAGAAGAACAACCCATATCAGAGGCTCCTTGAACATTATCATGTCCACGAAGAATGTTACAACCGCCGCCTTCAACACCCATATTGCCCAAAATCATCTGCAAGATTGGTCCAACGCGAGTATTACTTGTTCCAATGCTGTGTTGTGTCCAACCCATCGTCCAGACTAAACAGCCCGGTTTCGTGCTTGCAAACGTTTTAGTCACTTGGAAAAGCTCTTCTTCGCTCACGCCTGTCACTTTGGAAACAACATCGGGTGTCCATTTTTCAGACTCTTTGAAAACATCTTCGTAACCATACACGCGGTCTTGCAAATATTGTTTATCTTCCCAACCATTTTTTAAAATCAGATGAATCATGCCGTAGATAAACGCAATGTCTGTACCGGAACGTAAACGCACGTACATATCTGCTTTGGCGGCTGTTTTGGTAAAGCGAGGCTCAACGACAATCAACTTTGTGTTGTTACGCTCTTTGGCTTTTAAGAAGTGTTGGAAACCAACAGGATGCGCCACGGCTGGGTTTGCACCCATAATGAGGACTGCTTTGGAGTTTTGAATGTCTCCTAGTTGGTTGGTCATCGCACCATAACCAAAGGTATTTGAAACGCCTGTTACCGTTGAGCTGTGACACAATCGTGCTTGGTGATCGATATTGTTGGTACCGTAAAATGCGGCAAATTTGCGAAGATAGTACGCTTGCTCATTGCTCATTTTAGCCGAGCCTAAGAACATAGAGGCATCAGGACCATGTTTTTCACGAATGGCTTTAAGGTGTGTCGAAATTTTTGTGTAAGCATCTTCCCATGAGATACGTTTCCATTGACCGCCCACTTTTTCCATGGGGTACTTCAGGCGCACATCAGAGCGGATCATATCGATCATACCTGCACCCTTACAGCAGTGTCCACCAAGGCTGAGTGGATGATCCCCAGCCACTTCTTGGCGAACCCAAACACCATTGTGTACTTCTGCAACCACGCCACAACCGACGGAGCAGACGTTACAAATAGTTTTAACCAATTTAGAACCTGGGTAAGGATTTTTTACCTCTTCCTCAGTCGCCGCGCGCGTTACTTTTTCACTGGCAAATCCAGCCGTTGCACCAAAAGCGCCAGCAACCGCTGCCATTTTAAGAAAACTTCTTCTGCCAACTTTAGCATTCAATGCACTCATTATTTCACTCATATCGTTTTCCTTTCTCACAGAGCAGACTTATAATAGTCTTCCCATGCCTGAGTCTTTTTGTACGTAATCTCTCTTTTTTGAGATTTCCCTACGATAACACCACCTGAAGAAGCAGGTGTTTTTTCAGCCGATACCAATGGCGAAACAGCCATAGTTGCAACAGCGGAACCTAGCACAGCAGTTTTGAGAAAACTGCGACGCATCTTTGTCATACACGTCTCCTTGGAACATAATAGTTTTACATGTAAAGTGTTTACATGTGAAAATTTAAGCATTTAAAAAATTTTGGTCATTTAAAATGCACCTAAGAGTGATGTTAATGATAAGGGGGAAAAACACAGAGGTATAAAAGAAGGAACGCTAAATATGCGTCATTATAGGCCTTCAACGATACGTATGTATGCTTAACACGTAAGCACATATCATGGACAACACAGTATTGATAACGATTTAGTAAACGAAGGTTTACCAAAGTATGGAAATGTAACATAGATATATTAATTTATTCGTATAAGGAAAAATGTAGTTTATAAACTTAAAATTCACTTAAATGTGCAAATTAAGCATATTAGTGGAGCGAGGCAGAAGTTTAAAATAGGTGTTTAAAGAGCCCTGTAAGCTCTTTAAACACGTTTACATGTAAAGATTTAGAATTTATATTTTACGTTACTGTAAAAAATGCGTCCCGCCTCTGGATAGCCATAATTGACGTAATAGTTTTCATCAAAGAGATTTTTAACACCCACTTCTAGGGCTAACTCTTTGGTCGGTTTATAAACCACTTTCGTTCCCCAAATAGAGCTATCCCCGGATGAATAGTAGATATTATTATTTGAAAGAACATAGTTCGTTAAACGCTCAGAATCATATTCAAAGGAGAGTATCCATGCAAGCGATTTGTTGAATTCGTATTTAGTTGAAGCAAAAAATTTATGCTTTGGAACATCGGTGATTTTCACATTTGAATCGGTCTCATTTTGCATATCAAGTCGCGTGTAGCTTCCATCAAAAGAGAGACTCTCTGAGAGCATAAATGAAGCTTCTAGCTCAAACCCTTTTTCACTCACCTCTCCAATATTTTGAAGCTGTTGTTGTTGGGTATGTGTTGCTCCTTTATTGTACCAAATAGGCACATAGGCACTTTGGATATAATCTTCGATATTGGCATAAAAGAGTGCTGCTTTGAAGGTAACAAGCTCAAACGATTTTGTACCGCCAATTTCATAGTTAACAATACTCTCTTCTTGCAAATCTGGATTTGGAACGTAGTTGCCTAGCTTATAGGAGTAACGATCTTTAATAGAGGGAATTCGGCTTTTTTTAGAAATCCCGCCATAGACTAAAGTGTCCTCATCGATTTTAGTCTCAAGTTTAACCATCGGATTTAATGCACTGGCATCCCCTAAGTCAAAATTTTGTTGAGTCGTGTAACTGTTAATCGGTGTACCACCTGCATTGCTCGCAGCGCCTTGGGTGAAACTCACACCGGTTACACCATAATTGGTATTAGGGGCTTTTTGCACCTCTTCCCAGTCATAACTTGCACCCACAATCAACGCAGTGTTGCCAAAAAGTGCTTTTTTATACTCTGTGCCAAAAGAGGAAATATCATCTTGCATCGTATAAGTTGGGGTGGAAAGCTCTTTATGGGTATCAATTTTATGGTGTAATGCAAATTTTAATGTGTCGGCTTCAAAAAGTTTAACACCTGTCTCAACCGATGCACCTTTGGTGTTGTCGTCGTATGGTGTGGAGGTACTTGCTAAAGTGGTATACGAAGTATTGGTATACATATCAAGTTTATTTTGGAACTGATCGTAGTAAAGCCTTGTTTTGATATACCACGAATCAAAATCGGTTTTAGAGAGGAAATAGACACTCTCTTTATCCCAATAATCCCATTTCCAAAAATGTACTGTTCCACCTGCTTTTCCTGTTATATTATCCGCAATGACGGTACCATCAATAATGCCTGAGAAGACAGGTACATCTTTACTCGCATGTTGTTTGATGTAATTTAAAGAGTATTCATCCGTAGAATTTGGGGTATAGCCTACTTTGAGGTTAACTTTATTGTCTTTTGAAGAGGAGTTGTTACGACTTCCTCCATCTTCATACTTTATACCACTTGGAAAATCATCTGAAAGAGGATAACTATCTTTTTGTGTGCCAGAAAGTGAGATAATACCATAGTAACTGCCTTGATTGGTTCCTGCTGTAATGTAACCATCTTTTCCGCTGCCACTAAAAGCACCAACACCCACTTCGCCTTCAAATTCTTTCGTTGGTTTTTTAGTCACCATATTGATGGCACCCGAGAACGTATTGGGTCCAAGGAGCACCGAAGTTAAGCCTTTACTCACCTCAATTTGAGAAAGATCGTAGGTTGTAAAACGACTAAAATCCACATACCCATCATACGGAACAGCAATAGGAATACCATCAATAAACAAAGGTGCATGCTTCACATCAAAACCCCTGAGCATAATCATCTGCTCATTCCTACCCCCACCATTTTGAATGTTAATGCCTGAGAGTGTGTTCAAGGCATCCACTACCGTTGTGCGCTCTAAATCTTGCATCGTTTGCGAATCTAACACCGTAGTGGTTGAAGATTGCCCAATCTCCTTAGAATCTGATACCTCAATTTTCCCAAGTTCAAATGTCTCACCCATCAACACGGACGCGGTGATCAATGAAAGCGCTAAGCCAACTTTGTATTTCATTACTTTTCTCCTTTTAATGTTACTAAACATAGTATTTTATTTTATATAACGATAGAGATACTCAACCCGAAAAGAGAACCCAAAAACCTCCTACACTTTAGTATGCACAAACGAAGGGATGCAGACTGGATAGCCACATACCGTTTGCTTAAGCTCAATATTGGTGTGGTAAAGCTCGTTAATGAGCTCCTGCGTAATCGTTTTACATGTAAGCCCATGCGCTAAAATATGCCCATCTTTGAGCGCGTACGTATACCCTCCAAGCATCAATGCATGCTCAGGAAAATGGGTTGATTTCAAAAAAGTGTACCCCTCTTGGGAGAGCTTCATGATGGTTTCCAAAAGGCGCAGTTGATTGCCATAATCCAGCCCCGAAACTGGCTCATCCATGACCAATATTTTTGCCCCTTGCGCTAAGGAGCGTGCAATGAGAACCAGCTGCTTTTCGCCACCACTCAGTGTTTGAAAGGTACGTTTTTCCAAATGCACAATCCCCAGTCGCTCCATCGCCGCACGCGCTAAATCCTTGTCCGTTTTGCTTGGTTTTTGAAACCATGACTCAAAAGCAATGCGCCCCATCATGACAATATCCAAAGCGCAAAAGGCAAACGCGACTTGCGTACTTTGAGGAACATAGCTTACATGTAAAGCGCGCTCTTTGATGGAGTAGCTTTGTAAGGTTTTGCCTTTTAAGCGCACTTCGCCACTTTGAGGACTTAAAAGTCCTAAAAAGAGTTTCATCAACGTACTTTTCCCCGTACCATTAGGACCCAAAAGAGAGACAATAGAGCCTTCTTGGATGTGAAGATCAACCCCTTCTAAAATAGGTGTCGTGTTATAAGAAAAATAGAGATTTTCGGCACTGTAAAAACTCATGCAAACCCCTTTTTCGCATTTTTAAGCGCAAAGACAAAGATAGGAATACCAATGAGTGATGTCGCAATACCAATGGGAATCTCCACGCTCATGGAGGTACGGCACAAGGTATCGACGATGATGAGAAACGTTGCGCCCAAAAGCGCGCACATCGGGAGTAAAACACGGTTATCCGCTCCCACCAAAAAGCGTGCGATATGCGGAATGATAAGCCCAACCCACCCAATCATACCTGCAACGACCACCGTAAGCGTGCTCAGCAGTGTTGCAAGTAAAATCGCACTGTTGCGTACCCACACTACGCGCACACCAAGCGCCTTCGCATCTTCATCGCCAAGGCTTAGGACATTGAGGTATTTGCCCATGAAAGAGAGCACAATGGTGCTCAGAATCAGAGGAATCGCAACACCGGAAAGCGTTTTCATATCGACCGCGCTAAAAGAGCCCATCAGCCAATAAACAATCGTTGGAAGTTTGTTATAAGGATCGGCAACGTACTTCACCATCGAGAGGAGTGCTGAAAAAAGTGAACTGGAGATGACCCCACCCAAGACCAAAAGAATCGTCTGAGAGCCACTTCTACCGTAAATCTTTGCCACACCAAGCGCCACCAAAACGGCGACAAATCCAAAGGCAAACGAGAAAAGTTGTACCCCAAACCAACTGTCGGAAATCATAATACCAAGTGCCGCACCAAACGAAGCGCCGGCAAGCACTCCTAAAATACCAGGAGATACCAGAGGATTGACAAACATCGCTTGAAATGCCCCACCTGAGACCGAAAGTGCTGCTCCGACCAATACGACCGCTAAAATACGGGGTAATCGAATGTCAAAGACAATGTTAGACAGAAGCATCACCTCTTTGGGAGCCGTGCCAATATTCAGCACCTTCCATAAGAGCAGTTGGGTAAGTGTGCTTAGGTCAATTTCGTAGCGACCAAGGGCGAGTGAAATCAGTAAACTTGCCACAAGCACTGCGATCATCAGGCCAAAGAGGAACGAGTTTTTCATACAATGCCCAAAATTTGGCGTATCTGTGCATCGGTTAAATCAATGTTTAAAAAGAGTTTGTAAAACTCACGCATCTCTTGTTGAAATTGCTCAGGCCGTGGTGAATTGTAAAGAATATGGGTCAACCACCTCACACCCAAAAGCCTCATAAACGAAGGGGGTCTATCAATCCAGTTAAACGGCACTTTAGGCACGAGAAAAACATTGCCATCCTTAACCGCTTTGATGGACTGCCATCTCGAATCACTTTTAACTTTCTCAAAAAATTCTCGCTCTTGCGCCACAATAATGTCAGGGTTGTATAAAATCACCTGTTCTAAAGAGACTTTTTCAAGCCCAAGACCACTTTTAGACGGGCACTGATGCGGGTTGATGCCTCCCGCAAATTTGATGGCTTCGTAGTGAAACGACTGGTCACACTCGGTAGCAAGACCATCCCCACCCTCGGCGTAGTAAACAACAGGACGTTTCGATGCATTATTTTTCACAACCTCTTTGGTCTTTTCAAGCGCTATGCTGGCATAAGCTGAGAGTATCTTAGCGCGAGGCTCTCTACCTAAAACCTCACCAAAAAAGAGGTAGGCTTTGGGCAGGCTCTCAACGCTTTCAAGATCCACATTGATACTAGGGATTTTGCTACTCTCAAAGAGGTACTGCGCAAGCTGACTGGAAGCATCGTTGTTCCACAAAAAGACGACATCGGGATGCAACGAGAGCAAGGTTTCCCTGTTCATACTGTTACCGCCCCCTTGAAGACCACCTACAATCGGAAGTGCCATAAAATGGGGATCGAGCATATTGGATGATTCATTATTACCACGCGCATGATTAAAATTAAGCCCCACAATGAGTGAAGCATCAATCGTATAGATCATGTACGTTGCGGGTGGTGAGGTACCAAACACTTTGGTAATTACATCAGGAATTTCGACCTTTTTCCCACCCATATCGACGATTTCACGTGCACTCAGGCTTAACACTAAACCCACCAGTACACAGACTATTTTTTTCATACCCATTCCTTTTTCGCTTCGCAATACGGACGTACCGTTTCATTAAAAGCACGCAGAAGTGCGACATTTTCAAGTAGATCAACACCAAGAGGTTTAAGCGTTAACGTGACATGCTGCAATCGTGCTTGAATAGCCTTAATTTTTTCAATGCACGTTTTGGCATCACCAATAATGCCGCAGTCAAAAAATTTCTGCCCATCAAAAAAAGCAGAGCGCTGCGCAATCAGTTTTGTGTAATGGGCGTAATTGAAGTGGGGTGATTTATGAAATGAAGAAGCTGCACGCATCGACTTTGCAAAATGATCAATCGCCGGGCGCGCTTTAGACTCCGCCTCTTCTGTACTAGACGCAACATACACTGTACGCAGAAGCACCAGCTGCGGTTTAAATCCAGCAATAGTTTCATACACTTGGCTCACCCGTTCGCACTCATCCAAATCAACACCTTGTGAGAGCATCAACCCCAAACCTTTTTTCGCCGCAAAAGTGATTGTTTCATCGGAGGAAAATGTTGCAATGTACGTTGGTATCGAAGTTTGAAACGGTTTTGGTTCGATATCTACTTCCGAAAAGTTGATATACTCCCCCTTAAATCCCACAGGTTTTTCGTTTACATGTAAAAGCTGCGTTACAGCGTCCACACACTCAAACAGCATCGGACGAAGATTCTCAACGGTGACATTAAAATGCTTGGAATCAGGGGCAAAAGCTCCTTTTGCAAAACCTAAATTCACTCGCCCTTGACTCAAATGATCCAGCGTCGCAACCTCTTCAGCTAAGCGAATTGCGTCGTAAAAGGGTGCCAAAAATCCCGCACAGCCAAGTCTCGCATACTTTGTTCGTGCCGCCGCATACGCTAAGAGTAACGCGGGTGAGGGACAAACGCTAAAGTCATTAAAGTGGTGCTCACCCACCCATATTTCATCAAAACGCATGGCATCTGCAAGTTCCATCAGCTTGAACTGATTTTCAATCGCTTGGTTGGCATTGCTATTAAAGCGCTCAAAAAGGCAAAAAATTCCCCATTTCATACGATACCAAACTCCTCTTTCATCTCTTTATACCAAAAACGTTTCATCGGTACGCTTGAGCTTCGGTGATTCACCATACGCATCGAAAAAGGCTCGATCCAATTCCAAAACTCTTCAATCAACTCTTTGGGGAAATGAAGATCATGCAGGGTCTGTTTGTAGAGCATAAGCCATACGCCTCTTGCTTCATCATCAATGACAAAAGGGGCATGCGTACGACACAACGAGGGTGGACCATAACGAAAAGTATAGGTTTTCGCACCCCCCAACGCTTGAATGATAAAATGGCTCGCTTTGGCTACCCCCTCTAAAAAATGCGCTTCGTCACTCGGATACATCTGCGCAACAGCACTTTTTTGGAGTAACCGATGGTGATGTAACACCATTGTTGCAATAGTCTCAACTCCCACTCTTTCTAAAAAACTGGGTGAGGGAAATAGAATCGGAGGCAGTGGCGCTTTTAAATTGATAGGGCTCCATTTAAGGCTCTCAGGTTGCGTCGAAGCGATTCGTTTATGAAGAAAATGATGACCATTACACATGAATTTTCCTTAGGATTTGAGCTTAAAAACAACAGGAATTGCAATCTCTAACGCCTCTTTGGGTGGTACCTCAAAGGGAGTGGCATCCATAACCGCATCAATCGCTTTACGATCCAAAATGGCTTTACCACTTGATTTTGCAACCTTAATAGACGATGCATCGACCATACCATTGGTATGAATCAAAAACTGCACGATTGTTTCACCCTCAATTCCCATCTTTTTCGCCATAGACGGGTACAGAAGGCTCTCTTGAATTTTTTGCCTTACGTTGCTAAGGTAGAGCAAAAGACGATCATCGCTCTGGCGTGAAGCGTTTGCAGAAGCTTTTTTCTCTGTTTGAGCACTTGTTGGCACTTCGCCTGTTTGTTCAACCAAAGAGTCGTTTGAAGGAGCGGATGAGAGACTCGGTTCATGCATCTGTTTTTGAATGGTGACTATTTTGGCGGGCTCTTTTTGAACCTTTTTCTCAGCTTTTTTCTCTACGCTTGTCACCGTTTTGGAAAGAACTTCGTGTTGGGGCTCTTCAACTATCGGCATAGGTTTTGGCTCGTCTAAAAAACTTACTTGCGTTACAATAAACTCACGCACAGCAGGTTTTTGAATCATCATGCTTCCCATAAAAAGAGCATACGCAATGATTACATGTAAAAAAAGAGTCCCAAAAGAGGCGGCGAAAAAATGCGATACTTTCACGCTCCCCCCTTCGTTGTTTGAATGGCAAAGGTACTGATGCGGTGCTTTTTACAGATATCAATCACTTTAACAACATATTCAAACGGCGTTTTGGCATCACTGCGCAATAAAATATGAGGCTCAGATGAACTCACATGAGCGATTTTTGCATCCAAATCCTCAATCGAGACGGCCACATCATCGTAATAAAGTTCCCCCGATTCGTTCAAGGAAAGTGTAATAGGTTTTTGCTCATCTTTACGATTTTCAGCATTGGACGCTTGGGGAAGGTTAAGTGGAATTTTACCTTGCGTGACAAAGGTCGCTGTCACCATAAAAATGACCAAGATCACCAGTACAATATCGACAAAGGGGGTCATATTGATCTCAGCAATATCTCCCTCATAAACAGGTTCACGCCTCATTGAGTTGCGCTTCTTTGTGGGTTAAGATGACTTTGACACGTCTGATGAAGTAGTTGTAAGCGATAACACAAGGAATGGCAACAAAAAGCCCTGTTGCCGTGGCGATCAATGCTTCCGAAATGCCTTGCATAATGGGTTGTACATCAAATGCATTGGAAGAGCCAATGGTATGAAACGCTTGAATAATGCCTAAAACTGTTCCGAAAAGCCCTATAAAAGGAGCGTTATTCCCAAATGTGGCCAAAATACCTAAACGTGCTTCAAGATTTAATCGTAACGTATAATAATCCATCGTCTGGTAGTTTTTTTCAAGCCCCCTAAACGCTAAGAGACGCTCTATCATCACCCCAACAGCCATCACGCTCATAGCGACCAATACCCAAAGTACGGGATCAATCCCTAATAGGGCAAACGATAAAAGTTTTTCACTTAACATCTTCTCTCCTTACAAATGCAAAACCCTTTTGGCTCAATCGCTATGTACTGCACATAAATAACGACTGAGCGAAAAAGAGCTGACAACAAGAAACGAGACCATTATATCGCAATACATTTATAAATACAACGTAAAGTATACACCCTAACGTTACTCTTTTGTTTAAAAAATAGGCATACACGTTTGCAAAGCACTCTCAAAAAGCGCTTACTTCGACTTTGTGCTATACTTTGCTCTAAATTACTCCTCATAGGACAGATAGGAAACGCATGTTAGAAGCACGACTTTGGATGAAAAAAAGTGATAAAAACTACCTTGGTAAAGGGCGAATAGAGCTTTTAGAGCAGATTCGTGAGCACGGTTCTATCCATGCTGCCGCCAAGTCAATGAAAATGAGTTACAAAGCTGCATGGGATTCAGTGGATGCCATGAACAACCTTTCTGAAATTCCTTTGGTGCAAAAAACAAGTGGTGGAAAAGGCGGTGGTGGGACACTTATCACCCCCAAAGGCGAAGAAGTCATCGCAGCCTTTCATAATTTACAAGCAAAACACCAACAATTTTTAGACCTTTTTGCCAACAGCGAAGACCTGCTCACCATTGTTCAAACCTTAAGCCGTCTCTCGTTGAAGCTCAGTGCACGCAACCAACTGATAGGCACGATTAGCGCCATTAGCGAAGATGCGGTCAATGTTGCGATTGAGCTAACCATCAAAGCCGCCGATAAAATTTATTCCAGTATCACCAAAAACAGTTACCAAGAGCTAGGACTTCATCTAGGAGAGAGTGCGATTGCGATCATCAAAGCCAGCTCCGTGCTTCTTTCAAAAACGAAGCCGACCATCGCGTGTGAAAATTTGCTCAAAGGCACGATTATCCAAATCCTCAGCGATACATCCAACACCGAAGTAACGTTGGAACTCGAGAGTAAAAGTACCATCACTGCGACCATTGCTAATGAATCTTTTGAACCACTCGGACTTAAAATCAATGAAGAAGCGTATGCTTTTTTCAAAGCATCCAATGTCATTTTAGGCGTTTAATTTTTCTGAGTTGCTTTAAATTTAATCAGTACTCTCTTGTACTTAAGGCTAAATTTCGTTATAGTTTCAAGTATATAACGTTGTAAAGGATACTTCATGGAAGCCGGTTTTAACTTTTGGGACAATATGGCAAAGCGCTACCCGCGTTTTAATGATATTTCAATGAGCAAAGATGTGAATCACATCATTAATTGGTGCCAAAATAGAAATGTTTCATTTGAGGGAGCTTCTATATTAGATATTGGTGCGGGAACGGGTACCATTGCGATTCCTTTGGCGCAAAAAGGTGCTCATGTTACCGCCATGGATATCTCAGAGGGTATGCTAGCAGCGCTGAATGAAGATGCTAAAGAGCAAGGCATCACTTCAAAAGTTCACACACACCAAAGCGATTGGGACTCATTTCCACTCAATCAAAAATACGACATCGTCATCGCTTCCATGACGCCTGCCATTAGCGATCTACAAAAGATCGAAAAGATGCTAGGAGCAACCAAAGGGCTTGGCATTTATGTGGGATGGGGAAAATACCGCATCAATAAACTGGTCGAAGCGTTAGTGAAAGCGCACCTCACGGAAGAGGAAGATTGTGCATCCGCGGGTTGCATTAAAGCCACACAATTTATTGATATTTTAGATGAAAAAAAGATTCCTTACGAAAGCAGTTTCTTTGAAACTTCGTGGTGTGATGCATACAGCTTTGAAGAGGCGAAAGAGTATGCCTACGATCAGCTCAAACGCAAAGAGATTATACCGAATGAAGCGATTGTGGAGTCTATCTTAAACGCCAATCGTGAAGGCGATCAAGTTCACGTAACCACGGAAGCGGAAAAAGGGATTATTTTATGGAGAGTTGCTTAGATTAATAGGGTAAAGATGCCCTTATGGGGCACCTTTGCTAACCATTACTCTTTGATTAAAAGAACACTCACTGCTTTAACAACGACTTTGACTTTGTCACCCTCTTTAAGGCCCATCTCTTCAATGGATTCCATGGTCATAACGGAGCTCATTTTATTCGCGATAATATCACCAACATCGACTTGACACATCACTTCACCTTTTTTAATCTTTGTAACAGTTGCTGTAATCTCATTTCTAGCGCCGTATTTCATGTCACACTCCTTAGGTATTGGATATAGGCAAAATGCTACTCCAAAGCCTTATAGCATGTCAATTCCGAACGCTTTACATGTAAACGATTTTAGATGACGTAATCATTCCATGAAGCCTCATTCGTATAGATGCGCGCGTTAGAGAAATGAACAAATAACGTACCATTTTCATGCGCTCTAACCACCTGCCATTCACCTTTAGAGATTTCGGCTTCAACCTTTTGATGTTCATGATGGGTTTCAAGCTCCACACGCACACGGGGGCCTACTAATCTCCAGCCAATCAGTTTGGCTTCGATGCCGCCACCCAAAGCATTGTCAACACTAATGAGTATCTCGTGCGGGCGAACAAAAAGCGATGCCTCTTTGGAACTTCCAAGATCGGGCGTGTTCAGTTCTGTGTTTTCAAGATGCAGTGAACCTTGCTCCACGCGGGCATGAAAGAGATTGACATTGCCTAAAAAGCTATAGACAAACGGATTCGCTGGCCTGTCGTACACCTCTTCTGGTGTTCCTATTTGCTCAATTTTGCCTTGATTCATCACGACAATTTTGTCAGAAACCTCAAGGGCTTCTTCTTGGTCGTGGGTCACAAAGACACTGGTGATGTGAATTTCATCGTGCAGATTTCGAAGCCACTGGCGCAGTTCTTGGCGTACTTTGGCATCGAGTGCACCAAAAGGCTCATCTAACAATAATACTTTCGGTTCCACCGCAAGGGCGCGCGCTAAAGCAACACGTTGGCGTTGTCCCCCTGAGAGTTGTGATGGATAGCGATTGGCGATCCAATCAAGTTGAATGAGTTTCAGCAGCTTATGCACCCGTTCGTTAATCTCCTCTTCACTTGGACGTGTGGCTTTGGGTCTCACACGAAGTCCAAAAGCGACATTTTCAAACACACTCATATGACGAAAAAGGGCGTAGTGCTGAAAGACAAACCCCACACCACGATCACGCACATGCGTTGCAGTAGTATCTTCGCCATTAAAATAGATCGTTCCGCTATCAGCTTCTTCCAGTCCTGCAATGATGCGAAGCAAGGTTGTTTTACCTGAACCTGAAGGACCCAAAAGTGCTACAAGTTCGCCATCGGGAATGGTTAAGTTAATGTTATCAAGGGCGACAAAGTTATCAAAACGTTTGTTAATATTTGAAATCTGAATACTCATGGTTTATCCTTAGTGAGCGAGTGAGCGTTTTTTACCGATGCGCCACTCAATAAAACTTTTTAACACCAACGTCACCAGTGCTAAAAGGGTCAAAAGTGAAGCAACCGCAAAGGCGGCTGTGAAAAGGTACTCGCCGTATAAAATCTCTACATGTAAAGGCATGGTGGTCGTCAATCCCCTGATGTGACCCGAAACAACGGCAACCGCTCCAAACTCACCCATCGCTCTGGCATTGCTTAAAATCACACCATATAAAAGTCCCCATTTGATGTTGGGCAGTGTGACTTTCCAAAACGTTTGCCATCCTGAGGCGCCGAGCGTTAAAGCCGACTCTTCTTCGTCTTTGCCTTGTTCTTGCATCAAAGGAATGATCTCACGTGCCACGAATGGCGAGGTGATAAACAAGGTTGCAAGGATGATGCCCGGTGTCGCAAAGACAATGCGAATATCGTGTTCGCTAAGCCATGCACCAAACCAACCTTGACTTCCAAATAAAAGCACAAAAATCAGACCGGCAATCACAGGCGAAACCGCAAAAGGCAGATCAATCAAGGTAATTAAAAATCCTTTACCTCGAAATTCAAACTTGGCAATCAACCAAGCAGTGGCAACACCAAAAACAGTATTGAGCGGAACCGTAATCAAGACCACTAAAAGCGTCAGCTTAATTGCCGCAATGGCGTCTGGTTCGCTGATAGATTCCCAGTAAACTTTCCATCCTTTTGCCAAGGCTTCGCTAAAAACTACCGCCAAAGGAAGTGCCAAAAAAATGGCTAGGAAAAGAAGCGTTATGCCCAGTAAAAGTGGTTTTAACCACCTTGGTTCTAACCGATGTTCTGTTTGCATTCTCTTTTCCTATAAACTTTTTTCGCGACTGTAAATCTGAATAGCATTAATAAAAAATAAAATCACAAATGTGGCAAGCAACATCACGGTTCCAACCGCTGTTGCACCGACATAATCAAACTGTGAAAGCTTGGTCACGATAATAAGCGGCACGATTTCACTCACAAAGGGCATATTGCTTGAGATAAAAATAATCGAACCATACTCGCCTAGTGCTCTTGCGAAAGAGAGTGCAAACCCTGTTAAAAGAGCTGGCATTAATGAGGGTAAAATCACCCTACTAAACGTCTGCCACCAGCTTGCGCCAAGACTTGTTGACGCCTCTTCAAACTCTTTTTCAAACTCTTCAATAACAGGCTGAACAGTACGTACCACAAAAGGAAGCCCTATGAAAACAAGTGCTACCACAACGCCCGCCCTAGAATAGGCGATCTGAATGCCTAAAGGCTCCAGGAACGAGCCTATCCAACCATTAGACGCAAAAATAGCCGCCAAAGCGATACCTGCAACTGCCGTAGGAAGGGCAAAAGGAAGATCAACCAGTGCATCAATAATTTTTTTACCAAAAAAGTTATAGCGTGCCAATGTCCACGCGACAATCAATCCAAAAAAAAGATTGACAACTGCTGCGATAAGGCTCGCCCCAAAGCTGAGTTTAAACGAAGCCAATACTCTTGGATCTATAATGACTGCAACAAATTCGCTCCACGAAAGTTTCGTGGTATAAAGGAGTAACCCGCCTAGTGGAATGAGTACGAGAAGCGTTACATAGGTCAGGCTAAAGCCCAAGGTTAAGCCAAAACCTGGCAAAACACTGGGCTTTCTAAAGCGCCATTTCATCGCTTGATTGAAGCGAAGATCTTATCAAACTCGCCACCATCCGCAAAGTGTTTCTTTTGAGCTTCACCCCATCCGTTAAACACTGCATCAATCGTAAAGAGTTTCAGTTTCGGGAAGGTTGCTTCACTCTCTTTTATAATTTCAGGATCCGTTGGGCGGTAATAATTTTTAGCCGCAATTCTCTGTCCCTCTTTAGAGTAAAGGTACTCTAAGTACGCTGTTGCGACCTCTTTGGTTCCTTTTTTCTCGACATTCTTGTCTACAATGCTCACACTTGGTTCTGCTAGGATACTAATACTTGGAACGACAATATCAAACTTATCAGGTCCTAGTTCATTAATCGACAAGATCGCTTCATTTTCCCAAGCGATTAAGACATCACCCAAACCTCTTTGAACGAAGGTATTGGTAGCTCCTCTGGCTCCCGAGTCTAAGACAGGAACATTGGCATAGATTTTAGAGACGAATTCTCTAGCTTTTTCTTCACTGCCGTATTTTTCAAGTCCATAACCCCAAGCGGCTAAATGGTTCCATCTAGCACCTCCTGAAGTTTTAGGATTTGGGGTAATCACTTTAACATCTGCTTTGGCTAAATCATCCCAATCTTTAATACCTTTTGGATTGCCTTTACGCACCAAGAAGACAATGGTAGAGGTATAAGGCGCACTGTTATGGGTAAAGCGTTTTTGCCAATTAGGGTCAATCGCATGTGCTTTTTCAGCAATCGCATCGACATCATACGCAAGGGCTAAGGTAACGACATCCGCATCTAAGCCGTCTATGACACTTCTGGCTTGTGCACCTGAGCCGCCATGGGATTGTCGAATGGTGAGCGTATCGCCTTTAAGCTCTTTCCAGTGTTTTGCAAACGCTTGGTTATACTCTTTATAGAACTCTCTGGTTGGGTCGTACGACACGTTTAACAAGGAGATGTCTGCGGCGAAAGCCGATGAATCTAATTGTAAAAATGCCAAAAAGGCTACCCATAAAATATGTTTTATTTTTGTTTGTTGCATGATTTATCCTTTACATGTAAAAAATCAAGAAATGATTTTGGGCTGAATTAAAGTTTTCCACCCTCAATCACAACAGATTCAGGATCAATCGAATCACCGTATACTGGTTTCAATGTTTCATCATACGCTTTATGAATAAACTTCTCTTTGCCCAACGTTGTTAATTCATCGTTAATCCATTTAAGCAGCTCTGTATTGCCTTTTTTAACCGCAGGCGCAATCGTGTCCAAATCACCGAGTGACGCAACGCCCGTTACAAAGCCTTTATTTTGTCTCGCCCATGCAAAGAGGAGTGTATTATCGTTAGCATATGCAGCACCTCGTCCATCTTTTAACGCTGCAAAAGATTCTGAGATATGATCAAAACTTAACAATTCAATCTCTGGGTGATTTTTGGTAAAGTATGTTTCAGCCGTTGTTCCTTTTGTTACAATGAGTTTTTTACCTTTTAACTCTGCAACCGATTTGACAACTTTGCCTTCATCTGAAACAATGCCTAACGCAACTTTCATATAAGGGTTTGCAAAATCTACTTTTTTCTTTCGCTCAGGCGTTACTGTAAAGTTTGCAAATACAATATCTACTTTATTCGTTTCTAGATATTCAACACGATTTGCTGGTTCTAATAAAACAAATTCAACTTTTTTTTCATCGCCAAGAAGATCTTTTGATAAACGTTTTGCGATGACAACATCAAAACCTTGATGATTACCATTGCTATCAAGATAACCAAAAGGAGCTTTGTCACTAAAAACACCGATTCTAATTTTGCCTTTTTCTTTGATTGAAGCTAAAGACTCTTTTGAATCTTGTGTGGTACCTGCAGCGAAAACTAATGCTGGAACTAAGGTTGCAATAGCTGTTAATTTTTTTAAACTGTTTAGAATTTTCATTGTTTCTCTCTTTTATGATATTAATATACACCAAATGTGTGAAAATTAAGATCTATACGATCTCACCATTATCTTGCCCGAAAACTACTTGCAACACATCGATTTCATAGTCAACTCCTTTATATACTACACTAAGTAGGTGAATATTAAATGCCTTAAAAAAAGTGGCTCAGATTCCTAAGCCACCAATATACCTATCTTGATATATATCTTCTTTTGTAATGGGCATTTCACTTAAACATGACGATATGCTCATCTGATCTAAGATATGTGCCGTGATATTTCTAATATTTAAAAAAACTCTTCTAAAATAGCATCTGCTCTCTTGAGAACACGATTCGTAACACGAAGTGCTTACACAAGAGATCATTGCAAGCATTCCTTCAAAATGACGAATCACTTCCCCTAGGGTAATGTCATTTGCATTTTTTGCCAAGACATATCCGCCGTATCTGCCAGGGATACTTCTCACCCAACCTGCATTATTCATTTCCAACATAATGTTTTCCAAAAAACGTCTTGGTACATCTATGTCTTCTGCTAAATTCTTCGTTGAGATTGACTCACCTTTTAACCCAGCAATTGCAAACAATGCTCTTAGTGCATAATCCGTTTTTTTTGATACTTTCATTTATCACCTACCAAATTGGTGAAATTATATTTAAAAATCTCTTTTATGTCAAGTAA
>Ga0302212_1000350_pt1 | contig 19547 bp, 16 predicted proteins | sample II_Fen_N1_1_FD_200235 | JGI IMG/M metagenome (GOLD analysis project Ga0302212, IMG submission 200235) | Peat permafrost microbial communities from Stordalen Mire near Abisko, Sweden - II_Fen_N1_2 | ecosystem: Environmental > Terrestrial > Soil > Wetlands > Permafrost | place: Sweden: Abisko...
CTGCGAAACGCCAGCTTTGCGCTTGGCTCTTGGATGCCAGCGTTCGCAGATAGGCACTTTTGACGTACATCTTGACTGCGGGCACTGCGGCCCGGTGATCTTTCTCCAGACTGAAAAAAACGGAATAGCTCTGCTGGCTTGCGCCCGGCGGGAGCGTGATTTGCGCCACGTAGGTGAGGCTCTTGTCCGCGTGGTAAACGCGCCCGCTCAGCATCGAATTCACGACTTGCGGCAACTGTAGCGAGCAGTGGAAGCGTTCAACATCAAACGCCCTGAGTTCGTTCAGATGCGTGTAGCGATGATGGTCGCGATGTACGTCAGCCTTGAAACCCTCCGTGAAGCAGTGGCAGCCGAAAGTGACATGCACCGGCACATGAGAAATCTGCCCGGTGCTGACGGGCACTTGCAGCAGCATGGGCGCGAGGTGGGAGAACTCATAGAGCGTTCCGTTGAATGCTTTTTTGGGAAAATTTGTCACTGATGGGGCGTTTTCGATGCTGCGTGAATGGCGGTGATTTTCCTCAAAATCGCAGCCGCGCCCTTACGGCGTTGCCAGCAGCACCCTGGGCGCAAACTTGGCCCGCTTGACGCTGAAAAACGCCTTCACATTGCGCACATTCGCGTCCTCGGTGAACAGCCGCTGCGCCAGCGCCAGGTAATCCAGCATGCCGACAACATGCGCCACCAAAATAAAATCCGGCCCCGGCGAGACGCGGTAGCACTGCTGCACCGCGTCGTCCTCAATCGCTCGCGCTTCAAACGCGTCCATCAGCTCGGCGCCTTGGCGGTCCAGCGAGATTTCTACCAGCGCGGTCAGCCCCTGCACCTGTAGGTCGGCCAGCCGGTCCGGGTTTAGCACCGCGATTTCGCGCTCGATTAGCCCCACGTCGCGCAGGCGCTTGACGCGGCGCAGGCAGGTCGGTGGCGAGACATGGACGCGCTCGGCCAGCGCCTGATTGCTCAGCGAGGCGTCCTGCTGCAAGGTATCCAACAGTTTCAGGTCGGTTGCATCTAGGTGGATTTGTTCCGTAGAGTTGGTCATTTTGAAATTAAATTTCGTATAAGTTGATGGATGAAATTTAATTCCAAAAATCGCCAAAAATCAATCACTTTAAAAAATTGTCAAGCCCTAGCATCGGCAGACTATTTTTTAAGGAGTGCTTTTTATGTGCGGCATCGTGGCGGCGGTTTCCAGTCGGAATATTGTTCCCGTTTTGGTTCAGGGCTTGCAGCGGCTCGAATACCGGGGTTATGACTCGTGCGGCGTCGCGGTCTATGCCGACGGCTTGAAACGCGCCCGCAGCACCGCCCGCGTGGCCGAGCTGCAGCAGCAGGTCAACTGCGAAGAGATTGTCGGCGGCACCGGCATTGCCCACACCCGCTGGGCCACGCACGGCGTGCCCGCCGTCCACAACGCGCACCCGCATTTCAGCCACGGCACCGGCGCGGGCAGCGCAGCGCGCCCAGGCCGCGTGGCGCTGGTCCACAACGGCATCATCGAAAACCACGACGAGCTGCGCGCCGCGCTGCAGGCCAAAGGCTATGTGTTTTCGAGCCAGACCGACACTGAAGTCATCGTCCACTTGATGGACAGCCTGTACGACGGCGACCTGTTCGAGGCGCTGAAAGCCACCGTCGCGCAGCTGCACGGCGCTTACGCGATTGCCGCTTTTTGCAAAGACGAGCCGCACCGCGTCGTCGGCGCCCGCGCTGGCTCACCCTTGATTTTGGGCGTCGGCGCGGACCACGGCGAAACCTTTCTCGCCAGCGACGCGATGGCGCTGGCGGGCGTGACGGACCAGATCGTCTATCTGGAAGAGGGCGATTTTGTCGATTTGCAGCTCGGCAAATACTGGGTGTTTGACCGTCAGCACCAGCGCGTCGAGCGCGAAGTCAAAACCGTCCACGCGCACAGCGGCGCGGCGGAACTCGGCCCGTACCGCCACTACATGCAAAAGGAAATTTTCGAGCAGCCGACCGCGATTGCCAACACGCTGGAAGGCGTGAACGCCATCACGCCCGAGCTGTTCGGCGACGGTGCTTACCGCACGTTCAAGGACATCGACTCGGTGCTGATTCTGGCCTGTGGCACCAGCTATTACAGCGGCTGCACGGCCAAATACTGGTTAGAGTCGATTGCCAAAATCCCGACGCAAGTCGAAGTCGCCAGCGAATACCGCTACCGCGATTCGGTGCCGAACCCGCGCACCTTGATCGTCACCATCACGCAGAGCGGCGAGACCGCTGACACGCTGGCCGCGCTGCGCCACGCGCAAAGCCTGGGCATGACGCAGACGCTGACGATTTGCAACGTCGCCACCAGCGCGATGGTGCGCGAATGCAAGCTGGCCTACATCACCCGCGCAGGCGTGGAAATCGGCGTGGCCTCGACCAAGGCGTTCACGACGCAATTGGCTGGGTTGTTTTTGCTGACGCTGGCGCTGGCCCAGTCCAAAGGCCGCCTGAGCGACGACGAAGAAGCCGCGCATTTGAAAGCGCTGCGCCACCTGCCCGCCGCGCTGCAAGCCGTGCTGGCGCTGGAGCCGCAGGTCATTAGCTGGTCAGAGGACTTTGCGAAGAAGGAAAACGCGCTATTTCTCGGGCGCGGCATGCACTACCCGATTGCGCTGGAAGGCGCGCTCAAGCTCAAGGAAATCAGCTACATCCACGCCGAAGCCTACCCGGCGGGCGAGCTGAAACACGGCCCGCTGGCGCTCGTCACCAACGCCATGCCGGTGGTGACAGTGGCACCGCACGACGCGCTGCTGGAAAAGCTCAAAAGCAATATGCAGGAAGTGCGCGCCCGTGGCGGCGTGCTCTACGTGCTGGCCGACGCCGACAGCCGCATCGACAGCAGCGAAGGCGTCCACGTCATCCGCATGCCCGAGCATTACGGCGTGCTGAGCCCGCTGCTGCATGTGGTGCCGCTGCAATTGCTGGCCTATCACACGGCGTGTGCGCGGGGGACGGATGTGGATAAGCCGCGTAATTTGGCCAAGAGTGTGACGGTGGAGTGAGGCCGACTGATTGATTGGTGGCAGCCATTTTTTCAGGTCAGCTTACCGAGATATCTCGACATCGAGTCTGTTCACATGGCGTAGTTGGATGGAGCCACAGATGGTTAACGACAATTTGGCCAACTGTGACCATACCGGGCAACCGGAAGTTGCGGTTGTGCGTGGACTGGCATACGGTATCCCCTGAAGCGGTATTTCGCAGGTTTTCGAGCTGTCCACTCAACTCCATCTCGCAACTCAGAGTGGGAGCGGCAAGGGCTGTCGATAGCCCTCCAGGGAGATTGCAGACATTGCGAACGTAGCCAACCATCATTGCCCGGTCAACGCCCCAAGCGTAATCGCCGTTCACAAAGCGAATCAGTCCCGCACGGCAGTAGGTGCTTGGAATGGGGTGTTGGGCGTCAATGGGCTTGCATTCGATGAAGATTGCTGTAGGGACAGTGTTTTGGCAGGGGATCAGACCCCGAATAGGGCGAAATGCCAAGTCCGGTTGCTTATCGAGATGAGAGCCGTCGTAGTTTCTGACGTTTCCTTCCCGGGCGGGGGTGTGCAATTCGGACAACCCTAGAACTGCGCTGTCACCAGCAGCGTCAAGCTCGCCGAGGATCATGTATAACCGCTCGGTGATTTCATCCTCGATGGCGTCGCATATCGAGAAGTGGCCCTGCCTGACATCTTCCAGCAGGATGCGCCATGCCGCTGACATGACGTTTTGGACGACGATCATGAGAGACAGTGGGATTGCCACCACTTTTGTGCCTGCTGTTGGACGACGAGCTTGGGTCATGAGGCCGCTCATTGTTTTGCTCTCTCTTCCAGCATTGCGCCGTGCTCCCAGATGATGTCCGAGGCCAGCAAGCGTGCCTGGGTTAGAGTCCAGTAGCGGGATCGGTCAAGCAAACCGATAACGATTAAGGGTCGTTGGGCATCGATGATCGTGATGCGGCTGACTGCCAGATCATCGGCATATTCAATCCAGTTGGCTGGTGGCGTTCTCGGCAGGGCTTGCGCGTCCAGCGATACCGCAATGAACTTCCAGGGAAGATGGGCATGGTCTGAAAGCAGTTGGACATGGACTTGGTGTCCGCTTGCACCCAGCACACCCGACAATTCCTTTTCAAGTCGCGTGCAAAAGCGTTCAGTCCATTTCGGCAAGACCGGTGCGCATGCAAGCTTCTTGGCCGCTGGGAATGGGGAGCGCGTGGACAGTGCATCTGCCACGGCCTCAGCATCAAGCGGGCTGAGGCCGTAGATTTTTTGCACTGTGCGGTCAAGCTCTTGCCAATCGGGTTGGTCGTCTATAAGGCCATTGGCTGCATGTTCGATCAAGGTTCGCTCAGCTTGCGAGAGTTGTTCTGGAATGATGATCGGGAAACTCTCGACATCTAGAAGCTGGAGTGCTTCACGCTCAAATCCAAACTTGCCACTTGTCATTAGAGAGAAATATTCGAACAACTGACTGTGCATCAGCACCAAGAGGTAACGAGTCAAAAACTTCCCGTCTTGATGGTCAGCGGCAGAAAACCCGTAATAAGACTCTGAATAGGCAATGTCGGCGTCGGAGACCAGCGCACGCCCTCGCGAACGGTCGGCTCGAAGTCCCTCTCGAATCAGCACGAGGGGCGCTCGATAAATTCTGCGGTCATGGGGACGGCGCAACCCCATAGGAATGTAGGGCGGCAACAAGTTTGCACAGACAACAAAAGGATGCTTTGAATAATGAGCATTCAGTGTTGGTAATCCTGCGAGAAATGTGTCGTCACGAGAGCGGTCTGCAACTTGATAGCCCTCTGCTCGGCTCAGTCTATGCTTGAGCTTCCAATAGTCTCCAATAGTGAATTCCGTTTTTTTGCGGATGCGTCGGATGATCGTTGCATCCAGTTCCGATCCTCGGTACAGCGTCTTGAGGAGGTCGGGCTGCGCCGCAGCCAGCTCCAGTGAGACAGGTATCGCATCATGAGCATCAATCCGCATGCGCCCCTTGGCGCTGAGACCGGGGTCATCATCCGGGCTGATAAAAACGAATTGATCTCCCGATTCTGGCAGGCGGTTGTCCGCGAACAGCAGGCAAAAAGGCTGATCGACATTGGGCCACACCTGGCTTTGCCGGATGGAGGCACCATTCAGAATGCCCGTGACCGCTAGAGCTTGGAAAACGGCCTTGCGGGCTGAAAACCCAGTCGGTGACATCTTGAAGAGCCAACGCCCAGCCAAAGCCAGCGCAATTCTTCCACCGGGCTTTGCCCACTCCATCGCTCCCCAGACAAAAGGCAGATCGGTGACCTGATCCGGGTTTCGATATTCCGCAGCAATGCCTGGCAGGCCGCGTTGGCCCGCAATTTCGCGGCAGCGTTCGGTAAAAGTCTGGTCAATCGCCTTATAAGCAGGTTTCAAACTGGTCCACGGTGGATTGCCGATAACCAGACCAAAAGCATTCCGGTAGGCTTCCGACACATGTCTGCCGAGGCTTCCGGCCATCGGCTGGATGATCGCTGGATCTGAACCCGGATCTGCCACATTGATGAGCACCCGATCCTCAATTTTTTCAAAGGTCAGCGCCTCCACTGGCGTGGGGGCAGGATCAAGCTCAAGTGCAGTGAGGTACAGCGCCAATGCAGCCAATGTCCTGGCGTGACGGTTGATGTCAAACCCCACCAATTGATTGTTCAGTATCTCCCGCAGCGCGAGGCGGTCTGGACGCTGGCCAGTTTCGGAAAACCGCATTTCTGCGAGCTTGCGGAATGCCGCAACGAGAAACACGCCTGCGCCACATGCGGGGTCAAGCACCCGCGTATGAGAGCCTTCAGGATGGCCGTGGAGTGCCTCGGTGACCATGTACTCGGCGATATGGGACGGTGTGTAGTAAACGCTGGTGTCGCGCCTGGTATCGGCGTCGAAACGGTACATCAGCTCTTCATAAGTTTCACTGAGGAGTCCAATGGGAACGTGGTCGAAATCCAAGTCCCCCCAGTTCAGCGGCCTTTGCGACGCACCGGGGGCGATGGGCTGATCCAAGCCGAGAATGGCTTCAAGAGGTCTGGCAACGCGGGGGCCGTAGGTCTGAAACAACTGACTAAAGTATTTTGGGTAGTCGTCAGTAGGCAGTTTCAGCAGGTCGCCGTTGAACGTTCGGTCAAGCCAAGCGTTGGATGTTGCCAAGCTGCCCTCATTGCTGAAACACATCTGCAGAGAATTGGCTACGGGCGAAATCTTGGCCAGATGCGTTTCATCAATGATTCTTCGCCCCATGAGGTAGCGAAAGAAGAGCGCGCGCCCCGTAAGCGCGATACTTTCATCTGTCGGCAGACCGAGGTCTTTTAGTTCCTGGCCTGCGTCAGTCATGAGTCCGAGCAGCACGTCTCGCAACATGAGGCTAGATGGCAAAGCCAAGTCCTCACCCTGAGCGAGCCTGGGAAGTACGCCAACGGATTCTGCGTGGTCGGCGTCAAAAGACACCTGTTTGCTGTCGCCTGTGGGGTTCAGATCGGTCGCATAGATGTCTAGCCTGCCGGGCCGCAGAACGCCGAGCCACGCCGGTTCACCGCGCATGGCCAAACGACGGCGCAGTTCGCTGATCTCATTGGCGTGTTCGTGAGGGCCAGCAAGACGAGCAGCATTGATGACATAGAGCAGTGGCTGGGTCTGTTCCTCAACCACAGCATCAACCAATGGTGTCTCCCCGTGGCGTATGAGGTCAACGTAACGCAGCAAACGCGGGTCATGGAGAGACTGGAGTTCAATACAGTCCGCTTCGCGTGCGCCGAAGTTGATGAGTTGATTGATGAGTAATGAGTTCATCAATTCAGCCCTCCATGCCTTGCTACAAGCGCAAGCTGGCGTTGAGGAGGCGCTATGCCAAGGAATGCGTGAATTTGCTCCCGCTCCTCTGCGATGCTCAAGATACAGCCAGGTTCACTGACTGATGCCGCTTCCAGATTCCACACCGTTCCGTCGTTCAGGCTCACAAATATAAGTTCGCCCGTACCAATTGCTCTCGGTTGGGCAAGGTAGCGGTGAATGCCTTCGGAAAAATGGCCCAGATGGCGACTCTTAATCCCATAAACATCCTCCAGTTTTTTAAGCGCAGCCAAAGTAAGCATGTCAGTGACATCAAACCTTCGGGCACTCCGTTCAGATGTTTCCATCAGGGCGAAGGGGGGCAATCGGGTCCAAGCGTGAACGCGCGAACGACTGATGTCACCGAGCGCGTGGCATACGTCTTTGACCGTGAAAGTGAGCGCATGAACCACAACTGCCTTATAAAAAATCCAGAACTGTTCATAGTTTAAAACAGATTTGGCGAAAGTTGGCTCGATTAGATCCGTGAAAAATGGAGCAAGCGCGAGCTGGAGCGCCAGTTCAAGACCGCTTTGTTTGAACGCACCGTACTGAGTCCGGCAAAAGTGACAGCAGTGCTGTCACAAACGCACCCCGACGCCCTGAGCGTGTTCAAGGACAGCTATCTGGTCGAGTTTTTGGATCTGCAGCCCGACCACCTGGAGGCTGATTGCTGTGCGCCAGCAAGGACGAAGAAATGGTCGAATACGCGCTCAGCCGCAGCCTGTCGCCCGCGCTGATTGCCGCGTACCAGACGCAGTTGCCCGACAAGGCGCTGCTGCAGGCCAAGCTGCACGAGCTGTATGCGCTGAATCTGGCGCGGGATACGGCACAAGGCGACACTGAGTTTTGAGCCAGTTATCGCGACATTTTATGTCGCGAAATACGTTATTCGCGACATTAATCTGCTTTAATGTCGTGAATAACGCATTTCGCGACAGGAAAACCGATGGCTAAACCGATTCCAACTCTCTCCTACGAAGCCCTGCTGGCGGTGGTGGCGCAGTTTCCGTCCGGGGCGAGTCTTGAGCAGATTGAAGCCAGCTTGACGCAAGCCCCCACCCGGCGAACCCTGCAGCGTTGGGTGAATGAGCTGCTCGCGCAGGGGCGCTTGCGCAAGGAGGGCCAGAGCCGGGTGACGCGTTACTTGCCCAGCGCAGTGGCTGCAGCTAGAGAATCTGCGGCGCACCAGAGCGATGCCGCAGCCCAGCAGGCGCAAATCCTGATTCCCTTGTCCGATGCCGCCCAAGCCATCGAAGCCCATGTTCGCCAGCCTATCCCGCTGCGCACGCCCGTGGGCTACCGGCGCGAGTTTCTGGACCGCTACCGGCCCAACGTCAGCTTTTACCTGCCTGCCGCCCTCCGGGCCGAACTGCTCGCCCACGGTCAGGCCGTGACTACCCACGAACCGGCTGGCACCTACGCCCGCCAGATTGCCCACCGGCTGCTGATCGATTTGTCGTGGAACTCCAGCCGCCTGGAAGGCAACACCTATTCGCTGCTGGAAACCGAGCGCCTGCTCAATGTCGGCGAAGCCGCGCAGGGCAAAAATGCGCTCGAAGCCCAGATGATCCTGAACCACAAGGAGGCGATAGAGTTTTTGATCGCCTCGGCGCAGGAGATTGGTTTCAATCGCTACACGCTGCTGAACCTGCACGCGCTGCTGTCCGACAACTTGCTGGAAGACCCCACTGCCAGCGGTCGCCTGCGCACGATTGCCGTCGGCATCGGCCAGACCGTGTTCCTGCCGCTCGAAGGCCCGCAGCGCATTGACGAATGTTTTCAGCAGGTGCTCGATACCGCTGGCGCGATTGACGATCCGTTTGAGCAGGCTTTTTTTGCGATGGTGCATTTGCCCTATCTCCAGCCTTTCGAGGACGTGAACAAGCGCGTGTCGCGGCTGGCCGCGAACATCCCCTTGATTCGGAACAACCTGTGCCCCTTGTCGTTTGTCGATGTGTCGCCGCAGACTTACATCAGCGCCATGCTGGGCGTTTACGAATTGAATCAGGTGGAATTGCTGCGCGACGTGTTTGTCTGGGCCTACAAACGCTCGTGCGCCCGTTACTCGGCGGTGCGCCAGTCGCTGGGCGAGCCGGACCCGTTTCGGCTGCAGTACCGCACGCAGATTGCCGACACCGTCGCGCAGGTGGTGCGCGAGCGCATGGACAAATCGCAGGCCATCGCCTTCATCCGGCATTGCGCCGAGACCCGCTTGCCTGCGCCAGACCGGGCGCGCTTTGTCGAGGTGACTGAAACGCAGCTGATGAGCTTGCACGAAGGCAGCATTGCCCGCTTTCGCCTGCGGCCCAGTGAGTTTGCGGCGTGGGCGGCGGTCTGGCAGTGAGGCCATTTCGCAGGCTGGCCAGCCGACGGAAAAAAATGCCGTTCTGGCAATGGGCAAATCCTGAAAATATGTAATAGTCGGCACAAATGCCTACAGTCATGGGCACTTTTTTACATATGAATGCGGCACTGGCCTGAAGGAGAACTACATGCTGAATTCCGAAACGCTCGAAGTGGGCATTGGCATGGTCTTTTTGTTTTTGATGATGTCGCTGATCTGCACGGCGCTGCAGGAGTGGCTCGAAGGCATCTTCAAGTGGCGCGCGATGGACCTGGAGCGCGGCGTGCGCACGCTGCTGGACGACAGCGACGGCACGCTGACTTCGTTTCTGTATCGCCATCCGCTGGTGTACTCGCTGTTTCAGGGGCGCTACGAACAGGCGCATCTGGTCAGCAGTTCGATGCTGTCGAGCACCGGCCCGCAGCATGTGCGCTTGCGGGCGCGGCGCAATCTGCCGTCTTACATTCCTTCGTCGAGCTTTGCGATGGCTTTTCTCGATCTGGTCGGGCGCGGCCCGGTCTCGGACGCCGAGGGCGATGAGCAGGATGCCAACCACGCGCCGCTGACGGTGGCGCTGCTGCGTCAGCGCGCCACGGCCTTGTCCTCGCCGCATCTGCGCCGGGTCATGCTGTCGGCGATTGACCATTCCGGTGGCAACATGGACCAATTGCGCACGCACATCCAAGACTGGTTTGACGGCACGATGAACCGGGCCGGCGGCTGGTACAAGCGGCGCACCCAGGCGGTGCTGTTCATGCTCGGCATTCTGATGGCCTGCACGCTCAACGTCGATTCGCTGCACGTCATGCAGCGCCTGACGGCGGACAAGGCTTTTCGTGATGTGGTGGTCAAACAGGCGGGTTCGACCAGCGCGCCGGACGCTGGCAAGGATGCGCCTGCGCTGGCACGCTTGAGCGATGCGCGCAACGTGATTGACAGCGTTGGCATGCCGGTCGGCTGGCGCGCCATCAGCGATGGCCGAACGCTGCCTTGGGTGCCGCGCCAACTGTGTACAAGCGAACTCGAACTCAAGCCCTGCGTCATTGGGGGCGATGAGAGGTATGGCTGGCTTCGCGTCTTTGCGGGCTGGCTGGTGACGGCGCTGGCTGTCATGCTCGGCGCGCCGTTCTGGTTTGACACGCTGAACAAGATGATGGTGATCCGCTCGACGATCAAGCCCAAGGACAAGAGTCCGAACGATGGCGGCTCCGGCGCAGCGGCCCAAGAGCAACTGCTCCAGGACGAACCCGCCGCCGCGTCGCTGGCCCAGCCGTCGCTGGAAGTGCAGGTGTCGCCAGACCAGCAGGCGCTGCCAGCGCCGGAGCCGGTACTCTTGCTGGATGCCCCCGTGGCCCAGGCCGCTTCTTTCAACCCGCACCAGTGGCGGCCCGGCTATACCAACCCGCACAATGAGGTGAAACTATGAGCGCAGGCTCCAACGATACCGCCTTGATGGTCAACCGCGACCTTGACCGCTTGGCACCGCAATTTTCCCGCGCCGTCAAGGCCGCTTTGGCCGAATGCAATAGCGGCCCCAATGGCGGCTTGCGCGCGATGGTTTACGAAGGCTACCGCTCGCCGCAGTTGCAGGCGCTGTATTACGCGCGTGGCCGCACGGTGTTTCCGCCCGCCAAGCCGGTGACGTTTGCGCCGTCGAATCTGCACAGCTGGCACGGCTTTGGCTTGGCCGTCGATGTGGTGCATTGCGATCTGTTCTGGAGTCCGCCGGGCGGCACGGCGTGGTTCAAGAAAGTGGCGGCGATTTTTGAGAAAAACGGCTGTACCTGGGGTGGCAACTGGCTTCAGGCTGACCCGCCGCACTTTCAATGGGGGCGCTGCCCGCCGAGCCCGTCGGACGCGGTGCGTAATTTGCTGCAAGAGCGCGATTTGTACGCGGTCTGGCAGGTGCTGCTGGCGGACGAGGAGCTGGCGATGGCCCAAGTGCCAGCCGCTGCGACGGCGTAATTGAGGGCCAGTGCCAAATCGGGGAAAATCGGCGCTGTTTTCCCCCGTTTATTGAAAAAAGAAATCCATGACCGACGCCACGACTTTTCCTCCTTTGCCCGACCGCCTTTGCGTGGATGCGCGCAGCCCCTTCCATGTCGCCGCCGTGTTCGAGCACGACGTGGGCATCCGCTTCAACGGCAATGCGCGTCTGGATGTCGAGGAATACTGCATCAGCGAAGGCTGGGTCAAGGTGCCCGCAGGCAAGGCGCTGGACCGCAAAGGTCAGCGCCTGCTGATCAAGCTCAAGGGCAAGGTCGAAGCCTACTACCGCTAAAGCGTTCGCCTCAGGACGCCTGCACCAGCGGAAACGGCGGCAGGCCCGCCAGAATCGCCCGGCCATAACGCATCGTCACCAGCCGGGTGTCGCACACGGTGATGACCGCCCTGTCCGTCACGGTGCGCACGCCGCGCCCGGCCCACTGGGCCAGCTTCATGCCCGCACGCGGCACCGACAGCTCGTTGAACGGATCGCGCCCTTGCGCGCTCAGCCACTCGGCCAGCGCCTCTTCGACCGGCGAGTTCGGCGGCGTGAACGGTAGCTTGTCAATCACCACATGCTCGCAGAGCTGGCCGGGCAGGTCGATGCCTTCGCCAAACGACTGCAGGCCAAACAAAATGCTGCGCTCGCCCGCAACGATGCGGCGGCTGTGCTCCTTGAGCTGCTGGGTGCGCGAGTACACGCCCTGCACCAGCACCTGGTCGATCAGGTCTTTCGGCAGCGCGGCGTAACAGGCCTGCATCTGGCGTCGTGACGTGAACAGCACCAATTGGCCGTGCTGGTGTTCGCGCAGCAGGCCGGGCAGCTTGCCGCACAGCTCGTCGGAAAACCCGGTGCTTTTCGGCGAATGCTGCATGGCGGCGATGCGCAGCTCGCCCTGCACCGCGTAGTCAAACGGCGACGCCACGACCAGCGCCCGGCGCTCGGGAAAGCGGTTCATGCCGCTGAGCCGGTCAAAAAAATCAAAGCTGCCGCAGGCTGTCAGCGTGGCCGAGGTGCAGACGGCGGCGCTGACGCTTTTCCACAGGCTCTTCGATAGCACCTGCGCCGCCGTCATCGGGCTGGCGCAGAGCCAGGCGTCGGGCGTGGCGTCGCCTGCGTTGTCGGCCCATTCCAGCCACTTGGCCCAAGGCACTTTGTCGTGCGTGGCCCAGGCGCCGAACAATTGCGCCAGCGTCTGCAGCCGCGACAGATAGACGCCCAGCTCGACCCCGGCGCGGCTGTGCTCGTCGCGCTCCTGCGGCGAGCGCGACTCGTCGCTTTCCATCAGCGCGGCGGCGATGCCGGAGACCACTTTGCTGATCGCGCTCAAGAGCGTGGCGAGCTGCTCGCATTCGGGAATCAATGCCTCGGGAATCTGCCCCTGCGCGAAGCGATGCACGGCCTTGTCGGGGCTGACCAGCTGGTTTTGCAGCCAGAAGTCTTCCAGCAGCGCGAGCCGGTCGGTGCAGCCGGTAATTAGCTGGGCAAAGGCGACCGGGTCGGGCCGGGTTGAGGCGGGCAGCGCCTTGCCGTGGCGCAGCGCCACCGTGCGCAGGCTGGCCAGCAGCTTGCTGCTGACGCCGAGCCGGGCGCGGTAGGAGAACTGGTCGGCGGCGATGGTCGGCAGGTGGTGCGCCTCGTCAAACACAAACAGCGTGTTGCCGGGGTCGATCAGGCTGCTGTCGGTCTGCAGCGTGGCCAGAATCAGGGCGTGGTTGGCCACCTGCAGCGTCGCACCTGCGGCCTGACGGCGTGCCTTGAAAAAAGCGCAGCTCCTGAAAAATTCGCATTTGCCGCCGTTGCAGGCGTGGGCGCTGGCCTGGACACGGCGCCAGTCGTCCGGGTCGGGCGGCTGGGCCAGACTGTCGATATCGCCATCCCAGGCGCTGGAGCGCAGCTTTTTGGCGCTGTTTTTGAACCACAGCATGGCTTGCGCGCTGTCGCGTGAAATGCCTTTGGCCGGGCGGCGCAGGTCGCCGAACGCCTCTTGGAATTCGGCGCTGAGCAGGCTGTCCTGCTCCTCGTCGTGCAGCGCGCCTTCGAGGCGGCTTTCGCAGACATAGCGGGCGCGGCCCTTCAGGATGTCAAAGGTCAGCTCGGGAATGATCTCGGCCAGGCGCGGCAGGTCTTTCTGGAACAACTGCTCCTGCAGCGCCACGGTGGCGGTGGAGACGATGATGGTTTTTTTCAGCGCCTCGGAGGCGACGATGGCGGCCAGGCAGTAGGCGACGGTCTTGCCGGTGCCGGTGCCCGCTTCGAGCTGGGCCAGGTTGCGGCCGCTGCGCTCTTGGTCATCCGGCGCCTTGGCCGATAAAAAAGTCAGCAGCGCCGCCTGCATCATTTCGTACTGGCCGGGCCGGGCGATAAAACCGGGCCACGAGGCGGCGACTTCGCCGTACAAAAGCTCCAGCCGGATGCGGGCGTTTTCCAGCAGTTCTGGGTCAATGCCGCGCTCACAGGCGTGGGCGGGCGGCGTGGGAAATTGCGTTGCAGGCAGGCTCATGGCCCTGATTATTGATGACGATGGCGCCCGCTGCTCAGGCGGGCGTTTTTGGGCTGGACGTTCAGGCTTGTCGCCCTTGATCTGGCGCAAGGCCAGCAGGGAAAATCGGGGCTACGCGCTGAATGTCACTTCAAACCGGGCCAGCGCGCCGTAGCTGAACTGGACTGACTTTCCCAGCGGCAGTGTCAGCACACCCGCATACGAGCCGGTGATGACTGCCTGCCTGGCCTGCAGCCCGAGGCCGCGCTCGCGCAGAAAATTGGCCAGCCAGTACAGCGGCGCACGCGCAGCGCCGTCCGGGTGCCGCGCGGGTTTGGTGGCGGCGGCTTCGCCTTCAATTTGCCAGTTCAGCTCAAAAGCGGCGGCTTCGGGCACGGCCAGCGCCGGGCCCAGCCACAGGCCGCTGTTGACCAGGCCGTCGGCCAGCATTTCGGCAAACGGCAGCCCGGTGTGATCGAGGTAGCGGCTGGCGCAGATTTCCAGCGCCGCATGCACCGAGCCGACGGCCTGATCGACTTCGGCGTCTGAATAGGGCTGGGCGCGGGCGGGCAGGTCGGCGGCCAGCACAAACGCCAGTTCTGGCTCGACACGCACGCTGTTGGCGGCTGGCCCGGCTGGCCCGGCTGGCGTGACGGGCGCAGCGGGCACGGCACACGTAGCGCCACGGCGAACAGTGGCCGCATAAATCGGCGCGGCAACCAGCTTGCCGGGGCTGGGCAGCGCGGTTTTCCAGCCGCCCACCGGCAGCGCCAAACGGCGAGTGACTTCCTGTTGAATCTGCCAGCCGTCTTCCACGTCCGCTGGGCGGCAGATTGGCGGCAGGCGTGGGCCTTGGCGGGCGCTGGTGCGTCGGGCGACGAGCTCAAAGGCGGCTTCGGTGATCAGTTCGGGGGACAAGGGCATGGCGGGCGGGCGAAAAATGAAGGGTGAAAAAGGCGAAAAAGGCCGGACGGCGCGGAGGCTGGCATTGTGTAGTATCAGCAGCTTTGGCTTTTCTTTTTCAAATTTTTCGGCTGATTGACAGCCCCTTTTGTCATGCACACCTCGGCACTTGTTCTTTTTTCCGGCGGTCAGGATTCCACCACCTGTCTGGCCCAGGCGCTTTCCAAATACCAGCGCGTCGAAACCGTCGCTTTTGACTACGGCCAGCGCCACAAGGTCGAGTTGCAGGCGCGCCTGAACGTGCTGCGCGAGATCAAAACGCAGTTTCCGCACTGGGCACACAAGCTGGGCGAAGACCATTTGCTTGATCTGGCGGTGCTGGGCCAGGTCAGCGACTGCTCATTGACCCGCGATGTGGCGTTCAAGATGGAAAGCTCCGGCCTGCCCAACACTTTTGTGCCGGGGCGCAATTTATTGTTTTTGACGCTGGCTGCCGCGCTGGCGTATCGGCGCGATTTGCAGGTGTTAGTGACCGGCGTCTGCGAAACCGACTTTTCCGGCTACCCGGATTGCCGCGACGACACGATGAAAGCCATGCAGCTGGCCTTGTCGCTGGGCATGGACAAGCGCTTTTTGATCGAAACCCCGCTGATGTGGATCGACAAGGCCGACACCTGGGCGCTGGCGCGCACGCTGGGCGGCGCGCCGCTGGTCGATTTGATCGTCGAGCACACGCACACCTGCTATCTGGGCGACCGCGAACATCGCCACGCCTGGGGCTACGGCTGCGGCGAATGCCCGGCTTGTGAATTGCGGGCGCGGGGGTTTGGGGCTTATGCGGCGAGCTTGTCCAGCGCGCCGGTTTGAGGCGGGGGCTTAGCCGCCAAGCCGCCTGTCAGGGCGCCAGCTTTTTTCGGGCGCCCTGTCGCTCTGCTGTTGTTCCGGCGCTTCGGCGCTCAGGCGCTGCGGCGGTTACGCGGGCTGGCTGGCGCTGCTTTTTTCGTTGAGCTGGTAGAGCGCGCCTGCGTCGTCCGGGCGCTTTTCCAGCGCCCAGAGTTGGTCGTGAAAAGCCGCCACGCTGGGCCGGTGCGCAATCGACACCAGCGCGCCGCCGCTGTGCTGCGTTTGCGCCAGCAGCTTGGCGTAGAGGGTTTGCTCGGCGGCCTCGTCGAGGGCGCTGGTGGCTTCGTCAGCAAAAATCCAGTGCGGCTGTTTCAGCAGCACGCGGGCAATGGCCAGGCGCTGCTGCTCGCCGCCCGATAATTTTTGAGTCCAGGCGTTTTTTTCGTCGAGCCGGGCCGCCAGATCGGGCAGCAGCGCATCCCGTAGCGCCTGCTTCAAGGCCGCGTCGCTGTAGTCGGCGGCGGGCTGCGGGTAGGCCAGCGCATCGCGCAAACTGCCGTCGGGAAAATAAGGCCGCTGCGGTATGAACATCGCATCAAGCGGCAAATGCACCGGCCCGCTGGCAAACGGCCAGATGCCCGCCAGCGCCCGGAACAGCGTCGATTTGCCGCTGCCCGACGGGCCTTTGATGAGCACGCTCTGGCCGGGACCGGCCTGCAGCGACAGATCATTCAGCAGCGTCGCGCCGGTGGGTAGCTTGACGCTCAAGCCGCTGGTGACCAGCGCGTTGGGCGCGGGGCTTTCGTTGGCGCTCAGCGCCGACTGCGCCAGCTTTTGCTGCGCCACGGCGCTGATGTTGTCTTCAAAGCTGGTCAGCCGATCCGTCGTGGCGCGCCAGGCGGCCAGGCTGCTGTAGTTATCCACCAGCCAGCTTAGCGAGTCCTGTACGCGGCCAAAAGCCGAGGCTATCTGCATCAGTTCGCCCAGTTGAATGGCGCCGCTGAAAAAGCGCGGTGCCGCCACGACAAACGGAAACACCACGGCGGCTTGGCCAAAGAAGTTGGTGAACCAGACCAGGTTTTTCTGCTTTTTAATCAGCGTCAAATAATTGGCCAGCACAGCGGCAAAGCGCGTGTCCAGATGGGCGCGCTCGACGGCTTCGCCCTTGTCCAGTGCGATGGATTCGCTGTACTCGCGCACGCGCACCATGTGGTGGCGGAAATCGGCCTCGACCTGCTGCTGCTGGAAATTGAGCCCGATCTGCGGGCGCCCGATGTAATGCGTGGCAATGCTGCCCAGCGCGCAGTAGAGCACCGCCATCCACACCATAAAGCCCGGAATCGAATAGCTGGCGCCGTTGAAGTGAAAGGCAAACGCGCCCGACAGCGACCACAAAATGCCGACAAAGCTGACCAGCGTGACCACGGCGTTGAGCAGCCCCATGCTCAGCGAAATGCTGTAGCTGGTGAACAGGTTGATGTCTTCCTGAATCCGCTGATCCGGGTTGTCGGGGTTGGCCAGCGGGTTGGCCGCGCCGGTAAAGCGCGCCAGCTCCAGCCGGTAAAACGCCTGACCGGTCAGCCAGCGTTGCAAATAGTGTGTCGTCATCCAGGCGCGCCAGCGCATTTCCAGCAGCTGGGTCAGGTAAAAGCGATACACCGCAATGATGATGAAGGCAAACGCCAGATACGTGAATCGCCCGAGCTGCGTCCAGAACACCGCCGCGTCTTTGTTCTGCAGCGCGTCGTAAAACACCCGGTTCCAGTCGTTGAGCAGCACCAGCATATAGACGGCGGCCAGGTTCAGCGCCACGATGGCGGCGAGCAGCGCGCGCGCCTTCCATTTGTCCTCCGAGCGGAAGTAGGGCGCTGACAAGGCCCAGACGCGGCTACTGAAATGTTTGAAATCGCGCAGTTTATGGGCGATGGGGGCGAGCAGTTTCATGCAATCAGCCTTTTAAAAATTCAGCAAAGCGGGTTGGAAATGCCGCTGACCACATGGCCGGCAGGCACATGCCGGGCGGCCGAGTTGACATGACCAGTCTGGTCGTCAAAGAAAAAATCGGGCTCGAACTCGCGCAGGAATTCGCCCTTGGCCAGGCCGCCGAGGAACATCGCTTCGTCGATCTCGATGTTCCAGTTCATCAGCGTGCGAATGGCGCGCTCGTGCGCCGGGGCGCTGCGGGCGGTGACCAGCGCGGTGCGCAGGCGCATGCGCGAGGTGCCCGCCTGCTGCAGCCGCTGCAGCGCTTCCAGCAGCGGCTTGAACGGCCCGGCCAGCAGCGGCTGCGCGGCCTTGTCGCGCTCGTGGGCCTGAAAGGCAGACAGGCCCTGCGCCTGAAACACCGCTTCGGCCTCGTCGGAAAACAGCACGGCGTCGCCGTCAAAGGCGATGCGGACCTCGTTCGGATGCGCGTCGCTGGCATGGGCCGATTGCGGATAGACCTGGGCGGCGGGCACGCCCGCTTCGAGTGCAGCGCGCACATCGCTCAGATGCGTGGATAAAAACAGGTTGGCGTGCAGCGGTTTCAAATAGCGCCACGGCGGCGCGCCCCGCGTGAAGGTGCCGCGCTGGATCGCCAGCCCGTAATGCTGGGCCGAGCGGAACACGCGCATGCCCGAAACCGGGTCGTTGCGCGACAAAATCACCACTTCGACGCGCTTGCGTGGCGCCGCGCCGCTGGCCGCTTCATTCAGAAGTTCTGGCACCTCGTTGAAGGCCAGCAGTTTTTTGACCAGCGAAAAGGCCACGCCCGGTTTGGCCGGAACGTCCAGCCGGTCGAGTTGCAACTGCATGTAGGCGGCGTCTTTTTTGGCGCCGGGCGGCGCGCCGGGGGCGGGTTCTGGCTCGGGCGCCAGCCCAGCTTCAAACACCTGGTTTTCTTCTTCAAAATCAAACAGGGCGCGTGAGGAAATCGCCACCACCAGCTGACCGTCGAGATTTTCTGCCATCGTTGTGTGCCTCTGTTGCGTTGTCTGGGCCGGATGCTGAAAGCGGCCCGTTGTCTGGTTGCCGTCTGGTCGTCCCGGCTGCCGCCGGGCGGCTCAGCTCGGTTTGGCTGCAGGCGCCGGGCGACTGTCCAGCTCTAGTGTCTGCCATTGTCCATAGTTGGGCGCTGTCAGCGGCCACTGGCGGGCGTGGTCGATGTGGCGAATGCCTTGCGCCAGCAGTCCGGCGGCGCGGATTATGCCTGCGTGGGTGATCCAGAGTGTGGCGTTTTCTGGCGCTTCGGGGCTTTTGTCTTGCGGCTCGTGGGCGGAGGCTGGCGTCAGCGCCTGCGATGGCCACTGCGGTTTTGAAATATGAGCAGTCCCCAGCGCATCAAAGGCGGCGCCGACGCGGGCCATGAAGGCGCTGACGCTTTCGCCGCTGCCGCCGACGGCGTAATGGGCAAAATCATCGGTCCACGCCTGCAACTCGGCCTGTTCAATATCCTGCCAGGCGCGGCCTTCCCAGCGGCCAAAATCCATTTCCTGCAGCCGCGCATCGGTATGACAGACCAGATCGGGCCGCAGCGCCTGCAAGGCTTGGGCCAGCTGCGCGCAGCGTTGCAGCGGCGACGTGATGACGCGGATGCCAGCGGGCAATGCAAGCGCCAAGCGGCGGGCGCAGTCGGCGGTGGCGGCGGTGTCGGCGGCCAGGTCGAGGCGTCCGTAGCAGATGCCGGGCGCGACCAGCGGCTGCGCATGGCGGACCAGCCAGAGTTTCATGCGTTCACCGTGTTCGCCGCGTTCACAGGCTGACGGCCAGGCCCAGGTAAAAGGCGATTTCGCACACCTGCTGCGCCGTGCCCAGGCAGTCGCCGGTAAAGCCTTGCAGGCGCCGGTGAAAGCGGCGCAGCAGCCACAGCAGCGCCAGCGCGGCCAGGCTGCAGGCGACGATCAAATTCATCTTTTCCAGCGCCAGACTGGCCAGCGCCAGCGCGGCAAAACACCAGGTGAAAGCCAGCAGCAGGCTGCCGTTGGAAATCTGCCCGGCCAGCGGTTTGGATTTGGAGGTGGCGCTGTCGCCGACATAGGGCAGCAGCCGTATCACCAACAGCGGCAGGCCGCGTGAGACGGTGTGGCCGGTCCACAACGCGATGCAGATATACCAGCCGCCGAAGGGCGATTTTTCCAGGCTGGCGGGAAT
>Ga0302212_1000352_pt1 | contig 19498 bp, 13 predicted proteins | sample II_Fen_N1_1_FD_200235 | JGI IMG/M metagenome (GOLD analysis project Ga0302212, IMG submission 200235) | Peat permafrost microbial communities from Stordalen Mire near Abisko, Sweden - II_Fen_N1_2 | ecosystem: Environmental > Terrestrial > Soil > Wetlands > Permafrost | place: Sweden: Abisko...
AGCTTGGCCGTAGGACTGGATCAATCCATCTGCCGCCCACTGTTCAGCATAGCGGTTCAGGGGCTGTCTGGCAAGTCCGTGCTTCTTGCAAAGCTGTTCGAACTTGGAAATGACTGCATACTTTTCCTTATTGGTTACTGCCACTACTTCCTCAATCTATGATTGTAAGTTCAAAGTTCCTGTCGTAGTAGTCTACACGAGCGGAGAGCCAGTGGTCAACTCCGATGTTCTCTAGGAGGTCTGCCATCGCTCTGAGGGCTGCTGCTGGTGTTGGTCCTGTGGCTTCAAACACCCTAGGATTCTCACCATGGCAGACCCTTGCCTCAGCGGGCATTCTTAGCCAACGCTGTCATCTCACGGACAGACTCTGTGAGTTCGTCCTTGCTTGCCTGAATCTGTGCTTCAAGCGTGTCTTCAACAAAGTCAATGATTCGCTTCTGTGCGGATTCCTTTGTCTCTCCGTCACGGATTGCATCCCTGCATCCAAACGTGTAATGCACATTGCTATAATCACCGATGTTGATAAGAGCGCCTGTCTCCCACCATACTTCTGCCATTGTGTACCTTTCGATTAGTGGACTTTAATCCACTACCATTATACTACGAATGGAACCGGTTGTCAAATCGTCTCTGGGAATGTCGGGATAAATACACCATCGTTTGTCTTTACATATACCATGTACGCCTTATTCATTCTTGCAGACAATTCGGACTCGGAAACAATTAGATTGTTTGTGATTAGTCCGTCTTTCCTTGCACGTCCAATATGCCTTCCGGCTAGGACTTCCCTTATTGTATAAATGCGTTCTTCGGAGAAATAGGCTGGATATCCCTGCTTAATTTCCCCATTCTTTGTCCTACCCATAGGACCGGGAATTAGTCCCTTTAGGATCATTGTCTTTAATGTTGGTGATGCGTAATTAAGTAATTCGGACACTTCTTTATAGGTATATGCATGTTCGCGCAGACGCACAAAGTCCCTTGTTGCCATATACATAATGCGGTCTTGCGTCCAATTCTTTATTGCAACAATTCCCTGTGACTTTGAATTATGCTCAATTGAAACAAGGTCACCCTTGAAGAACCAGACGTTGCGCTTCTTGAACATAAAGTCAGGCATTACTGTGCCAATGCGGGTGCTACGCCTAGAGCAATGAAGTTTACGGACAAGCTCACGGCTGCCGCAATTGATTGTGGGAATGATACAGCGATCTTTGCAGACTGATTGGTGACTGCGATAATGCTAACGTCAGCGGACAATGCCACCTTGTCTGTTTCTGCGCCAATGACCTTTGTTGCTACTGCAATAGGTGGTGCAGCGAATGCTGGGAATGATACTTGAATGGATGCTGCTGTATTGGCTGCCAAGTTAGATACTGTGAAGTCCACCTTCTTCGCAAACGCCTGTAGCTCAGTGACACGTACGCTCGATGAGGACTTGTCACGTTCAATGGTTACGCTTGCTGTACGTCCATATACCTCGGCATACATCGCATTGATTGCCTGCGCGTGCTCTGCCAACAGTTCTGACGAGAGTGGTGTACCCGGTGTTATCGTTGAAACTTGAGATGCCATATTTATCCTAGCGTGTGTACTACTCCAACAGTGTTGAAGATTGTGATTGGTGTTCTAGTAGATACACCGTCAAGCACGTAGCTCTTGGTGTATGTTGATCTTGTTACTGCTACCTCAAACTTGGTGGGAACCGAAGTCAGTGGTGAGTCGAATGTGATCGATCTTGCAGCTACGGAGTCAACGAACGTCCAGACTCCCCAAGTCGTAGTGTACCACCTTACATATACATCGTACTGGGGAAGTTCATAGTTGTCAACCCACGTCACAGCTACCTTCCACTTATCCGTACTAGTCTTGGTAGACACAACACTGATACTGGAAGCTCGTCCCTGATCGTAGAAGTTTGCGTCATCAACATCGTCAGGTGAAATAATTGGTGGGAATACCCTGTATACCTGAGACCACTTGGACATTGCGTTACGTGAGTCAGCAACTACCCTGAGTCTGATTGTTGTGGCTCCATGGGAATCTGCTGGTGGCAAGTCCTTCTTCTTAATGGTGATCTTTGGCACTATAGCACTTCCAGATTAAGTCTGAACTCCACGTACCCCGGTTCTCCGACAGAGCTTACGATTGCTGCTGGGACACTTACACTGTTGTCCCTGACAATACTGTAGGCTGTCATGCCGTAAAGAGGATTGTTGCTGCTAAGATTCTCAAACCTTATACCGTCCAAGAATACATAGAAATCCTTTGATAGAAGTCCTGCTGGTGACACAGCATCTGTGCAGTGCACGGACACCCTGACAAGGCGAACATCTGACCATGAGAAGTTGGGAGTATAAGACAGGGCGTGCAATGGACTTGTGGCAATAACATACTTGTCATTAACAAGGTCTGATCCGTCAACCTCGATAAACATCTTGGCTGCTCCCGCTCCTGCTGTTTCTGAATACAGGAACTCGACCATTACTCGTGCCTTACCGGGAGCAGTAGCAAGTGCGCTTGCAGAAGCTGTTGACACAAAGAAGGCTACGCGAAGTTCATCCGTTGTACTATTACTAGAGAAATCCATGGACTGTGTAGGAACATGAATGTGGCTAGAGCCTGCGCTGACAACACCTTGACTACCGGCTGGTAGAATCGTTGCACTATCTCCACGAAGCCCGATCACGGTGTTACCTACCCTACCACCTTCATACAAGCGTGCGCGTGGCAGAGATTCAAATACAACGTTGTCAGAATCGGTAGCGAAGATTTCTCCTGTCGTTGCATTATCAATGTCTAGGGTACCGATGGAGATGGCAGAAATCTTGGGAACCTCAAACAGTCCATTAGGACTATGGGCAGACCATCCCTCAACAGGGTCCATGGTGAAGAGCATCCTTGATGGGCTTCCCATAACGTTGGGATCATCAAGGGCTGTCCACAGCGATGCCTCGGTAATTACCTGACGAACATCGGTTGGTAGCTCTGCTGTGAAGACTAGCTGTGTTGGATTGTCGTTAACATATCCCTTTGACAAGATTGGTAGTCTTCTTGTTTCGAATGCCATAGCAGGACTGTCAGAATAAATGTCTCCTACAACTTGGGTGGCTGTTCCTGAAACTGCTGTTTCTGCTGTAGCTCCCAAGGAAGAGAAGAATGTGAAAGTGTTTGGTCCTGTGACCGTGATTGTATACTCGCCAGCAATGCTAGGAGTTGTTGGTGAATACTGGACAAGCTTAACTGTCTGGTCAGACTTGAATGGGTGTCCTGTTGCTGTTACCGTCGCAAGTGTCCCTACAACATTGAAAGATGTAAAGAACCATCGGAAACCAAGATAGGGTGCTGCTCCGCAACCAATGCCAATGTGTGTGGCGTATGACGATGTGTGTCCTAGAAGGTATCTAGAGATAATATCCTTACCAACTCCGGTAATCATCCCTCTTCCTCCAAACCGTAAACGATATCAATCATCTTTCCCCCAGAGAGTGTTTGTATTTCTACAATCTCATCCTCCCCCAACATCAACAAACTTATCACTAAATCTCCTTCTTCATCGATCAGTATACCCGGCAAAGTGTCATCTGTCAAGTCGGTAGGAGAGATGTACTTCGATATGTCAATAGTATCAGGTGCTGTAGCTACAATGTCTCCTGCTCCTGTGGCGAGCAACTTCGCTGTCAGCTTCTTTGTAAGATCATCATCTTGTCCTGTGATCTGGTAGGCAAGGTTTACTCCACCGACCTGATCGTGTCTAGCAATACTGGCAAGCTCCCCAGCCCCGATCACTTCGAAAAGTGGGAGGATACTATTGGTACCATCATCAAGTGCCACAGAATCAATTGGGGTGGTATAGATAGGGAGCTTCACAGATAGCTTGTTCCCTATGCGCTTGGCATCGAACATGAAGTATGTTGGTGTTGCTGTAACCATCATACCTCCGTTGCGTATACGGTCATCGCTGTTCCATCTGCGTTCTTATCATACGTAACATTATACACGACGTACTTCTTGGTTGGGTCAGAAATGACATTGTGCTGGTCACGAACATAATCAAATGTCACCAAGTCACCAAGCTGCAAGGTTGGGATTGGGAAGATGGCTGCACCGATGTTCTTGCGCTCACGAGAAGTCTTTTCTACGATCCAGTGCAATAGGTTCTCTGCTGCCCCTGTAGATTGAATGTAGTCTGTCTGCAATGAAAACTTCTTTTCACCGTACTTCATTCTGTGTGCACGGATACGGTTGTAAAGGTTTAGTTCCTTTGCGACTGCCCCCAAATCATCTGCCGTTGCCATCTTTGAGTCCCTACCCAAAAGGTCATCAACGGACAAGACCTTTGTGGAGTCCTGTGTGAATGTGATTCCAAGGATACGAAGGTAGTTGCCTGTATCCTCAGACAATGCCAAGATGTTATCCGTGCAGTTGAACACCATGAACTCTGCGCCATATGCAGTTGACTGGAATCCTGAAACTTCGAATCCACGGAATCCTGCTGGTGCTGGTGCAATCTGTGCTGTCATTGCTGGGTAAGCCTTGTCATATGTTACATTCATGAATGCAGCTTCACGCATGATTGTTCCGAACTCATCGTAGAACATGTTGTACTTGGATGATCCTTCTCCAACACCATTGAAGTAGCTGCTACGCATGATTGCAGGAGTACCGCTCTTGCGTACCGCGTCAAAGCGTGAAGAGTTGTTGGTGATTTCTGCAAGTGAACCTGCTGGGCGCTGTACGCCTGCCTTGTTTCCGATTGCGTACATGTGCTCAAACATAATCTTCGCTCCACCACGAACGAACAGTGCGGTGCACGTTGACTCTGGGGAAGGGTTTGGGTCTTCAACAACAGCAATAAGGTTGTCATTCAAGTACAAGTTGAAGGTGTAAGCGGTTGTGTCGGAACCTGAGTATTCAACGCAAAGGTCATAGACCGTATTGTCTGCCTGAGCAATATTGCGCTGCATACCTGTGAACTGTCCAGAATCGACAATCACAGAAGTAAGTCCAGCCCACAAACGGAATGGTGTGACTAGTGGTACAACTAGTCCAATCCACTTACCCGTCATTGCTCCCGGTGCTACATTCAAGATAATGTCGTCACCCATAAGGTTCATGACGGTGAACTGTGTTGTTGGTGCTCCCGGTCCTGACAAAACTACTGTATCGTGCATCTTCAAGGTATTACCCTTGGCTGTTACGGTTGTTCCATTGACTGCCGTGATTGTTGCACCACGATCATCTGTCACTGTCTTGTAGAAGAATGCGTTGAATAGCTTGGGGGTTTCTTCCCAAGTCTTAACAATTGCTGCACCCCTGAATGGGTTCTCCAAAATGTATTCTGGAACTGAGGTATTCATCACAGTGAACATTTGGTTCTCTGCAACAATAGGGAACTTGCTTCCCGAAATACCCTTGCTTGGAAGGTTAATGGTTGCCTGCTTTACAGCGACAAGTGCTGCTGAACCTGCTGTCCAGCTACCAGCAACATTGGTTGTTGCGACAGTTACTGTCCTTGCTCCTGTGTTAATGGCTGTTACTTGGTATGGACCTTCCATGTTGACTACGCCTGAAACGATGACGAAGTTTCCTACCGCTGCGTCACTCACTGCTGAGGTAGTAAATGTGGCAGAAGTTCCGTTGGAGGTAAGTCCTGAAATGGTTTCGTTTACTGGGATTCCAGCATCGTAGCCCTCAATGATTGACTTGGAGTTATCAAGTCCACCAATGGTTTCGTCTGCCCACTTGGCACCATCGTCTGCACCAGTGAAGAATGTTAGTCCACCCTTGTTGTACTCAGAAATTCCTGCGGGAACCTTCTCGAAAAGTAGGTTGTCGTAGAACACGGATGAGAATACTGCTGCCTGAACAGGAAGCCTTAGGTATGTTTCTCCACCAGCGATTGTTACCAACTGCCACTGGTTTCCTGCTGACCTTGTTCCTACCGCTTCACCTTCTGCTGGGGCTTCTGCGAATACTGGCTGAACCTGTGCTCCCGAAACAACCTCAAAGCCACGAGTAACGATAAGCTTTTCTGTGGTTGCAGAAATATCGATTGAAACTGCGTACTCTCCTGCTGGCATGTTTCCGATGTATGCCTGACCATAAGCATCACCATCACCCAAGCGCCAAAGCTCCAAGGACTTTCCATCAGTATCTGTGGCAAGCGTAGAGGACTGCTGTGCAATGATCTTTCCTACTGTTGATACTCGTGTCATTGGGTTGTAGTATTGGTTGCCCCCGAAGTAATAGCTTGGAGTAATGGCACCAACGGCTGTGCTCTGAATAGTAAGGCCAGTACCGTAGTAAGAAATTGCGGACTTGCTGCTGGCAAACCTTACACTCATGTGTATTGTGCCAACGAAGTTAATGTCAAGGATGCCGAAAACTCGTACCCAAGTGTTTGCAGGAAGTTCTGTCTTGGCTCCGATCTTTCTTTCTGTGCTCCAAGAGGTAGATGCCCTACCGTAAATCTGTACGGAAGTCTTCTTGTTGGACTTTACCCAGATTCCTACAGCGACCCTTGTACTACCGGTGATTGGTAGAGCAGAAGTGAAGTCTTCTCCTGAGCTTGGTGCGCTACCTGACCTGTCTGGATTTCCTGCAATGAGGAATCCACGCCTTGACCAAGACTTTGACCCAGAGCTATATGCAAGCTTTACGTTTGATGGGGAATCTGCTGGTCCACCTGTTGTTGACCACACCTGTCCCTTGCTCACAAGCTTTCCTGCGTGCTTCTTGCTTGTCGAGTAAAGGCTTGGCTTCCATCTTCCGAGGATTCCGTAAGAGTGATCTGCTGTCTGAGGGCTTTGAGCAAGGTTTGTAGCAAGGATTGCAGTTGCATCAACGTGATTGAACCTTGGGTTGACGTATTCGTTGGCACGGTTTACCTGCAATGATGTTCCTGCAAGGCTTGCTGGCAACGAAGGCATGACCTTGGTAGCTGGGTTTGGAGTAAGCGCAAAGGAAATATCTTCTGTGGTTACTGCAATCGTGTCGATTTCAGATTCTACGTAGGACATTCCTGAGTAGCTGAATCCTGCACCCGCAAGTTCGTTGGTGAATGTTGCATTACGCTTGAGGATATTGAACTTGAATTCGTAGTTGCCGATCCAAGTTACGGTAACGGCTCCATTGATATCTGGAACGGAGGAACTTGTTTCGAAGTTATTCAATGTGATAACAGTTCCCACAGAATATCCTGCGCTTACCGTTGTTGATACTAGGGCTTCTCCCTTATCGTCTACAGAGATAGACTTGATCTGTGCAGAAGTAAGGTTGCTTCCTGTACCGCTCGTCTTTGTGATTGTCTGGCTCACATCGAAAGGCGTTGAGAAGATGAATGGGACGACTGGCAATTCGTAGGATACGTAGATTCCTGCAAGGGCAGTGACTACGAATGATCCGTTAATGTCAACATTGTCGATTGGGAATCCAGAAACAGTGATGCTGTCTCCCACAGCAAGAACAGTTGATGCATTTGCCAAGGTAAGAGTAACGGTATCGTTAACGACTGTTGCTCCAACCATCTTTCCTAGGTCAGCCTCATTTGGGATAGATTCAAGTGTATAGTCCCCAGAGGCAGTTGTTAGCGCTTGGAGTTCCATGAAGTATCCATGGTTGGTGCTTGGGTCAACAAGGATTCCAATACCTCCACCACCACCGGAAATAGCTAGGTCGCTCAAAGGTGTCTTCGTAAATGGACGAGCAAGGGATTCTGCTCCTACTGGCTGCTGGTCTCCTGTAGAAAGGACTTCTCCAATGACGCGCATACGTGTACCGAATGCGTTGTACTTCTTGTTGTCCTGTGACATATCCCTGTAGGTGTAGGAAACGTGATCCTTACCTTCCTTGGTTCCTGAGAACACAAGTGCTGAGGATTGCATCCTGTCAATCTTGCCCGTGTCTGGAACCATTGCGAGAGGATTGTTGATTTCGCTTGTGATGATTGATCCCTGCTGCGTCTTGAGCGTAGCTGAACCACCGAATCCTAGACCACCCGCAACGTCAGTTGTAAGGCTGTCTGGGTACTGGACAGTGGATGCTAGTGTAAACAGATAGTCAGAGTTCTGGTACATTCCTGTACGGTTGGTGTTCCAGTCTGATCCTAGCCCTGCAAGGTGCTCCTTAACATCTGTATTGAACTGCCCACGGCCATTGTCTTCGATGATACCGGGCACGAGTTGCGCACCGTTGGTTCCTGAAATGAAGTCTGGGCTTGAGTAGATGCGAATAAGTCCTGTTGGAAAAATCCTACCGTTGAATGGCAAGCTCAAGAAGTAGTCTTGGTACTCATCTGCGTTGTGAATCCATGCGAGCTTCTGGCTACGTACACCCTGATTGTTTTGTGCCGTAATGGAGAACTGTACAGCATCGTACTTGATGACTTCTCCATTTGCCCAAAGGTAACCGTTATATCCAGAGTAGTAGTTGATTGAATCCCCAACATTGATTGTGTTGTTGAAGATTACCCCACCCTGCACACTTGGTAGGTCTGCGGACAAGTCTGTTGACAATGGGAATGCACTGAGGGCAAATGCTGACTGCTCAGCTACAGAACCATTCTGTCCCTTTGTGTTTTCCTTTCCTGCAACTTCCCAGACCATTATGGGAGCGTAGTACCAAGTCTTTTCGCTATCCTGATACAAGGATTGGCTAAGTCTTGATGCACGCTGAATGTAACGCTTGGTGAATGTGATATCGCCAGCATTGAATACGTCCTTGGATGCAGAAGAAATCTGCTGGATGTTTGCAATTCCATCTACAGAGTCATTTCCCCTGAGCATGAAATCTGTGTCCCTTGACAATGTGTCTGGCAATGCGTACTCGCGCATGGATACAATGAAGTTGTTGAACTCATCGAAGTACATTGCTGACTGGGTTGCCTGACTCAAGCTGGAAAGAACGTCTGCAACGCTTGTGTCTGGTGTCACAAAGAAGTAGGGAATTACAGGCTCAGTAGCATCTGGGCTACGAAGGAATGCATAGTTGCCGAAGCCAATGTTGTCCAGTAATACCATGATGATACGGCTGAGGCTAACATCCTTTAGCATGATCTGTGGAGCCTTGAACTTTTCGAACATGGCAAAGTCATCACGAAGCTCTAGGCTTACTGCGTCTGGTGAATTGTTGATACGTGGGGATGCTTCTGACGACAATACCTTTAGTGGTACGGTGTACTTCTTGCCGTTCACATTATAGATAGTTTCGGAAAAACTGAACTTAGTTTCTGACTGAACGTAACCTGCGATAACGCTACCGTCGCCAGTTGCAAGATTAAGTGCAAAGTTGTCGTTGAGGGCAAAGTCATTGTCGCTCAACGTGATGTTTCCAGTACCGGCAACAAGGCTACCAACAGGAAGGCTTGAGTTACCAAGGTCTCCCATTGTCTTTGTGATGCTGAAACTTTGTGCGCGATCTGTCAAGTCGAATGTAAGCCTTGGGCTAAGTTCGATAAGTTCGAATGGTGTGTCCTTGAGGTTCATCGTGCTGACGACAATACGCAATCCATCAATAGTGTCGAACTCACGGTACTTGCGATTACCAATCTCTAGGTAGCTTGGTGGGTCCATGAGTGTCTTGATAAGGTGGCTAGCATTTACTGGGGACCAACCATATTCAAGGGTGAAGGTTTCCCATACCCCCGCAGAATTGATAACCCAAATGCTTCCCACAGTTGTACCGCTTGGAATAAGGAATGCGTCACCGAAGTCTTGGCTTGAGGCTTCTGGGAGCATTTCAACTGCGTCAACCTGACCCATCAATTCAAAGTCTTGTGCGTAAGCTGCGGGTAGCTTGATGCCATAACCAAGTTCTACATAACCATCTACGGGAACATTGCCAATGAAGTCATAAGCTGTCTTCCACATGCCGCCCTTCAAAACTTGGACAGACCAAGCCTTAGGAGTACGCATATTGGTAGCACCGAAGAATGGGTCAGTGAACGTATTGGTTGACCTGTTGTCATCTCCCACATGTGTCTGCATCTTGACAACGATACGGTTAGCGGGGAGTGTTGCATTATAAGCAACGAATGGGGCAGCATCCTCAATAGTCTTGTTGGAATTGGAGATACCCTTCTGGACGGTTCCTTCCATGCGGAAGCTTGTCCAATACTTGAACTTGTCCTTTGGGGATGATACGTAGTAACGTGGACGGCGTGCACTTGGGATATCGTCATACTTCCTACCGGGGAAGTACATTGCCTTATTGATACCGGACCTTGGACGATTTGCACCAAAGCAATCCTGCAATGGGTAAAGACGAGCCAAGTTGTCATCGGTGTTGTGGAACTCGATCTGCGCTGCTGAGTCTGCATCTGCCCTTGGAGCTAGCGTTGAAATGTCGTAGGACACTGTAGCTCGCATCATGCTATCAGGTGCTGGGTAAACTGAGGAAGCTGCGCTTGTCTGACTGTTGGTGTAGTTACCGATATCCTTGATGCGCTCAAGATCGTTCAGGTTGATTTCTCCAACTACCTTGGGAGTAGACCTGATAACGTCTGCGGTATCGAAATGCTTCTTTAGTTCGTCAGACTTAAACACTAAACTTCCTCCAACGCCATATCGACGTTCCAGAAGTCATATGCTCCACGCTTGTTTAGCGTCATGCTAAAGCTGGTGAAATACATCTTGACTTCCCTCACGTATCTGTTGAGTGGCGTTGCTGGCAAAACTGATCCTCGGTATGCGTCATCGTACGACATATACACGTAGAATGGCTCAGGATGATTTTCATACCACTGGCTTATAAGTATAGCAGGGGCGGCATTGTCTGCAAGGTACATTGTTCCTACTGGAATCTGCATACCGTCTATCCAATCCATACCGCCCGAAGCAAGCCTTGAAGGCAAGTTCTCCCAAGAGGTAGAGAGGGTAAGCTTATCTGCTGTCCAGTAGGAACGTGACCTACCGTTGATCATTCTGTTTCGAGATTCGATACGGTTTCTTCCAAGACTGATGGGCGCACGGGAATGGTCGGGAAGGACGATAGCCTCGTCTTTGCTTTCGTCTAGGTCAGTCGGTGCCAAATACTGCTGGTTCGATTCTGAATAGGAAAACTTCCTGTCGGAAAAGACTAATGCCTGTGGGCGACTGAACGTTCTATGGTTATCCAGAACGAACATTGATCAGTAACTCCTTAATTGTCCTTGTTGCATACCCTTGATCTTTGTGATAACGGTATTTGCAATATCGTCGGCAGAAGATGGGCTGCTTGCGTGAACTTCTACTCTGTACTCATTATACACTGTGGAGCTATTGTCCGAAGATACTGGCTTGATACTTGAAGCATCATTTGGAATGCTGAATGAAGGCATTGAATACTTGTCGTAGAACCCAGCCATGTTTCCGCTCAAAGCTGCCTTGTTCAATGCAAGCAAGCGCTTTGATTCGTACTTGTTCGTCAAAGCCTCAGAAACAGTTACGCCCTCACCAGAACGGAGCATCGTTGGAACATTGTCCCCCATTGCTACTCCACGGAAGCCGGGAAGGATTCCTCCTCGTGCTGCGTGCTGGAAGACTGCGTTCTTAAGGAACCAGTTCTTTGTGTCGAAGTAAGACTTTGGTGGGTTACCCGTATAGTCAACTTCACGTCCAGTCTTGTTGTTAACGAAGGTGTACTTGATCTTGAACATAGCCTTAAGCCTGTTAAGCTCGCCCTTGATCTTGTCAATGTTGCCCTTCCAAGCAGAGTACATTCCTGCTGCCGCTGTCTTTGCGGCAGAACCAACAGAAGATGTTGTACCCTTCAATGTCTTCATGGCATTATTGACCTTGCTGTCGTAGTCAAGCTGCTTACGCTTGGCATCGATGATAGCCTTCTCACGAGAAATCTGGTCCTTAACGTCACCGAGGATATCCTCAAGCAATGCCTTCTGCTTTTCAAGAGGCTTGATCTTCTGGTCCTGAATGTCCTTGATCTTCTTCTCGTATCCCCAGATTTCATTGGTAAGGTCACGCAATGCTGGGGCAAAGTCATCAATAAGCTTCTGCCAAGTGGAAACCTGTACATCACGCTGAACTTCAAGCTGGCGAATGTGCTCAGCATTCTTTGCGATGATATCTGAGATTGCCTGTAGCTCAACCTTGTAGCTGTTCTCAATAAGAGTCTTCTGCTGGTTGAGAGAATCAAGCTGCCTGTTGAGAGCGTCAACACCCTTCTGGATTGCGTCCTTACGCTTCTCAAGCAATGAGTTCTGATCGTCAAGAGTCTTGGACTGTCCCTCAAGTGGAGACTTGGAAGCCTCTAGACCCTTTGTCTGTAGCTTGCTGCTGCTGCTAGCAGATGTGGACTGAGCACCCATCATAGCTGATGCTGCGGCTCCTGCGTCACCTGTTGATAGTGCAGATGCAAGGTCTAGCTGTGCACGCTGCTGGTCAGCAATAATATCGTTAAGGTCTTGCACTTCCTGCAATGCTGCGATCTGGTCATCGATTGCCTGAACCTGTAGGTCAATCAAATCCTTGGACGCTGTGTTCTTCTCAATCTGAGTATCCATCATGGAAATCTGCTGCTGTGCAGCAAAGTCAGCAATGGCAATCTGGTTCTCTAGGGCTGTGATCTGTAGCTCTACCCCGTTTAGAGCAGAGTCACGCTGAGCCTCAAGTGTGTCAGACTGATCCTGCAAGGCAGCATTGGAAGCCTCAATTGGCTTAAGCTGCTTGTCGAATGCCTCATTTACCTTGTCAATTTCCTGCTGGTAAAGCTCAGCCTTACGATTGATTTCGTCTTGCTTATCATTGAGGTCGTCAAGCTTATCGTTAAGAGGATCAATCTGGTTGCGGTTGATATCTTCAATAGTCTCATCGATCTGCTGCATTGCGTACTCAACATCGGCAGCATTCTTCATCGTGATCTTTAGACCACTAATTTCGAATGTCATGGAACCGAAGCGCTTTGTCAAAGCATTCTGAATCTTCTTGTCTTCGGTCTTGTCAATCTTAACCTCTGCCAAGTCTAGACGTGCATTCGCCTTTGCAATCTTGTCGGACTTCTTATCATACTTGGACTGCTTAGGAGCACCACCGCCACCACCGCTAGAAGACTTCTTTGGTGCACCGGCTGGCTTCTGCCCCTGTGCTGCTGTTAGCTGAGCCTCAAGTGCTGAAATCTTTGATGCGTTAGGGTTGTCTGGGATAACTGCTGGACCCATGCTAAGGGTAGCCATAAGACGCTGGTACTCTGCTGTCTGTGGAGCAAGAAGCATGTTTCCATCCTTGACTGCCGCAGCAACACCCGCTAGCTGTGCATTGACTCCATCGATAAGTCCTTGGTCACCAGAACCTGCAACACGCAAAAGGTTAAGCATATCCTTGCTGTCAGTGATACCGTTGGCAAATGTAGCTGCCTGATCATTAAGTGCAGGGAATGCTGTAAGCATTGGGGTCATTGCTCCACGAAGAGTCTCTTGACCGGCTGCACCCATCTTGTCAATAGCTGGTGCAAGTAGGTCCATGGACTTCTTGTATTCGTCAGCGGTGATCTTTCCTGATGCATATTCTGCTGACACAAGTTGCATGTATGAAGTAATGGATGCTGACGAAGCTGCAACAGTTCGTGCGTACTTATCGGTGTCATCCTTTGTTGCACCGGTAGCGTCAGAAAGTTCATTCTGTGCAATAGAAGCTGCGTAGGTTGCGTCGTTAGCCTTGGAGAGTGCATCGTCACGGGCCTTCTGTGCCTTGGTAACGTCCTTCTCGTCAACGCTCTGGTCCTTTAGTACCTCGTCATACTTCTTCTGTGCCTTGGCAGAAAGCTCAGACAACCTAGTAGATTCAGCCTTGGCAGCATTAAGCTTCTTGAGCTTTTCTCCCTGATCAGCCAATCCCTTAGTGCTTGCTGAGTTAAGGTCGCTACTAAGCTTTGTACCCAAGTCCTTTGACATTTGCTTGAAGTCAACCTTGCCGTCCTTGCCGACAAGCTTAGTTACCCTAGCTGCAACGTCTACGAAGATTTCGTGCTTACCTGCTAGAGTAGAAATCTGCTCGATGATGCTATTGGCAACCTTGACTGGTGCTCCCTGAGCCATAAGGTCCATGAACATAGAGTTGAACAGTGTGGATGCCTCAGCCTTGGAAGCATTCTTTGCTACGTCGATCTGAGTCTTGAAGGTATCTGGGTTATCCTTGATGTAGGACTGAGCAGTAGCTGCCTGAGTTCTACCCTCGACAGAAGTGTCAGATGCCTTTACACCAAAACCACTTGTGCGTGGAGTGAAGTTTAGCGCTGCACCCATTCCCTGAATTGCATCGGCAGAGAACTTAGCGGCTTCTCCCAATTCCTTGATATGCTTCTGCTGACGCTGGTAAGCATCGTAGACCAACCAAGCAACACCAGCCACAGCGGCAAGTCCAGCAATGACAAGTCCTGCTGGGGAAACAAGTGCACCCAATGCACCAGCGGCAAGTGGTCCAGCACTAAGAAGAGGAGTGAATGCTGCTGCAATTCTTGTTCCCTTAAGTAGCGCACCCACACCACTGAATGCTTGAAGTCCCATGGATGCCATCATAAGGTTCTGAGAGAACTCACCAACCTGACCGGGAACAAAGCTCAATGCCATAGATAGAGCACTGACAGAGGACATAATTCCTTGGAACTTACCCTGACTAATTCCTCCGCTACCCGCAGCTACAACTGGGCCTTCACGAAGACTTCCGACTGTGCCAGTACGCTTAACTGCACTAGTAAGAATCTTCGTTGCTTCGCTAAGCTGACCTGATGCAATTACTGCTCCACCAAGGACACCATCACTAAGGTTGGTAACTGCCTTTGCTGGGGAATGAACTCCCAGAACTTCTGCTGCCTTGCCTACTGTTGCACCAGCTTGTGCCATGCCAGCGGCTAGACCAGCGGTAGCTGCCTCAACAAGCTTCTTTCCTGCGGCTTCTGCAAGCTTGGTAACTTCTACTGCTGCTCCTGTAGCCATTGGAGAAAGTCCATTGTATGCTGCCTTGCCCTTTGCGTAGAACGCATCGACATTACCAGTATTAAGACTTGTCTGTGTAGCTACCCTAGTTCCTGCGGCAAGATATCCACTGCTAGCGTTTGTTCCTAGAGCAGTCTTTCCTACCCCGCCAAGCTTAAGTGAAAGCTCTTCGTCAAGGGTGGCAATACCATTCATTGCCTGAATAGCCTTCTGTGTTGCTGGGTGCCAACCCTTTTCGAAGTTGTCCATCTCAGCAACGAAGTCTTCTAGGCTTAGTCCTGCAAGCTTAGACATTTCAAGCATAAGCTTGGAGTCACGAGGAATTTCCTGAGCAATCTGCTCAACCCTGTTAAGGTACTGGTTGATTGCACCGTTATCTGGGGTAAGGTTTCCTGCCTGCCACATCTTTTGCCCGGCAGCATTTGTCTGCTTTGTTAGGTGGGCAGACTGAACGTTTGTCATACCGCCCATCTGTGCGGCTGAAACGTTCTTCCAGTTCTTAGCCATTTCAGCTTCAATGGCTACCTTCTGCTGCTGTAGACGAGCACCATCCTCAGTCTTTGCAAAGTTTGCTGCGCGAAGTCTATAGTTCTCGGGAGCCTTGTAGCGTGTTCCGTCAAGCTGTGCCTTGGCAATATCCCTAACCTGCTGATTAGCTGACTGATTAAGTGCGGCAACAACCTTTGCTGTGCTGACCTTACCCTTAGCGGATAGTTCAGCGACAGCCTTGTTTGCCTCTTCAATAGCTGCGGAACCGGCCTTCTCAATGGCAGCGAACAACTTTGTGATGCTGGCCTCAGACTTTGCGTGAACGTTGGAAGGCATGACAACTCTGTCAGTGTCTCTCTGTCCATTGATTCCCACAACACCATCAGCGAATCCACGAATCTTTGCACCAGCATTGATTGCCCTGAGGACTCCCTGATTTCCCTGTGTACCGCTCTTGGTTACAACAGACTCACCGGGCATTAGTGCTGCAAGTTCAGAGTCCCTATTTCCTGTGCCACCAACCATGCCGACACGGCCCTTAGCGAATCCCTTGATCTTACCAATACGGAATCCTGCTGGGTTTTGCTGAATAGCTGACGATGCTGCCAATAGCATATTCTTGTAGGCACCAGCAAGCATGTTGACTTCTGCACGCTGTACGGCAAGTGCTCCTGTGAGACCAGTGACCTTTCCTTCAAGGCTGGCTGCTGCTGCGGCGGTATCAAGCTCTGCCTCAGCCAAGTACATTGTGTCTTCGCCACCCTTACGGAAGCGTGCGAACATGTTGCCAATGTTGATACCGAACTTCATGATGTTACCGAACATGTTGGCGAACAAACCAACAGTCATTGTGACTGCTGGCATGATGACTCCAACACCGGTAACAATGGCAGTGATGAATCCTTGAAGGACTGGATTGAGGTTGTTGAATCCGTTTGCTACGTTGGTAGCGAAGTCAAGAATAGGTGTAGCAATCTTTAGGAACTGCTCACCAATAGGAGCGATTGCTCCCTTGAGTCTTTCAAGGCTACCGGTGAACTTTACGTTGATTGCATTCTCTACCTTGGAAAGTTCTGATTCGGAAAGCTTGGCAAGGCTAGATGTTGAAGCTCCAACAAGGTCCATAACCTTTGATGCCTGTGAACCATCACGGCTGAGGTTCTTGAACATTGCACCCATACGTGCGAACTGGAACTTACCGAATACCTTGACAAGTACCTGCTGCTGGTCAGACTCAGAAAGCTTCTTTAGGGCGTCACCGAACGATGTGACCATCCCCATAAGGTCGCCCTCGTTGTTCTTGGCGATGGACTCAAGGTTGATACCGAATGACTTGGCTTCGTCCTTTGCCTTCTGTGTTGGTGCAATCAATGATGCAAGGCTGGACTTAAGGGCGTTTGCTCCCTGTGATGCGGAAACTCCACCTTCACGCATTGCAGTCATGAATACTGCCAAGTCCTTAACGTCACCACCAAGACCCTTGATTACGGGAGCTACCTTAGGGATTGCTGTCGTAATGTCGTCCAGCGATGTTACCGTCTGGTTTTCAACGGCGTTAAGGAAGTCAATGGTGCTACCCAAGTCCTTAGAGGAAATGTTGAATGCGGACTGCAAGCTGATCGTTGTATCAAGTGCTTGGTTGCTGTCAATCTGACCAAGGGTAGCAAGACGTGTTGCCTGAACTGTCTGAGCAGTTAGCTTCTGCCCCTGAAAACCTGCTGCTGCGGCCTTTGCTGACAAGTTGATTGTGTCAGAAATCTTGATTCCGTACTTGGTATACTCATCAGCTAGCTTGCGTACTCCGTTGTATGCAATGTCTGTTTCACCGATAGAAGTCATCGTGTCTCCGTAGACACGCTTGAAGGCAACCATGGACTTTTCGATATCAATGAAAGCCTTGGCTGCCATTGTTCCGAAGATTGTTAGAGGTACGGTGAATCCCACCATAAGCTGACGACCAGCCCACTGTGTATTCTTACCCCAGTTGATAAGACCTGTAGCACCGTTGCTCATGATCTTGTTGAATAGCTGCATACGCTGGGTAGCGATCTGTGCATCTGCACCCATTAGTTGCATTGGGCGAATAGCAAGAGCCTTGGTCATACCGTTCGCAGATTCACCAAGCGCTACATATTGTGTACTGAGACGCTTGACCCTATCTTCGGCAAGGCCCATAATCTCCTTGTGCTGCTTGGAGAAAATGTTGTTGAACTTACCTGATGCTGCTGCACCATACGAAAAGTATTGACCAAGGCTCATCTTGCCCTTGTCAATTGTCTTACCTAGGCTACCAACGGATGTTTCTACGTTGGCGATGTGTGTAGAGAATGCCTTAGTTGCTTCTGCCTGTGAAGCAAATGTGCGAATAAGCTCTTGCTGCTTCTTTACTGCCGAAGAGTTTGTCGCAATTACAGACTGATTAAACTGTGAAATTCCAACTTGGAGTGCTCTCAGTTGATCAAGGGCAGACCTTGAGTCAATTTGTACACCAATGCCAGCCGTTACGTCCTGTGTCATATTTCTCCTATCAATGATTATATCAGATAGGCTATTCTATGATTTCGTAATCCAGCCCCATACCAATACCGAATCCAAGCTTTTCTGCTGCTGCTCCTTGAAGCGACAAAATGTCGTTGCTTTGACCAGCTAGGCCGTGCTTTTCTAGAACCTTGTCCCTGTAGGAATCGAAGGTTACTTCTTCCTGTACGCCATTTTGCTCGTCAAGGTTTACTCCCTTGAGTGCCGCTTGGAATTTCTTCATTTGATAATCGTCGTCATGCTTAGCGACGAGAACTGCGGTTAGCTCCTGCATGGAAAGTGACTCTTCTAGGTCTTGATAGTCCTTCCAGATTCCAAGCAGGAACGCTTCCGACTCCAACTTAACTAAGTCGGTGTCTTCCCAACTAGTTCCGCCGCTTACACGTTTCCCACAGCACGCATATCGATGCCTGCGGCTGCCTTGATCATTTCGTAGTAATTGTTCATATCAAGGTTGTCTTCGATCCACACCTTGTTTGCAAGTTCTGCATTCCACTGCTTGAGTGCAAGCACTACACATGCGGTTAGTACGTCGAATGACTTGTCGTTGTCTTCCTGTACTGCGTCTAGCTTAGCAAACTCTTTCATGAACTTTCGTAGTCCTGCGATCTTAAGTGGTCGCATCTCAATCGTTACGCCGTCTCCTAGTTCTAGGGTTTCGGTTTCATACACACTTGTAGCCATGGTTTCCTTTCAAATAGCTGAATAGCAAAAGTATAGCACAATGGGCCGGTCCCGAAGGACCGACCCACCGTATTCAGCTATTCTATCGATCAGCCAATTACTCTGTCGATAATCTTTCCGTATGCACCTGTGTTGTCAGGAAGCAAACGGAAGTTGCAATCGAACTGAGAAGCTTCGTCGCGCTTTGCGTTGATAGATACGCTATCAACGGTCATTCCACGGTAAGCCATGTAGATACGCTCTGTTGGTGCTGCGGCAACAGAAGGTCCAACGGCAACCAAGCCCTTTTCGACTGGAGCGTCACCAAGAGCACCGGAGTTCAATGTCAAAGTTCCTGCTACAAGGTCTGCGGCTGGTGCAGAAATTGCAAGTACCAAGTTGTCCAAGGTTGCTTCTGAAAGAGTTGTCTTCATAGAAACCTGCATGGACTGCTTGAATAGACGTGCAACGTCAAGCTGTTGGTCAACCTTGACTTCACCGAAGTCAGGCTGGATTGATAGTTCAATACCGTTGGTCGTGTAACCAAGGTTACGGAATGTTACTGCGGCAGATAGTGTTTCTACTGCCTTTGTTGCTACGACCCAAACTGGAAGATCGGCAGCGGCCATTGCGCCTGCCTTGAACATGAACAGCGCTGCGGCACCGACGATGATCTGCTTGGAGTCTCCACGGGTATAAGCCATGTGTTCACCTCTTTCTGTATAAAGTTTATGGGCGTTTCCTCAATTAGAAGTATACCATCGGTTTTATACTAAATGGTATTCGGCTACCACCATAAATGTTGCTGACACGGAGGGAGTGGACACAGAACTGCTTGGCTTAGCTGGCTCATTCTGATAAACACGGAATGAATGGAAGATT
>Ga0302212_1000357_pt1 | contig 19282 bp, 19 predicted proteins | sample II_Fen_N1_1_FD_200235 | JGI IMG/M metagenome (GOLD analysis project Ga0302212, IMG submission 200235) | Peat permafrost microbial communities from Stordalen Mire near Abisko, Sweden - II_Fen_N1_2 | ecosystem: Environmental > Terrestrial > Soil > Wetlands > Permafrost | place: Sweden: Abisko...
ACGGTCCAAGCTATTGCTTTCTTGAATTCTTCGGAGTCGAAGATGCCCTTGTCGATGCGGCGGATGAGTTCCACTTCGTCCACGGCTTCCGTGCGGATGCCTAAATAATCCTGGAAGAAATCTGGATCCACGACGGAACCGGCAATGCCCATGCATTGGCCGCCGATGCCCAGGTAGGACTTGCCCTTCATCTGTGCCACGGCCAGACCGGCTTTGACGAAACGCAGGATTTTTTCTTCCACGTCGGCAGGAATGCTGGTGTCCGTGTTGTCCTGAACATTCTCACCATAGATGCCGAACGCTGGCACACCCTTCTGTGCATGGCCTGCCAGAGCGGCTGCCAGATAAACGGCTCCCGGACGTTCCGTTCCGTTGAAGCCCCATATGGCTTTGGGATAATACGGGTTCAAGTCGATGGTTTCCGTACCATACGCCCAACAAGGGGTGACGGAAAGGGTCAGGCCAACACCTTCTTTTTCGAACTTTGCAGCACAGGCTGCTGCTTCAGGCACTCGGCCGATGGTGGTGTCGGCAAGTACGCATTTAACTGGTGATCCATCCGGATAACGCAACTTGTTGGAAATGAGGGCTGCGGCACTTTTGGCCATGTTCATGGTCTGGTCTTCCAGACTTTCACGAACACCGCCCTGGCGCCCGTCGATGATGGGACGAATCCCTACTTTTGGATACTTGCTCATGATATGTTTCAATTAAAAATAATGAATTAACTGTACTGAACTGTGCTGAACTGTTTCAACAAAGTTACCATAAAATAGTTTTGTAAAAATATGTTTTTCAACACTTTTAAGATGGAATTTCATACTTTTGCAACAAACGTACTGCCATGGAAAAAGAATCGCTGAACCTGATCTTGCTGAACGCCGGCCGAGCCGTGCACGAAGGGGATTGGAACTTCCGTAACATCAAAAGCCCGTTCTTTCGCATCTACTTGGTGGACGAAGGCGAAGCCTGCATGACGGTGGAAGGCGTGGAACAGCGACTCACGCCCGGTCATCTGTACCTGATTCCGCCCTTTTCCCTGCACAACGACAGTTGCGACCGGCATTTTTCGCTGAATTACCTGCATGTGAGCGAAAACCATACCGATACGACGCGCATTTTCGAACAGTTCCATTTTCCGCTGGAAGTTTCAGCGTCCGAACTCGATGCAGTTTTGATGAAGCGTCTGCTGGCCATCAATCCGGGCAAAGGTCTTGCCCTATACGATCCCGTTTCGTACGACAACAGCACCGGTTTTCTCAAAAGCCTGGCTTCGACCGCCCAGACCTCGTTTCCGGTGCGAACGGAAACCAACGGCATCCTGTTGCAGTTGCTTTCAAGGTTTCTGGAACGGGCCGACAAACTGATTGTTTCGGAAGACAGCCGCATCGTCAAAGCCCTACGGTACATCCGCGAAAACATCGGGAAAAAGATCTGCATCAGCGACCTTTCAGACCGTTGTTTCCTTTCGGACGACCATTTTACCCGCCTATTCAGACAGGAAATGAACGATACGCCCATCGATTACATCAACCGGAAAAAAATTGAGAACGCCCAGTTGATGCTGGTCATCAACGATACGCCGGTCAAGGACATCGCTTGTTCGCTGGCTTTTGAGAACATCCCGTATTTCAACAGGTTGTTCAAGCAGTTGGTTGGGAAAACGCCGACGCAGTATCGGGAAAGTTTTCGGCCAACGGAGAAACGCTGAGGTTTTTTTGTCCGTTCTAAGCAAAAACCGTACTTTAGTAGCCGGCTATACTAAAATTCCATTTCAATGAAAAACATCCTCTTTTGCCTGTTCTTTTTAAGCTCGGCCATCATGCAAGCGGCTGAACGCCAAGTAATCTTCCTCTGGCCCCAGGGCGTGCCCGAAAGCAACGGGATTACTGAACCAGAAGTGACGGAAAGCGATCGGGTTTCGAATGTCTCCGTGCCCTCGATGATGTTTTATCCGGCGGATTCTACAAAAAACACGGGTGTGACCATCTTGATTTGCCCGGGTGGGGGCTACATCCGCGAAGCAGCAGTACATGAAGGCTCACAGTTCGGCGAATGGCTTTCGAGTTTGGGCATCAACGCATTCGTATTGAAATACCGCCTTCCCAACAAACACGCCTATATTCCATTGAAAGACGCCCAACAGGCCATGCGCATCATTCGCAGCCGTGCCGGCGAATGGAAACTGGATCCGTCGAAAGTCGGTGTCAGCGGTTTCTCGGCAGGCGGACATCTGGCCGCTACACTGGGCACGCACTTTGACTTGGGCATCCCGATACCTCCCTTGGCACCTTCCAAGGTCAAAAAACCCGTTCCACCAGCACCATTGAGTTCCTTCAGTTGCCGCCCGGACTTCATGATTTTGTTCTATCCAGTGGTTTCCATGCAGGAAAGCGTCACCCATGCGGGTTCCCGTGAGAATCTGATGGGTCTCGGTTATAAAAAGGATTCCGTCGATTATTATTCCAACGAGTTGCAGGTGACCAAGGATACCCCTCCCACCCTGCTTTTCCTAAGCGACGACGACGGTGCCGTTCCGCCACAAAACAGCTTTGATTTTTATGCGGCTCTCAAGAAATACAAGATTCCAGCCTCCCTGCATATTTTCCCCGAAGGCGGCCATGGTTGGGGTTTCCGCGAAACGTTCCGTTACCACGAAGCGTGGCAAGGATTGTATATCGACTGGCTGAAAGAACGCAAAATACTATAATGTTATGAACAAGGTTTTCAAAGGTTTGTTTCTGGTCGGCTTGATTTTGGCTGCCCTGCCCGTTTTTGCGGTTGTAAAACCGGCCAATCTGTTTAGCGAGCACATGGTGTTGCAGCGCAACAAACCCATTCCAGTCTGGGGTTCCGGCAAACCGGGCGAAAAGGTGACGGTACTTTTCAACAGCTTGAAAGTGAGTGCCAAATCCGACAAATCCGGCAAATGGCTAGTCAAACTGAAAGCGTTACCTGCAGGAGGTCCGTTCAATATGGAGGTGCGCGGAAAAAAGAATTCCGTATTGATCAAAGACATTTATATAGGTGAAGTCTGGGTTTGTTCCGGACAATCCAACATGGATATGACGGTGGCCAAGGAAGACCGCTACTGGTGTGGCGTGGACAACGAAGCGGAAGAAGTGGCCGGAGCCAATTACCCTGAAATCAGGGTGTTCGATGTGGATTTCACACCCACCAACGAGATTCAAAAGGACGTGGTCGGCAAATGGGAAGTATGTTCTCCAAAGACTGTCGGGCATTTTTCGGCCGCGGCTTATTTCTTTGCCAAAAACCTGTACGAAAAATACGATGTTCCGTTCGGGCTCATCACTTCAGCCTTTGGTGCCAGCACGGCCGAATGCTGGATCAGTGAGAAATCCATGCAGCAGCATCCGAACTTGAACTATTTGCTGGATGCTTATCAAACGAAACGGGACAAATTCACGGCCGACAGCGCCAAAACGATGCCTGCCTACCGGGAACAGATGGCAAAATACAGCGGCGACATGGCTGCACTGGCGGCTTCAGCAGGGGATGTGACGGCTAAAAAACCAAGGGCTCCGAAAAATCCGGATCCAAGTTTGGATCAACACAACCCCTATGTTTGTTACAATGGAATGATTGCACCTTTGTTTCCATATGCCATCCGCGGTGCCCTCTGGTATCAGGGTGAGTCCAACGGCCCGTCTGCCAAGGATTACCGCGAAATCATGGAAACGCTGATTGCCGACTGGCGTGGATCTTTTGGTCAAGGAGATTTCCCGTTCATTTATGTGCAGTTGGCCAACAACGGCAAAGCCATGGCCAAACCGGTGGAAAACGGTTCGATGATGACCGTGCGTGAAGCTCAGCTTCAAAACCTTTCCGTACCGAACACGGCGATGGTCGTGGCCATCGAGAATGCGAGCGATCCGATGAACATCCATCCCAAGAACAAGCAGGAAATCGGATATCGTTTGGCTGTGGCCGCTGAGGCCAAAGCTTATGGCGAAGATGTTGAATTTTCTGGTCCGATGTACGATCGGTATCAGATCAAGGGCGATTCCATCCAGTTGTTCTTCAAACCCAACAAGGAGGACTTCGTGGCCTGGTGCGACAAACTGACCGGTTTCGCCATTGCCGGCGAAGACAAGGTCTTCTATTGGGGTCAGGCCAAATTCGAAGACAAGACTGTAGTGGTTTGGAATCCTGCAGTGCCCAAACCGGTGGCTGTCCGTTACTGTTGGGGCACCAATCCGCCTGCTAGTTTAGCCAACAAGGATGGACTTTGGGCTCCGAATTTCCGAACGGACAATTGGTAACTACGTTGTCTCAATAGAGCGTCAATCTCGGAAAAGTGACTTTCAATGTCGGAATAAGATAAGTTGAAATGCAAGTCGGCTATTATCTTTGCACTTGTACTTCAATCTTATAGAACATGAAAAAAACATTGACTGTCGCTTTAGTGATGGCATTTTTTCTGCAGTCGGCTTCTGCGCAGGATCCGGCTCAAACCATTCAGCAAGGCCGGTTCAAACCTACCGACGAGTCTTTCAAAACATATCAGTACCCCGAATGGTTCAGGGATGCCAAATTCGGCATCTGGGCGCATTGGGGACCGCAGGCCGTGCCCAGACAGGGTGACTGGTATGCCAAGAAAATGTACATCAGCGGTTCGTTCAACCCCAAAACACAAACGTTCAGTGCCAAACCGGACGCAGATTACACCGACCATTTGAATCGTTACGGCCACCCATCCGTCGCCGGCTACAAGGACATCATTCCCATGTGGAAGGCTGAACGCTGGGATCCGGACCAACTCATGAAGCTCTACAAACGAGTCGGGGCCAAGTATTTCGTCAGCATGGGTACCCACCACGACAACTTCTTCCTTTGGAATTCGCAAATTCATCGCTGGAACTCCGTGAATATGGGGCCCAAGAAGGATGTGGTCGGCTTGTGGCAAGCAGCTGCCAAACGGGAAGGCTTGCGATTCGGCATTTCTGAACACCTGGCCGCCAGCTTCACTTGGTTCCAATCTGCCCACAACGCAGACAGCGTGGGAGACCTGAAGGGTGTGCCCTACGACGGTAACGATCCGAAATACTTCGACCTCTACCACGAAAAAGCCGCTCCCGACGATCGCGGTTGGCTTACCAACAACCCTGCATGGCAGAAAGAATGGTTCAGCTGTATCAAAGAAGTCATTGACTTGTACAAGCCCGACCTGTTGTATTCAGACAGTCAACTGCCTTTTGGAGAAATCGGTCGCGACATGCTTGCTCATTATTACAATCAGGACATCACAAAAAACAATGGAAGTCTCGAAGCCGTTTACACGTGCAAAGAGCCTTCACAGGGCCGTTTCGTGCAGGATGTGGAACGCGGCGTCAAAGACAGCATCAGCGAATACCCCTGGCAGACAGATACTTCCATCGGTGATTGGTTTTACCGGACTGGTCAGAAATACAAAACTTCCGACGAAGTGGTTCAGATGCTTGTGGACATTGTCAGCAAGAACGGAAACCTGCTCATCAATGTGGTTCAGACCCCCGAGGGTGATTTGGAACCCGATGTGCAGAACATCCTGGAAGGGATTGCCACTTGGATGGGCGACAACAGCGAGGGCATCTACAGCACGCGGCCTTGGAAAATATATGGCGAAGGGCCTTCCACCACCAGCACGCAGGCAAAAGGCCAATTCGGCGGTTTGAGAGACGTTCGCCCCTACTCCCCGCAGGATATCCGTTTCACGCAGAAAAAAGGCGTTTTGTATGCTTTTTGCATGAAAACCCCGACCGAAGACATTCAAATCAAGTCTTTGGGAAAGCTTTCGAAAATTTCCGGGCAGAAAGTTGCCACTGTTACCATGTTGGGGAGCAATCTCAAACTGAAATGGAAACAGGAGGATGGTGCTTTGGTCATTAAGAAACCGAACGCTTTGCCAGCTTATCAGGTCGTGGTGTTCAGCATCAAGTTCAAAGGAGTCCGCTAAATAAAAGAAGCAGCATGGAAAAATTTCTTTGCTGCTTTTTTTTTCAACCTTTATAGGGTACGAATTCGTCCAATTTGATTTTCCCAGAATCAGCTGTGATGTGGAAGTAGTTGGCTTTGCCGAGGTAACTGGCCCATAAGGTAAAGGTACTGGGAGGCCCGATCAGGTAATCGCACATGCTCATGATTTTTTGGTCCACATACCAGGGATTTCTTGAGTGGATAATCGTATCCGATTCCTGCCATTGAAGTGACTCGTTCGAAAAGACGATGAACACGGTTTTCTTGCCGGAAACGTTACTGAGTTCAGAACTCAAACTGTCCATATACATTTGATACACTGCATCCTCAAAAAAGTAGATGCCATTTTTCCAGGTTCTGTAATCGCCTTTTCGGACATGTACTCCAACCAAATTGAAGGTTGAACGGTCAAGATTCAACACCTGTTTGTACAAGGTATTATTCTCATACAATTCAGGCAATATGGAGTATTTGGCAATTAGTTCAGCCTGAAATTTTTCGGTCAATGTACTATTCCTAAAACGCCAGCCATGTACAAAAACCAGTTTCTTGCGAAGCAGGGCTTGCTCATATTGTTCCTGCATTCCCTCTTTGTTGAACTTGATTTTAGGCAGCAACCTGATTTTGTTGAGCGTACACAAGAATGACCAGACCAGAGCGTCAAAAGGTTTGCCTTTGATACCGTACAAACCCTTCATTCTCCAAAAACTCGGATTGTAAAATTTCAATCCGTGCTCCATGCAGAAAGCCTCCAGATGGATTGCTTGTAACAGTCTGTTACTATGATTGTTATAACCTTTAAAAAGCACTACCATATCTCTAAATTCAATTGAATGGCAAAGAAACGGCTTTCTTACCTAATTCGCAAATTTGTAATTTTGGAAAAAGCGTGGAGGTTCATTGTGATAAATCAGTTTTAAAAATTACCTTTGCAAAACTTATTAAAAAACCCGATATGGATGATGGCCCGGCGTATTTAGCCCAAATATTAACCCACGTTTAGCTGGGAGGCCGCCACCTATCTGCTTCCTTCTAAACACTAAATGAAGGAGGTGTCCAATGACTTCTTTAACTACTTTTTATCTCAGCCGATTGATTGGCTGCAAAATCTTTGATGCCCGCGAAAATATTCTTGGTCAAATCCTTGATGTCTATGTACATATACCGGCATCCTTGTTTGAACAAGAATCCTTGAAACCGCAAGTTATCGGGTTCATCGTTAAGATTGACGGCAAAAAGAAAAATGCAATTCTGAAAGATTTTCAGATTGTCAAGTTTGGAATTCGTTATAAAGTTCAATGTCAGTCACTAAGTTTTGCGCCCGAAAAGAAATTCAACGAAGCTCTTTTACTGAAGGAATTCATCCTCGACCAGCAAATCGTTGACATCACTGGTCGTAAATTGGTGCGCGTGAATGACATCCGTATGATGGCCGTCCCGTCCGGAGCCTACGTTGTCGCTGTAGATGTCGGTACGGAAGGGCTTTTGCGCCGCATTGGGATTGACCGCCCGATCAACAAGATTCTATTGTTGTTTAAAACCACCATTCCTTCAAAGTTCATTCTGTGGGACAATGTGGAAACCATCGACTTGAACACCAGGAGCATTCATTTATCTAAAACGCGTTCTAAATTAGATACGTTGCACCCTTCTGATTTGGCAGACATTATTGAGGAATTGAGCAGAAGTTCCATGACCTCCGTTTTTTCTAGCCTGGATGATGAAAAAGCAGCCGATGTATTGGAGGAATTGGAATTAAAAGAACAGATACACATTATCGAGAATCTTCCCATCGAAAAAGCGGCCGATTTGCTGGAAAAGATGCCGGCTAACGAAGCAGCCGACTTGCTGGAAGAGTTGGAAGACGAAAAAACCGAGCAATTGCTCCACGAAATGGAACCGGAATCGTCGGAAGACGTTCGTGAGTTGCTTGAATACCCTGGTTCAACAGTGGGAAGTCTGATGACAACCAACGTCCTTACCTTCACGCTATTACAAAAAGTGAGTGACGTGCTTGATTTCATAAAGGCCACTCAGCCTGAAATGGAATCGCTGTACACCCTTTTTGTAGTGAATGCCGAATACGAATTGTTGGGTACCTTCACCATGCGCGATTTGTTGATTTCCGATGCGAAGACACTGCTCAAGGATGTCATGAACAACCGAACGGCAAGCGTCAACGATTACGAGAAACTGGATTCATTGTCTGAAATCGTTTCAAAATACAACCTGTTGGCAGTGCCTGTCATCAATGATAAAAATGAGTTGGAAGGCATGGTCGTGGTTGACGACATCATCGACGACTTACTTGGCAAGCGAAAAACCACCTAAGTATGAAAAAGAGATCAAAAAACGCCTTTTTCGCGAAAATCGGGATGTTCCTGGCCATTTTGGGTCCTGGAATCATTACCGGCAGCGTTGACAACGATGCAGGTGGCATCACCACCTATTCGGTTGCCGGTGCGATGTTCGGCTACAACATGCTGTGGACGCTGATCCCTTCGTTCCTGGTGTTGATCGTTGTTCAGGAAATGAACGCCCGAATGGGTATTGTCTCGGGTAAAGGGCTTGCCACATTGATTCGTGAAAATGCGGGAGTCAAGATAACCTTTTTCATTTTTATCGGTTTATTACTGGCCGATTTAGGAAACACCACGACCGAATTCGCCGGTGTCGCCGGTAGTCTGGAGGTCTTCGGAGTGAGCAAATACATTTCCGTACCCTTGGTGGCGGCCATTGTCTGGATATTGGTTGTCAAAGGCACGTACACCTTGGCTGAACGCATCTTCCTCATTTTCAGCTTATCCCTGCTGACGTATGTGATTTCAGCCATATTAGGGCATCCACATTGGAGTGAAATCGGTCATTCCATGGTTCATCCGGACGTCAAGGTAAATGCGCAATCCTTGACGATGGTGTTGGGAATCGTGGGCACCACCATCGCCCCGTGGATGCAGTTCTACATGCAGTCTTCCGTCATAGAGAAAGGTCTGAAAATCAAGCAGTACAAATATGTCATGCTGGATATCGTCATCGGTTGCATAGCCACTGTCGCGGTTGCATTCTTCATTATTGTCGCCTGCGCCTCCACCTTGCACGAAAACGGTATCGTCATCAACGAAGCAAAAGACGCCGCTCTGGCACTCAAGCCATTAGCTGGAGAATTTGCTTCGGCGATTTTCGCATTCGGCTTGTTCATCGCCTCCATTTTCTCTGCAACCATTTTACCGCTTGCCACCGCATTCTATGTCTGCGAGGCATTCGGGTTTGAAGCAGGCATTGACAAGAAATGGAACGAAGCCCCTGAGTTTTACATCCTTTACACAGGCATTCTGGCCCTTGCCGCATTAATCATTTTATGGCCGAATGCACCGTTGATCGGTATTTCTCTTTGGTCCCAGGTCATCAATGCCATCTTGCTTCCGGTGGTACTCATTTGCATGATTTTGTTGGTGAATAAAAAGAAAATCATGGGAGAATACACCAATAAGATGTTCATCAATGTAATAGGCTGGACAACCGTTGCCGTATTGATCATCCTGTCTGTCATGCTGTTGGTGGCCAAATTCTTATGATTTGTCCGTTTTCACTTCGATGATATCAGTCAACTTGGTGGAGTAACAGGGCGATAATTGCTCGTTTTTGAGCTTCCACTTCTTGCTGTATCCTTGCGCCGCGCTGCGGACTTTGTTGGTGCCGTAGCCGTCGTTAAGCGAATCGATGGCTTTCATCAATCGTTTCTGCCGATCTCGGTCCACTGTATCGAACAGATCGGCCTGGATGGGTGCGTCGGGAACGATTTCAGTAATGATGACGCCTGCCTTCTTGTAGGCATAGCCCTTTTTATAGATTTCCTTCAGAAGCCGCTTGGCGTGACCGATAACTTCGCTGGTGTCGCTGGTGGGCACGGAGAGTTTGAAATGCCGGCTGTTGACGTATTGCGGGTCACGCTCAGCAAAAGGGTTGGTCATGATGAAAACCAACATGCCGGCTGCACAAGACTTCTGCCGCCGCAACTTGGCCGCACAGGAAGCCGCATGGTTGGAAACCGCTTCGGCGATGTCGGCGAATTCCGTCAATTTACTGCCGAAACTTCTGGACGTGCAAATTTGTTTTTTGGCTGAAGGCTGGTTTTCGAGTTCGATGCATGGAATACCCCTTAGCTCGTTCCACATGCGTTCGCCCACCACGGTCAAGTTCTTCCGCACCCAGGAGGCAGGTCGTTGGGTTAAATCGTAGGCGGTGTGGATGCCGTTGTATTCCATCAGTTTGGCATACCGACGGCCAATGCCCCAGACATCGCCGATGGCGAATTTTTGCAGTGCCTTGATGCGTTTTTCCTCGGTGTCGATGACGCAGGCGCCCTTGTACCCCTTGTACTTTTTGGCAAACTTGTTGGCCACCTTGGCCAGCGTCTTGGTGGGCGCGATGCCGATGCTAACCGGTATACCGGTATTTTTAGTCGTAACGCGCACGATTTTCCGGCCGAACGCTGCCAAATCCAGATGCTCGAAACCGTGAAAATTAAGGAAAGCCTCATCGATGGAATACACCTCCATATCGGGTACGAAGGTTTGGAGCGTTTGCATCACCCGTGCGGACATGTCGCCGTAAAGGGTGTAATTGGACGAGAAAACGGCCACCCCGTGTTCTTCAATGACCTCTTTCATTTTGAATGCCGGTTCCCCCATGGGTATGCCCAGCGCCTTTGCCTCGTTGGAACGTGCGATGACGCAGCCGTCGTTGTTGGAGAGCACCACGATGGGAACTCCGTTGAGACTGGGGTTGAACACGCGCTCGCAGGAGGCGTAGAAATTGTTGCAATCGACTAGGGCGTACATGTTAAAAGAGGGATGCTTGCGAGATCAGGGGCTGTGCGCCCAAGGGTTCAGCCGTTAAAATTATATCGTTGAATGCCACTTCTTTGCCGTTAAGCCAATCGGTTTCGTTCTGGCGCGGCAGTATCCAAGGCATGCGCTGCTTGCTGTTGTGGATGCGGGCCATCAGTTCGTTGGCCGGGCGGGTGATGATGGTGTAGGTTTCGAGCAGTTCGCCCGTGCTGCGGTCAACCCAAGCGTTCCAGAGGCCGGCAAAGGCGAAGATTTCCTCATCTTGCAGTGTGAGCAGGTATTTTTGCTTGTTTTTGCCCTTCTCGTCCAACCATTGCCATTCGTAGAACCCGTCGGCGGGAATGAGGCAGCGATTGTTGAGCACGTTTTTAAAGGAAGGCTTCTCGTGCAGGGTTTCGATCCTAGCGTTCAACGTATTGTTCTGAAGCGACTTATCCTTGGCCCAAGAAGGCATGAGTCCCCATTCGAAGAATTGGAGTTTGTCCGGCTTGTTGTTGGCAATCACCGGCATCTTCGGGTGGACGAACGCACTGAATTCCATTGCCGGTTGCCAACGATCCTCGGAATCGTCCAAATTAACCTGAAACCTGGATTTTAGTTCACTGGCTGAAACCGTGAGTCGGGACATGAAGCACATGGAATAGTTTTTTACAAATATACATTTAAGTCAAGACGAAAAAAAATTGGATTAATTTGTTCAGGTAATAATATTATTACCTATTTTTGTAAAAAAAATTGGATGCCAACCTTATTGCGTCTGTTCGGACTTCGCTTCTTTTTCTGGTCAAGAGAACACAAACCCATTCATGTTCTTGTTGAGAATTCAGATGGGATTGCAAAGTTTGAAATTGAAACAGCAATCGGGCTTATTGAGAATCACGGTTTGCAGCCAAAGGACATCAAATTGGCAGAATCCGTTTTGGAAGAGAATCGAGAATTACTAATCATGGAGTGGAGAAACGATCATGGATAAAACAAAAATGAACGTAAAGAAAATCTGGTTCAAAGACGACCGGATTTTTATTCTGACAGAGGCCAATCAGGAACTCAGTCAGTCCTTGCAATGGTATCCTCGATTAAAAGCAGCAACCAATACACAACGAAAAAAGTGCCGTCAGTCCGCTCTGGGCTTGCATTGGGATGATTTGGACGAAGACATCAGTTTTGACAGTTTCCAATGGATAGATACGGAAACAAACAATTCAATAGCATTGGCATTCAGCAAACTGCCCGAATTGAACCGATCCAAAGTTGCGGCTAGCATGGGCATTCCACAAAGCACACTGGCATCCTACATCAACGGAACTAAAATCCCATCCGAAAGTAGGTTGCATGAGATTCAGGAAACCCTGCATAAAATCGGAAAGGAGCTGATGGATATCGAGTTATGAACGCTATCTCCGTTGCCGGTGTTTATGGTCCTGAATGGTGTAGGTCACGATGCCCCAGATGCAGAAGTTGTTGTCTTCCGTCACTTTGATGGGTTCGAAGGCGGGGTTGGCGGGAACCAGGTAGACGGCATCCTTCTCAATTCGTATGAACTTCAAAGTGAATTCACCGTCGATGTAGCAAACGGCTGTGTCGCCGTCCTGCGGATCCAACGACTTGTCAATGACCAAGATATCTCCGTCCAAAATACCGGCATCCTTCATCGACTGGCCCTTGACGCGGCCGAAAAACGTGGAGGAAGGGTTCGAAATAAGCTCCTTGTTCAGGTCCAGCCGTAGGTCCAAATAATCTTGAGCCGGGCTCGGAAAACCGGCTGAAATGCCGCTGTCCACCAACGGAAGCAAAAGCTCGGTGGTGGTGTCGGCGGAAAAAATCTGTAGGACTGGTCGCTTCTTAGCCACGGTTGTTGATGGTTTCGGGTGACAAATCGTGGTTCAACATCCTGTATTCGGCCATCTGCACATACTTGGTGCCCGGTTTGCCGTAATTGCAATACGGGTCGATGCTCAAGCCGCCGCGGGGCAAGAATTTGCCCCAAACTTCGATGTATTTCGGATCCATCAGCGCCACCAAATCTTTCATTAGGATGTTGATGCAGTCCTCGTGAAAGGCTCCGTGGTTGCGGAAGCTGAACAAATAGAGTTTCAGGCTCTTGCTCTCCACCAATTTGCCGTCGGGCAGGTAACAGATGTAAACGGCAGCGAAATCGGGCTGCCCAGTAATGGGACACAGACTGGTGAATTCAGGACAGTTGAATTTCACCATATAGTCGTTATCCGGATGCTTGTTGGGAAAGCTTTCCAGAATGCCGGGGTTGTAATCAAAGGTGTAGGTCGTTGCCTGACCCAGGTTTTTCAGTTCGCTCATGTTTATTTTTTCAGTGCCGCTTTCGAAAAAATGTAGTCCGGAATGACTTGGTCGAACTGGATGCTCGTCATTTGAAATTCCGTTCCGTCACCGGCTTTCAGCATGTCTTTGTACAGGATGATTGTGGGAAACCATCGACCCTGCGTCTGCTTGACGCCGCTCAACGTGGTTCGTTTCAGCAACTGGCCGCTTTTGGCGTACAGTTCCTCCTTCAAAGGTACGAAGCGTTCGGTGTCTATCCAAGACTTGCGTTTGAAATAATTGACATCGGTGACTATGGCGGTAAGTTCCAACACGAAACATTTCCGGCCGTCGATTTCCTCCGTACCCGTATTCACGGCTGCATATTTTTCGGTGAGTTTGCTGTCCTCCATCATGTCTTCGTACGAAAGGTCGGAACCCATCACCGACTGGCGGAGCATCTGTCCGGAAATCAGGATGGTGCGGTCGGTGGACGGGGAATAGATCCAAAGTTGGTTGCCCACCTTAAGCATCTTGGTGCCTTGTTCCCGAACAGGACTGAGGTATTCGGTGAACGATTTCTGCTCGCCCACGGAATAGGAACGCGCTGTCATGGTGCGGCTGGCACGTTTGCCGTGCACGATCATGGTCGATTCGAAAACCCGGTTTTTGGAAGCCATGTTTTGGTCCACTTTGGCCATAATGGTTTTGGCATCCTGGGCATTCAAGGCAAAGGCAAGCAGGAGGAACCCTGCGGTCATTAATTTTCTGATCATACTTCCAGTTCTTTAAAGAGTTCTGCGGTTTTGCGTTTATAGATAGCTCTACCTGCCAGCGCGTTGCCCAACACCATGGCAGCCAGTCCCGGCAGGAACCCGATGTAAAACAGGCTGGGTGAAACGATGGCCCGGTACGTTTGCGGCATGAGCATGGTCACCTTGCCCGTCATGCCACTCACATCCAGCGGGTGGACCTGAAGCGAATAGACGACAATCAATCCCAGAACGGTGCCCAGTACAGAACCCAGAATACCGATGAGCACGGCTTCTATTAGGGAGCTTCGGTAGATGTGTTTTTTTTCCTCACCCAAAGCCAACCTCAAGCCGTATTCGTTGTAGCGGCGCAAGCCTCCCAACAATCCGGTATTCCAGAGCACCACCGACATGGCCAACACAAAAATGAAGACCATGATGAAACTCATGTTGTCGGCAATGGCGATGTATTGGCCCATGCTGTTTAGTTCGCTCAAACGGAACATTTCAGGTGAAAACTCATTTTTGGGGTTGCTGTGTTTTGCATTGAAAGAAGCTTCCACATTTTTGGCCAAACCATCATCGTACAGATTTTCAGGCAAGAATCCCAAGATTTCACCGGCTGCATCGTCCATATCCAGGGCTAGTCTGGCATCCGAAAGGTCAATGATCATGGCGCCCCTATCCATGATGGAGGTTCCGAAACGAACGGTTCCACTGACAATAAAGGTTTTGAAGGCCATGCTTCCGTTCATCGTAGAGCCGAAATAGGTGAAGCTGTCGCCTACAGCCACATGATAGCGGGTGGCAAATTCGTCACTGACGAGCGCCTCGCCGGGATGCAAGGGAATTCGACCTTTCTTCAAGGCTTTTTGGATGTTCATCCGCTTGACTTCACCGGAAGCGGGGTGAAACAAATCCAGCGCCGTACCGATGGCCTGTCCTTGACAACGGGTTTCCCCTTTGGCGTCGGGAACGTCGATGAGACCGCCGAAACGGATGCGTTGCACCCAGGTCATATCGGGGTATTCCCTGCGAAGGGTATCGGTCAGGTTGTTCACGTCCATCAACGCCAGGTCGTTGGGCAGTTGGCTTTCATTGTCCGCGTAGGAACGCGTCATCACCTTCACATGACCGGTCGTGAAATTGGCGTTGATGTCCACGATGTCGCCGAATATGCCGTTCATCCAACCAATCATAACGACCGTCAGGAAAACACCCACCGAAACCACGATGATGGGGAGCAGGCTTCTGCTTTTATCCCTCAGGATGCCTAAGAATAAGAATTTGATCATTGCAGTTTTCCTTTAAGTGCGTCCGTAGGTTTCATTTTTGCGATGCGTCGGGCGGGAATGTAACTTACGATGGTGGCGGCTAAAATGACTATGACGGTGGTACTCACAATCAAGCCCATGCTGTAATACGGATAGATGACGCTTCGCATCGCGATGCCGATGTCGTCCATTCCGAAATTAATGCCTGTGTGCCCGATGAAGAGCATCAGCGGAATGCCCCAAAGTGCTCCCAGCAAGGCAGCCAGCACACTGTGGGCGGCGCCTTCCACCGTGAAGATGCCGACGACTTGCCTACGGGTCATGCCCAGCGCAATATACGTGCCAATCTCCTTCTGGCGGCGGAAAATCGATAGCACCTGCGTGTCAAAGATGGCTAACAAGGCGATGAACAGTAGAAGCATCTGCAAAATGGTACCACCAGCCTTTTTGGCTTTAACGATATTGTCAAGATCAGACAACAGGAATTTCAGGTTTTTCCACTTCCACTCGCCCAGATTTCCGCCGGGATAAGTCTTGGAAGCAACCAGCAAGGTAGCCTGGTCGGGCATGGTGGTCATGGCACGGAGCGTGTCGATTGGCAGCCAGATTTGGCCGTTGTCAACCGTAGCCACATTGCTTTGAAAGACATTGGCTATAGTGATTTCCCTGGCGTCGAACGTGCCGTTGATGTCCCGCCAGCGCACCAGCAAGTGATCGCCGACCTTCAGTTTCATATTTTTGGCGGCCCGCGTGCCGACCATGCCGTAACAACCGCCCGTTTTCAAGAGGTTGGCCGAAGGCAAATCCAAAATGGTTTGCGACGGGTCGATGCCTTTGAGCATAATGGCTTCCATTCGGCCCTGGGGATAGGCGGTAGCCGGCGTGATGAGAATCGGCGTGAGCTGACCCGACTTGACCAAAAATTGTACCTTGCTGTCCAAGACGGCATGGGCGTCTTGCAGCGTCAGCGGGTCATACAAGTCAAGTGCCGGATGCCAAAGCTGTCCCTGTCCAGCTTCCATGGCAATAGTATCCGTGCGGCTTTCCCGATGCCAGCCGTCCATCATTCCGTTATAAAAAATGATCAGGACGAACGCGAAGGACAGCACGCTCACGTTGAGGAATGTGCGAAGTCCGGCACCCATTAGGTTTCGATAGGCGAGTTTAAAGGCGATCATGGCAGTTATTCCGTTATTCGGTCTGAAATCACTTTTCCGTCCTCCAGCGAAACGATGCGCCGCAGGTATTTCATCACCTTTTCATCGTGCGTGGCGAAGAGGAAGGTCACGTTCAATTCCTCGTTCAGCTTTTTCATCGTTTGCAGGATGTGGTGCGAATTGTTGGAGTCCAGGTTGGCGGTGGGTTCGTCGGCCAGGACGATTTCCGGCTTCTTGACCATGGAGCGGGCAATGGCCACGCGTTGGCTTTCTCCGCCCGAAAGCATGTTGGGACGCGACTTCACTTTGTCGGTGAGGCCTACCCAATCAAGTGCCTCCATGACGGCTTTCTTACGTTCTGAAGCGGTCATGTTCTGCAGCAGCAGGGCAAATTCCACATTCTCAAAAACCGTATAGACCGGTAAAAGATTGTAGGTCTGAAAGATAAATCCGATGTGCTGGTTTCGGAGCAAGGCCGCTTCTCGATTGCTGAGCTTGGCCACATCCTGTCCCATCACCGTGCAACTGCCTTCCGAGGGGTTATCCAGCGAACCGATGATGTTGAGCAAGGTGGTTTTCCCCGAACCGCTGGGGCCAGTGAATCCGGCAAACTCTCCCTGACCGAACGTCAGGTTGATGTTGTGAAGCGCAGTAAAAAAATCCTTTCCGACGGGAAAACGTTTGACAAGATTTTTGATTTGGATGATTTCATTCATGGGTGCAAGGTATTACAAATGGAGGACATACATCAGTTGAAAGCCGTATTTTGAAAAGGAACCCGATCCAAGGGACAACACCGATGCGGAAAGATTCGGATTCCAAAAACCGATCACATAAAAGGAACTTCGGTCGAAATCGACACTCCAGGTCAGGTAGCGAAACCAATAATTGGCTTCCCAACTGTAGAGGACAATGCCAGAGAGTCGATTGAAGATATTGATGGGCCAGGTGGCAGAAAGCGCCGACAAATTCATGGAATTTGAAGAATGCGTATCGGTCGAATAGGTGGTGTTCAGCATGTGTTCGAACGTGAAACTCAATCCATCCAGCCCTTGTGGCGTCAAATCCGATCCTATCGTCAAGGAATTCCATCCTGAATGAAGCGGGCTGGCCATGGAAGTTGCCGTAAAACTGTCTTCAAACCAAAGCCCGGGACCTACGTCCCATTTTCCGTCCAGACCAATTTTAGTTTCCTGATAACGGGTAACTGTTCCAACGACTGATTCCACCGTTCTGTGGTTCAAGGACAAAGCCACTTCTCCACTGGGAACAGGTTGCTGAAAACGAAATCCAAACTCTGGTCGATTGGCAGAATGGCCGGTGAGATCCCAAACGCGTTTGTCCGAATTTCCGTAAAGCCCCCACAACCATAGCGTGGCATTGTTTTCAAAATAAATGCGGTCGAGCACGCCCCAAACGCCGTTGGTCAGACGAAGCGGATCGGTCGGATTCAGTCCATCAAACCATTGAAGGGGCCTCAACAGCGAGGCAGATCCGAAATTTAATTGCTGAAGTCCGGCCCGGATTTCGTTGCGTTGTGTGGAAAAGCGCACCCAAGCCCGATACAAACCCATCGAACCTGCAACGTTCAGATAGGAGGGCCCAATATCCGCATTCAAATTGACATTGGCCGAAACCTCGGCACTGATGCGCCTGTCTTCCGAGAAATCACGCAGGTAATCCAATTGCGGGATAATTCGTGCACCGGTATTCACCACTACGGCATTCGTTGGGTTCAACAATCCGAAAAGGGAAATCTGCGTCTGAAAGTTCAATGAATCTTTGTCTGAAGCCTGTAGGTTCAAGCTCACCAAAAAGGTCACCAGCAGCGAAAAAAGCAGATTTTTTTTCATGATTTGTCTGAGAAGCATTCGAAATACCGATTTTAGACGACACCAAAATTAACAACAAATACGTACCTTACTCCTACTTTCAACAAAATATTGCTTATTTTTGAATTATTACGAGATGATGGCAGCTTTAAACATGAAACAACTCCGCATCCAATGTTTCCAGCATGTACCCTTCGAAGGTCCCGCTTACATCAAAGATTGGGCAGCGGAAAAAAACCATGCATTCGCAACTACTCGCTTGTACGAAAAGCAAGCCCTGCCTGCCTTGTCCGAACTGGATTTTCTGGTTGTCATGGGCGGTTCGATGGGCGTCTGCGAGGAAAGCAAGTATCCTTGGCTGGTTGCTGAGAAAGCATTCATTCGTTCATGCATTGAATTGGGAAAGCCTGTACTGGGCATTTGCCTCGGTGCTCAGCTCATGGCTTCAGCAATGGGTGCGCCTGTGGTGCCCAACCACTGGACGGAAATCGGTTGGTTTAATGTACATAAAACCGAAACCGGTAAAAACCACCCGATGCTCGAAGGATTTCATACTGCAACTCCTGTTTTTCATTGGCACGGCGACACTTTTGGCATTCCGCCCGGTGCAAAACACTTATTAAAATCGGAAGCGTGTGTGAATCAGGCTTTTCTGATAGGTGTCAATGCGTTGGCCCTGCAGTTCCACCTGGAATTGACTCCGTTCGCCTTACGGGATTTATTGGAAAACTGCGGAAACGAATTGCTGACGGATGCACCATTCATCCAATCAGCCACCGAAATTTTGGAGAAGGCTACATCGCTGGAAATCAACAACAAACAACTTGCTTTATTGCTTGAAAAGCTGACGGAGCACATGACAAATCAATGACATTCCACCTCAGTAAGCACATTCGGGGAATAAAGGACGTACCTTTGTACCGAAATGTTTACTGACAATTCAAAATATGATGCATAAGAAACTTACCATCGCCTTGGTAGCCCACGACAAACGCAAGGCAGACATGATTGAGTGGGCCATTTTCAATTCCGATTTTCTTTCTGAACACCATCTGGTGTGTACCGGAACTACAGGCAGCCTCGTTGAGAAAGCTTTGAAAAGCCAAGGAGTCAAGGCAGAAATCACCTGTATGAACTCCGGCCCGTTGGGCGGAGATGCCGAAA
>Ga0302212_1000360_pt1 | contig 19253 bp, 5 predicted proteins | sample II_Fen_N1_1_FD_200235 | JGI IMG/M metagenome (GOLD analysis project Ga0302212, IMG submission 200235) | Peat permafrost microbial communities from Stordalen Mire near Abisko, Sweden - II_Fen_N1_2 | ecosystem: Environmental > Terrestrial > Soil > Wetlands > Permafrost | place: Sweden: Abisko...
TAAATTCCTCTTTAAATGACTTTTGAAGCATTTGAAGCCTATCTTCTTTAGCCTGGTCTCTAGATTCAGCAGGTAATGAATGATTTTCAATTAAGTCATGTAGATCGTATACATATAATTTTCCATGAGCAACTATAAGTTCATTTATCTCATTAGCCTTGAATCTATTCAATACCTTGTCGTATTCCCTACTGCCTACTATATTATCAGCTGCCTCAGCAGAAGTAAATGTAGTTACGCCTTGAAGGTTATGACCAATTGGCCATTCAGTTCTAAGGTTAGTACCAGTAGATAGCATAGATGATAGACGCTTAATCTTAGCATCGGTATCTTTGTAGAATGCAGGATCTTTAGAAAATAGCTTCTCAAATTCGATTACAGATATAATTTCATTTACTAAGTTTTCCGACAAAGCGTCTAAGATAGCAGCTTGTTCTCCATAGTTAGAGATCTTGTTTCCAGATACTGGGTCATAGCTACTAAGCAATGAATCCATTTCTGCGGATTTTCTAGATATGGAGCCTCTATCAAGTAGCTTATTTTTTATAGATCCAATAGTACCATTGTATTCAATAACCCCTATAGATCCAGCATATGCAACCTCCTTCTTTAGTGCACTCATTAATGATGCATTTATTACAGAGTTCATAACTTCGTAATCATTCAGCATCAATCTTTCTATATTGTCAAGTACATCGTCAAACGCTTGCTTATTTCCAGTATCTTCAGCTATATCTAAGTATGAGTTTAAACTTATATCTTTATTTATAACATCGGCTCCAAGTAATACAGCAGCAGATATATTTCCAAAGTATCTAAACCTAAGTCCATTTCCATGAGATATAGAGCCGTCTCTATTTGATTTATAGTGGTATACCTTTATAAGATCCTGGCCAGTTTTAAATTCTTGCCATGCATTCTTGATCGACATAAACTCAGCTCTCATATATTGAGATAACTGATTTTTAGCTTCAGAAGGGAAATCTATAGTAATATCAGCAACGTTTTTACCATCAGCTCCTTGCTTGATAAATCTAGAGTATACTATGGGCTGGTGAATTAACTCTACTCCAGAAACGAACATATACGTCTTCTTATCCGCCATAGTAGGAATAGTCATGTAATCGTTTGCTAAAGCAGACATTTTCATAACATAATCCTCAGCATCAGATATAGATAAGTAGTCGCGTCCTTTGTCTCTAGCTCCCTCTTCAGTAAGTTTAACAAATGTCTTTAAATCTATTCCTTTGGAGGTACCATCCTTTAATTGTCTTAAGACTCTAGATCCAGTACTAACTCCATTAGCGTTAACAAATCCACCTACATATGTAGTATTAATTAAATTATTAACTAATTCCGGATTAGTATTTAACTCTCTAACTGTATCAGATATAATATTGTTTTGAGATACTTGATAAAGCTTAGCTCCATCAGCACCAATAACAGTTGCCTCTACATATGATTTGTGAGATTTAGATTGAGCTACTGCAAGTCTTTCTGCAAACTTCTCATTCAGGAATATCTCTTTAACCTCTCTACGTATTTCGGACTTTCTATTCTTGGCAGATTTAAGTAGTTCTCCATTATTTTTTATTAATGACGACATTACATTATTGAACAAGATGCTCATACTGCCAGATTTAGTATCTGTTAGGTATTTTGTAAGTTCTGCAACCATTTCTGATGCAGTTCCTTTTTTACCTTGAAGCATGTAGTTTAATGTATCTCTATCAATAGCAATACCTACCATATTATATAGGTCTACTATTTCATCGAGTACGGCATTTCTATTTTCCTCTACGTTAAGATCAATCTGTTTAGTTTTATCTTTAGACGGTTTAGTCTGAGACAATAGTCCAGTTAAGTATCTATCTTTTATAGATTGAGCGTACTCTTTATTAAACGACTTATCTCCATTTTCATCGGTTGGAAACAACGATGGATTCTCAGCAAAAGATTGTCCCCACAGAGTAGGTAATTCTCTAGTAGCTCTTTCAACATCACTATCTCTAATTACGAATAGATTTCTTATATCATCCTTAGACTCAGCTATTTCCCTATATCCAATGTTTATAAATTGGTGACGCATACTGAACAACGATCCCCAGAACTGAGTAATAAATTGATCGGTTAACATCATCTTACCGGTCTTAGCATCTACCTTATTAAGTCTGCCTAGTAATAGTTTATAGAAAGGATCTACTTTTGATAAGCGGTCTATCTTCTCTATCATCATAGGAACTGTACTCATGTCGCTTAATTCGCTAATCATCTTATTCCATGAAGGAACAAATGGTACGAATGTAGGTATTCCAGTTAAAGGTTCTAACGATACAGTAGGTTTGCCATCTATCATCTCAGAGTTAGGCATAGTAGCTATAAACATCTTAACAGACGCCCTAGTATTATCAGCCTTAGATATTTCATAAGAGGCTTTAGAGTGATCAGCGGCCTCATCAGCTATTTGATTAGAATCGCTTTCTGTTCTGTTGTCTTCATCTACTTCTTTGATGTCCATTGCGGCCAAGAATTGATTTATCTTTGGCTTAAATATGTCTTCAAATCTTTCATCTATTTCAGTAAATAACGCAGACCTCGATTCGTTTGATTTATCAGCCGAAACTTTCTTTATCCAGGACTTAAGTGTACCCATATCTAGGTCGCTTATATCACCGATAGCAGCAACGTTATTCAATTGGAACATTGCATATACTAAAGAATCTCTAATTGCGAACAATTCAGAGTAAGTGCCTATATTTCTAAGCTTAAGTTCTTTGATTCCATATTCAGCACCTTCAGTATAAGCCTCTTTGAATCTATTTAAGCTAGATCTATCTACTTTTACGTCAGAGTAAGCGCCAAGTTGGATATCTTTAAATAATCTGTTTATGGTTCTAGGAGTCATACCCAAGAACCTTCTTGTTGTATTAGCGATTTTTCTAAAGAACTTTCTAATTCCTAGTACGTCAGATACGTGAGTAGGAGATAGCATCTGCTCTCTAAATAATTCAGCTAAGTGCTCTTCTATTTGTTTTTCAGTAGCGTTAGTTAACTCAGAGTTTGAGTTTCTGGCCAAACTGTATATTCTGTTTCTTTCAGATTGATTTAATAGCAATAACGATACCCTGTGGAATGCTTCGTGATACGCAGTACCTGCTTCGCCCTTATTCCATAATACTATAGATGACTCTGCCATAAGCCCCATAGCGCGTCTATCATGAGCTAATTTGATAATTTCGTCTCTAATATCGATTTCGTCCTCGTTTAATCCTAACTTGTCCATCAACCAAGCGGACTCTATATCAGAGTTCATCTCTTTGGTTACTGGACCATTAACTTCTTTTGGAGCTCCCTCTAGATCAAAATTCATCAGATCGTCAAACGAAGGAAGCTCGTCATAAGAATCTGGTGATATCTCACGCTCTACTGTAGGCTCTGTAACGAACGATTTATCTGGTTGAACAGAATCATTAATTGAGTTATTTACGACGCTCTCAGAGGCTCCTAGGCCCCTTAAACCACCATCTGACGACACTGGAGTACTAATACTATTCTTTGGAACTACATCATATGACTCCACGTGAAGATACGGATTGCCAAAAATACCATCAATAGCATCAGTTGTAATCTTACCGTTCTTTAGCATCCATGCAGCCCATGTTAAACTATTGACGTCTTCTTTAGTTATTGTAAATCCTTTTGCAAACTCAACTTTATCTATTCCAAGATTAGTTTCATTAAACAGATAGTCTAATTGAGGAAATAGTTGATTAACTCTTACTGGGGTACCCTCTATAGATAGGTGATTCTTCTCTAAGTTCCAGTGCATTCCACCAACTATGAAGTCTTTTATAATCTTAGCTCCAGATTCAGTTTTAGCTTGATCTAAAGTCATAGAGTCTTCTCCATATACAATAAACCTAGCAGCCGAGTCAGAGCTAATATAGAATTGTTTTGGAAGTAAATATTTACGCTCCTCTTCAGTTCTAGATTCTTGAACTATAGTCTTTTCGCCGAAGTTAATTAATTTATCTAACAATGAGAATGCAGATACACCAGTATCTAATTGCTTTCCTTTGTGACTGGTATATATACGTTCTGCATCAGATGCAGCTTTATTTATAACTAAGTCATATATTAAATCAATTACCTCTTGAGTCTCACGTTTAATTTGTTTTTGATTAACCTTAATTTCTCTCTTATCTTTTCTTACTGGAGTAGTTACGCTTATGAACGCATTACCTGAGTTACTCTCATCTTTAACATATGAAACGACATGTTGATCTGCATCCATAATGGCTCTATCTCCACGATCTCCTTTTCCAAGGTGCAATCCAATGGTTTCGCTAGACACTTCACTCCATACCACCTTACCGTCTTTCATTGGTAGCCCAAATCCAGGAACGTCAGCTATATTACGCTGTTCGTGTATAACGGACTGACCATCTACTAGAAGAGTTTTGATTTCTCCATCATTTACCTTTACTACAGAAGCTACAACCTTTACTTTTTTATCAGAAGGAAGCGTCTCATTAGATGCTATAGATTCTATTATTCCTCGTCTAAAGTTAGACAATGCAATAATTTCTTGCATACTCCTTACTGTAGCAGTATTAGCAGACGGGTCTGTAACCATAGCTACATAGTAACCCTTCATTGGGCCGCTCTTCTTATTTATGACAGCAATAATAGCCGCTTGATCATAAGTAGTTCTATGACCGGGTATAAACCCACCTATATTAGGATTCTTATCCTGCATAGTAAATTCAATCTCGGTGTCAACCAAGAAATCATTAGTAGCGAGTAATTTACCTAATTCTTCGTGTGATTTGACTCTTTGTCCATTTATACTTTTAGGTGCAACTGCATTAGCCGTAACGCCATAAAACATTCTACTGGCATACGCAAAGGTATTTCTACCTGCTTGCTTTTCAGTAGATATTGTTTCTTTAGTAGCTTTTTCTTCAGCCTCTACAGACTGTTCTCCTTTTGGTTCGGTCGGAGCTAGTGGTTCTTCTTGTACTTCTGGAGCAGGCTCTGGAGTTACATCAGATGATTCTGGAGTTTCCTTTGAACTAGTCTCTACATCTTCTTCTGGTAATACCTCTTTAATTGGTTCTTCTTGAACCTGCGGTGCCTCAGTAGATACAGGCTTAGTCTCTTCTGTTGGCTCAACCGATGAAGTTACCGTAGTTAACGGCTCCTCTGCTGGTGCCATTTCTAGCTCCGTAGCGGGTTCTTCATGAGTTCCTGGATGCGGAATACCATTTTCCTCTAAAACTGTCTTAGAATCGTCCTTAGAGGCCTTCTCAGCCTCCCGAGACTGCAAATTGTCTTCAGTCTCGTCCTCTGACTGTCTAGCAGCTCTATATTTATCTAAATAATCTAAAACTGTAGCAGTATGTTTAGCATCACTCATCTTTTTGAATGACTGCTCTCCGTTTGAATTTCTTTTAGATTCATAGCCAGATAAAGCATTAACAACGTCAGAATCGTATCTAGATCCTTCCTGAGCAGCTATTCCTGTTGATAGAGCAGTTTTACTCTCATTAGATGACTTAGCCATTGGAAGATCATTGAACTCTTCCTTAGGTATACTCATCACATCAGCAAATGAATTTATTCTATTATTTATAGACATAAGTCTTGATTTTAAATCAGACTTAAATTGCTTATTCTGTGGAGAGTTTACAGTTTTATCTTTTCTATCTATGTCATGAGCGTCACTAAGTTCTTTAAAGTTAATTAAAACCTCCGTTGCCTGCTTTTCCGCCATTAGAGAATGCAACTCCTGTTGAACATTTTTTGGTATAATAGCCTCACTCCCATCCTCTCTCCTACTATTTATTTGATTAAATGCAGATTGGAATGTAAAGTCAGATTCAAAGTCAGTCTTACTAGATTTATCAAGTATAGAATTAGATTCATCAACCTTTTTTACAGCATCCTCATATGCCGCACTATGGTCAACTATTAAAGAGGTGAGTAATTTATGATCTTCTGATCCATATTTTCCATTATTTTTAGCAAACTTAGTTACCTGTGGGCTATCTGCAACAGAAAGAACCTCTTTAGCGAATTTAGCTTCGTCTTGGAATTGTCTCTTTTTATATGGGTCTTTGTTATTAGCTGAAAGATTCTCTATATGATTTTCAACAGCATCGCCCATCCCCTTTGTAGCTGCGTTTACATAGAAATTAGCTTTAGTAATTCTTGATTCAGAGTCTATTTGAGCCCCAATACCTCCATCTATATAAGACTTTGCTCTATTCTCTCTAGAATTTTCCCTTATTTCCGTAGCGGTATGAAATGCAGTAAACGGAAGAGGCATAATAAGTCCCATATAGAATCCAGCCTTAGCATTCATCTCTAGTTGATCTTTATCATAGTAATTTTTGTCTACATTCTCTCCAAGTATCATTTTGATACCAGATATACCAGAATTAGTACCTTCTATCAATGACCCAATATATGAATCATATTCATTCATATGATTCTTTATATAGTTCTGACCATTTACGTATTGACCTGATTCTTCAAAAGCTTCACCTAAGGCATCTACAGTATGAGCTGCAGCTATCTTTGGAACTATCATAGCTCCATGTTGCATTATCTTTCCAATAGTTTTAGTGTACTTGCCTTCAGCCATTTCTATAGTTTTTGCAGCAAATTTAGCAGCCGCAGATGCTTCTGGTTTAGCAGCGAGCTCTATTGCCTTAGTAGCTCCACTTCCAAATGGGATAGACATAATCATAGACTCTGCAACATCAGTCCACATGAAAGCATCATTCTGCTTCATGTATTCTTTCAATTTCACGTCACCATTAGCTAATGCATCATTAGTTACTTTATCAGATGTCTTGATACGTCTAGATAATATACCTCTTTCTATAATAGCTCTAGTCTCTGTAGATAATGCTCCGTTTTCTTTTAACTCCTGTCTAGCTTTATTTACCTCGTCCCCACCAGCACCATCAGTTAATAATGGTTTTAATATCTTATCGTCCGATTGGTTATACAGCATATTGCTGTCGCCACCGCCATTCTTAGCTAGATACTCATTAACCTTAGTTCTATGATTATCATCAAGCTCCATCCAGTTTTCATGCTTACGTTGGTATGCATTTAAGGCTAAATTGGAACCAAAATTAACAGCGGTAATAGCACCCTTTATAAATGGGTTCTTAGATACCCCTGAGGCTGCACCTAAAGCCATTGACAGGCCTGTAGAAGCAAATTGAGTAGTTACATCGCCTGAAGATATACCTACCTGAGAAGGCATAGAAAACAGTATATTATCGTTCTGATTTTGCTTAACAAGGAATGCATTAGAAGCGTCTCCACGAGCTTTCTTTTGTCTCATGTGCCATGCAACGTCTTCTTCAGTTTTCATATCCTGAAGATTTATTTTATTCATAGCATTCAGATACCCATTTGTAGCACGCATGTCATATCCAGGACCTTTACCAAAAAGCTCTTCTGTTGATGGAAGCGCGTAGTTAGGAACGGGTTTGCCATCAGGTTGCATATATGGAGTGAATCCTTTTGGATACGCTTCTGCATTAGATGCGCCACTTCCAGATCTACTAACATTCCCTGCTAATGAATTATTTTCATCTACGCCAGTAATAGAATTTCCTAATTGATCTACAAAGTTACCAATACCATCTAATAAGCCAGCCTTATGAGCAGTCTTTTCAAATGATTCACCGGTGTTAAACATATTAGGACTAAACTTATCTCTAGCCTCTATATATTTCTTGATAGTACTATAATGTTTATCGAATGCAGGCCTAAGATCTGATTGAACTTGATCCCAAACTGGCATTCCATTTCCATCATCCATCTTATCTGGTCTTTTACTCCACTCATTATAAGCTAGAAGGGCTTCTTGCATAGTAGGGTCAGTCTTAATTACATCAGACATAGTTTCTATTCCGTCTCTAGCCTGACCTAATACTTCAACTTGCTCTCCAGCGGCTTTACTTATATGTGAATCATCAAATCCATTTGCAGTAGCTTTCCATGAGTCAGAGAAATAATTAGCCTTCCCAAATTGATCTATCTCATTTGCAGATTTAGCGGCGAATTTAACTGCATGTGAGCCAATATCAGACAAGGTTGCAGGAAAGTCAAATATCTGATTAAGGCCAGTATTTACAAAGTTTATGGTATTTTTAGCCCCTTCCTTCATTGAGTCAAACAAAGGAGTCTCAGATGGACCAGTAGTCAATGGATATGATTTTGGGCCTAACTTATTTTTGTATGCTTCAAACCAGTTATTCTGATTAACTTCCCATTGCTTCTGTTCTAAAGGATTAGTTGGAGCTTCAGTAGCTTTATCCTCTTTAGGAATAAGATTCGTATCTACTTTCCCAGCCTCGGCTGCTTTTAGTTTTTCAGCAACAGCTACATCAACTTTTCTAGCAATCTCTTTGTCTTGAGCCTCGGTATCTACCTCAGGAGCCTCTGGAGCAACCTTTTTGTAATTGCCGACGCTCAAATCACCTGCGCTCATAAGCATACCAGACCAAGAGGCTTCCCTCTTAGCATAGTCTGCCATTGCACCTGGAGTTATAATTCTTTTATCTATTTTTGGTCTCTTCATCAGAAATTGCTATATTATTTGTTTAATCCGTAATGAGCTGGATTAGCTATGAAATTTGGATTCTTTTGGTCTACTCTTGCAGCTTCATATCCAGGAGATGTAGATTCTGCTGGTATATTATACGTAGTTGGAATAACTAAGTATGTAACCGTTTTTGCTGGTTTTGCAGTAGCTCCAGTTCCTGTAGCAGGACTAACCTCTACTGTTTGTTCTGAAATCATACCACTCTTCTTTAGTGTAGAAATATCATAAGGAGTAAGTCCTGATTGAAGCGCAGATCCTTTATCTATGTATGCAGACCCATAGTTTTCTATATTGTCAGAATACTTAATTGCAGTAGAAGTAGGAGCGAATGATATTTTATTACTTAGTCTGCCAGAACTCATAAGAGTATTCATGGCGTGTACAGATTTATCTGTATGAGCACCAGTAGTTGTTAGTGGTAGCTTTTTATGTCTATCTACAAATGTTAGCTTCTCAGAACCTGGAACTGTGTATGTATTGGCTACTACGCCTCTTTGATTCTTTAATTGGAATGGAGTTCCTATACTAGTATTATACCATTGAGATATAAACGCTGGAGTCATTTTAGTTTTATAGGCCTCAGCTACCTGATCTTTAGTAAGTACTGGTTTAAGCTGTCTTCCTCCAATTGCTGTTGGATATTTATGTAAACTAACGTCTGCTGCTATCTGATTATCGAAATCTCCTTGCAGCCTAGAAACGGACTCGCGTGCATTAGACAACGCCTTTTCCTTTCCTGCTAACACATTCATTATGTTTGCTCTGGCGGCTGGATCTTCTGTTCTAGATAGAGTTATTTTAGCCTTAGCGACATCGCCTTCAAGTCTAGACGCATTTGAATTAGCAGTCCAATAACTTGCCCCTATAGATCCTAATGGGCCCCTAGTGTTAGCCTGAAGTTGACCATCTTTTCTAATTACCTGTTTTCCAATAGCTTCTAGATATGCGGTTCTTAAATTAGATTGCACTTGTCCTCCTAATAGGTTATTCTCCTCTTGAACTATAGAATACTGCTGAGGACTTTCTGCGCCTGAGTATGTAGGCCTATTAGCTCTAATCTTATCTCCTATATACTTATAGTCTAAGTGTTCCCTAGCTTTAGCTAAAGCATATATCTTGTCTTCTGCATATTTAAATTTATCTACGGATGGTTGTCCAGTAGAAGGATCTACAAGTACATTTCCTTTGGAGTCAGTACTGTAATAAGATTTAGGTATGTTTCCATCCTGTAAATCTTTTTCTACGGCTGCGTTTATAAATGGATGAGTAGCTAAATAGTCTTTTGTATTTGCTAGAACATTTTTTAAGTCAGTATCAGTAGTACCGCTAACTTCCCAATTACCAGTAGATAATGCTTTTTGATGAGTACCATCCTTTGGAAGATCTTTAAATATCTCTTCCTCTACTTTATCCCATCCTTCGTATTGAATATTACTTCCATCAAATACACCTTGAGCAGATGTATCATGAGCCCTAAGTTTATTCTTTTCATATTCACCCCATCTAGGGTCAGACTTCTTAGCCACTTCTCTCATATTAACAGCAGAGGTCATCAAAGCAGATGTAGTTGGATTATTCTTTAATCTCCTTACCATAGCCTTATATTCAGACTGTAGCGTAGGATCTTTCATTGCTTGGTCGCTATTAAACTTAGTATCAACAAAGTTCTTTATAGGTCCATAGATATCAGAGTCCCATTTAGCCTTATCTGCATCAGACATGGTGTTTAAGCTAGAGTAGTTAAGAGTAGTGTCATCCATTAACTTCTCATTCTCGTCTAGATTCTTCTGTGCTTTATCGGCAACTCTATATAAGTTCTCAAACTGAATAGGAACATACGTATTTATGAACTTAGCTTGTGCTGGATTATCGTATAAATTTATTCCCATTTTTATTTATTTGTAGGTTTTCTAATACCTGTTTTCTTTTTAAAAAATTTGCCAATATTTATATTATCTTGACCACCATACATCTTTGCTATAGAAGCATCTAATGAGGCTTTATCTGCGTCAGACATTGCAGTATTATATCTAGAGAATATTAATGATTTAAACATATCATCCTTACGTTGATTAGACATAAGTTGATTAGTTTGAATTCCTTCTGCCATTTGAGACAATCCAGTTCGCTTGATATTTCTAGCAGAGGCTTGATTTCTAGCATTAAGGTCATCTACTCTTCTTTGTTCGTTAGTATTAGCTCTAATATTTTCATTGGCGACTGCATTGTATTGATTCTTATAACCAATATTAGCGGTATTTGCTCTATCTTGTATATCAGACAATATATCTATAGATGGAGTTGCTGATCTGAATGCCATGCCTGCTCCAGTACTTGTATTTATAGATCTATTATTATATGCAGCTATTCTGCGTTGCTCTTCAGCATCTTTCATTGCTGGAGCCATATTGTATCTATTGTTAGTATTTAGATATTGCTCGTATACTGGCTTAGCAACATCAGCTGGACCCGAGAACATATTGTTCAATGCAGGTGCCATTGCAGATAGACTAGAAAATACATTCCCGTATCCTACTCCTGATACATCTATGCTAGGAGACGATGTAGGGCTAACTATATTATTAACTGTTGGTTTAGTACCAAATCCAGTCATAGTCGACGGAGCTTGCTTTCCTCCATTAAGTCCATAGTTAGATAGACTATAAGATGGGTCTATTTGAGACTGAGCAGTAGTTGCCGCAGGTGATCCAGCTACAGCATATTTAGCTGCCTGATCCTTATAAATCCTAAGGTTCTTAATTCCGTCCGTATACCCAGAACTCCCTCCAGTTTTGTAATTAGGATCTAGTTTATTCATTTGTCCAGTCCAATTCCCAGCCATTACCTCATCAACTGCTCCATTTTTAACACCAAAGTCAACATTTAGTCCCCATTTATCAAGAGCGGCTTTATTTGCAAAAGACACTCCTTGTCTAGCTATAGTTTGACCCTTAGCTACTGGAACTTGTATATCAATATAATCTCCCTCTGGAACACCAGTTACATCTACTTTAGGAATACCAACTGTACTTCCGCCTTGCATTACATCGGTAGATACTTTTTGTTTCTTAGATGAAGTAACTCCATCGTCATATCTAGGTAATTGTGAATTTGCTGGAATTCCTCCCTGTAGTTGTTGATTAAGCATGGTATTCATGTTAAGCAATTGAGCTTGCTTCGATATATTAAGTCTATTTAACTCAGCAGTTTTCTTATCTAATCCAGCAAGTTTTCTTTGTCCTTCTTTTGGCATTAGTATTTTATCGTTAATTGTTTGCATTTTTTCAGCTCTTGCTATAATATCAGCAGGAGTGCTATACCCTCCAGGTATTACGTATTTGTCATTCTTAGAATACACTGAACTACCTTCTGTTAAATTAGCTGGGACGACATCTGGATTATTAGGATTATATGTACCATCTACGGTTCCAATTCTACCAGTTGCTCCATCCATTACTCCTTCTCCGTTAGCAATTAATGCATTTGGATCATTAGAGTTTATTCCATTTGATTTAAACTTAGCAACGCCTTTATCAAATCCAGCTACTCTGCTGTTTGTAAAGTTCCTAGCGTTATATTTTCCAGCTATAGCAGTATTTGAGTTCCTGTTGGAATTCATTCTAGTATCTATATCAGCTTGAGTCTCCGCAGCTATTTGTTGCCCAGCCGCCTTATTAGCACCAAGCAATCCAACAACTCCTCCAACTACAGCTCCTGCTGCTGCTCCATATGGTCCAAATCCTGCACCCATTTGAGCAAACTTTCCAGCACTAGCTAATGTTCCACCTACTTTAGATGCGGTAGACGTAGCGTCTCCGCCACCAAACGATGTAACTAAATCACCTATTCCACTAGCAGCGGATGCTATTCCTCCAGGAGTAATTCCACCCATCGCGCTTCCAGCTACAGATTCTCCACCAGCTGCTACTCCATTTGACGCTATAGCAGTGTTTGTATTTGGATCAAAGTATTGAGCTCCGTATACTTGCTGCATTCCAGGCTTATTTAGCTTCATGTAACTATCTACATTAAAACCAGTAGTTCCTAGATCATATTTCTTTAAAAGTCTTTTAGAAGCAGTATTAGACTTCAATTTATTTATATTCTTATTCATATTATATCATTGAATATCTATATGTTGTTTCTATATAAGGCAATCTGAACGTATACCCATCATTGCTTTTAAATTCGTAATCGCATACCATGTACTTACCTCTAAGCCTGGATGCAAATAATGCTTTTGATTCAGGAATATTTACTATTGCGTATACATTATTCTCATCTCCATTATACGCCTCAACGGCGCCAATTGTTCCAGAGAAATCAGATCCTATTAGGTCTCCGTTTTGATAATGCTTAACAGCGAGATTTTGTTTTAGCCAAACCTGAGTACCAATAGTAACCGAATTATACGTATCTCCATCAATTATAATATCTCCTTCATTTATGGAGTCATCTTTGATTAATCTTATTGATTTTGCTTGTCCACCAGTATTGTATAAATACACTGTGCTAACACTGCCATTATCATGCTCTAATTTGATATAATATTGTTCTAAAGCCCAAAAAGAACATTCATCTCCAATATTTATATCAGAACCATACCTTATTCCGCTTGGCAAAGCCGTAAAATTAGATTCATTTGTAGCTCCTGTATTTGGGGAGTTCCAATTAAGGGTGCCGACTTCTTTAAGTTTTCCGCCAGCCTCACTTCCTCCTGAGTAAGTGATTAAGGTTTGCCATTCCTCTAGACTTGGAATATGCCAGCCAGAAGGGGCGATTCCTCTAGAATCTATAAAGGCATCCCAGCTATAAAGTCTACCGTGTTTTATAGTTTTTGACGACGATGAAGATATGTCTTCTGAGCTATCTCTAGGTATAGAAAACTTATAAGTATCTTCTCTACTATCTATAAATTCAACCTTATCTGTAGTGTACAATCTAGTTTTAAATTGCAATGGAACTATATTTTCAGTAGGATGAAAATCAGCAGAATATGATACATTGTCAAATGTTTTTGTAACTTCATAATCATCATTTATTAGAAATCTAATGAATGATCTATCTGGAGTATATGTATCTTTCATTCTATTATAGTCATTCTCTACATTATGAAGAAAACATTTACCGTCTGCATCAAATGAGTAATACGATCCCTTTAAATCAATATACCATTTAGGATCAGATGAGATAAATGATGAAAAAGCCTCTATGGCTTCTGAGTAGTTTAATGTGCTTAGCATATTATTCTATAGTAGAGGCATCCTTTATGCCGTAAAGAGATATCATAATCTCGTTATATTTCTTGTCGTATATGATAGGAATATTGTTTCCTTCTTCATTTATTGTAGATTTGCTATCATTCAATATCGATTGAACTCCTTTAAGCTTCGATAGAGCACCAATAGAGCCCCTGTAAGCGACGATCTCCGCCCTGTCTGAGTCATACCAGTAAAGAGTATTATCAGAGCTAGAAATGCCCCCTATGATGCCGTATTTAAATCCATTGCTTGTAGATATATAATCAAATCTAGTAAGTATTCCAGACGTCCCAAGTACCAATTCAGTAAGGTTATTATCTTTCATCAGTGATCGTTCGTTTACTGATAAAACTCCAAACGAATTATCTTGCCAGAAAAATAGCTTATTGTTGAATTTATACAAATTGGTCAGTCTACCAAATTCAGAGTCAACATCTATATAATTAGCAACTTTGAACTTAGTCCAACTGTCAGATAACTCATCATTAGTCTTAACCTCTGACGAATAAACTCTACAATCAAATGATTTATTTGACTCAGTACCTATTAATCTAGGGTAATACGACAATGCTGTAGGTTCCGCTGAGTACGCTGAGTTATATGCGTACTGAGGTAGCTCTTGAACTGATGTATATGTTCCTCCATATGAACCGGCTGGCATATATGATCCTGGATTCTTTTCTATATCTCCATTATAGCTACTAGCCACGTATGACTTAGAATTAACCAGGTGTAAGTTTATAGATGATTCTAATGGTATCATAGCACCTACGTGCTTAGCTTGAGCAGCAAGACATTCTTCAGTTACAAATAGGCCGCTATCCATTCCAGCATTACCCATCATAGGTTCTGTAGACCTGGTTATAGTATAGTCAAATATTCCTATGAAAGTGTCACCTCCAAATACATCAACGTTTGTCGCTTCTTCAGGGTTAATAGAATATCCAGTAGATATATATTCAGTAAATTGTCTATCAACTATAGATGATCCACCGTATATACTGCTATTCATCTTCTTCATATTCATTATATATGTAGAAAGAGTGGCCATCCCCATCTTATCAAGTCGCTTATGTTCAGTAGAGTAGTTAGAATTAGAGTATTCGTTTCTAACCGTATCTATGGATAACATATGAGGTATTGTATTCTCATTATTAACTGAAAATATTATTCCTTCTCCGTGATGTCCTGAAGCCTTTGTTCCAGATATAGCTAATACAGAGCTAGTATATACGTCATCTATTTCAGATTTAGCTCCATTAAAGTCCCTACAATCTCCAATAGTCAGTGAATATGATAGATTTAAATATTGTTTACCTCCGTTAGACACATATCTATCGGGTGTAATTAATCCAGCCTTTGTTTTTGGCAACGTATCTCCAGAGTATTCAAATGAATCTGCTTGAAACAGTCTTCTAGTATAATCTGATCCAAATGGATTAGAAGTAGTCTCTATAGTTTTATTTGTAATGTTCCTGCTGTTTTGGTATAGAAGCTTTATAGTCTTTGAGTCATTCTTAACATCGAATAGCCTTCTGAAGTATTTGAACGTTCCACCAATCAAACCACCTTCAATGCTAGCAGTATAGTAGGCTGGTGGTATATCACACATTGGTCTTCCGTTATCAAATGCAGCCGCATCGCTAAATACTCTTCCAGATCCACTTCTATACGAAGCTTGTTGATCTCCAGTTGATGTTACGTATGCTCCGCCAGTCGCAACATATCCCCTTGGGTACGTAATGTTATTTATTCCATCATTTAGCGTAGGTGGATATATATCAAGTTTCTCTGGAGCAGGTATTACTTTACATAAATCTAATGCTAAATTGTGATCAAAGCTTGGATTTATATTCTTCATATCCATTCCAAATAAACCAAACAAAGAAAAGAATGTTGTGTTATTCCTGTTCTTTGTATTTATATCAGCACCAAAATATAAAGAAGATGGGTTCCATTTACCGCCACCATAGAACGATAGTCTTTCGTGTAGCGGACTTCCGTAATATGAACTTCTTCCAGTATCTCCCCTAGCAGTTAATAATGTAGGTGGAGTTGATTTAGGGAATATTATGTCTACAGTTTCAAATGTAGGATTAGTAGTTATTCCTCTAATCTGTTCAGTAAAATCTACTCCGTAAAAAGAAGTTTCCGGGTTTATAAACAAGAAGTCAGTATTGCTTGCTCTATATGGAGATAATGCATGCTTAGTGAAGTCATATCTTACATTTCTTCCTCCACCAAAGTCATCGTATCCTACAAATTGAGTAGTATCGGCACCAGATCTTTCCCATACTATTGCATTAGGAAAGCCAAAGAAGCAACATTTATTGTCTGAAGTCCATGGAACCGCTATGTCGTTTGAGTTATATCCAGTCTCAAGTATTTCGTATACTGGGCCAAGTGACGAGTAGTTATATCCCATCGCAATAAATGGGTGTGGCATTATGCTTCCTTCTATCGGAGGAGTAAGATCACTATCGCCTATACTGTCATGGTACGTTCCAACTTTTTGGACCACCCCTTGAGACAATATAGTCTTATTGATTAAATCTCTCTTAGCTCTGACTATCTCTATCCTGCTAATATTAGAAGGTATATTATTAAAGTTAAATGATAATCCAAGCGGCTTTACTAATAGCTCTTGATTCTTTAACATTGTGATGTCGGAATATCCAAGGTTATCAGTTTCTTCTGGCATCTCAAATATACTTGAATTCCATTCAGAGTTGCTTACATATCCAGCCGGAAATCTAATATCTGCTATCCATTTTGCAGTAGTACTTCTTCCTTTAGAATCGTAAAATACAGCAGCGAACCTGTAAATCTCATCCCTTTGATAAGATTTAAAATTATTAGATAGATATGGATTAGCATAGTTTAGTGGACCTTCATGAACTGGTAGACCAAAATTAGTTATATCTGAATTACAATATGTACCATCGCTCTTAAATATGCGTACTGAGTCTATTTCTCTTTTTACGTCTCCAATCCTAGCAGTCCTATTGTCTATGAATCTAGCTGCATCTCCAGCTGGCTTAGTAATTCCAGGAGTGTTGCTCCAAAAATCTCCATATGATTCTACAAAGTATGTATTAGTAAACAAATAGCTTACGTTAACTCCAGATCCACCTAGATTACCGTTAGCGTCGTATATATCAGTAAGTGACGAATATTTATCTACAGTATATATTTCATCGTGTATTGAGTCATGCGTAGTCGGAACTGTACCTATAACTTCTGATGAATAAGTATTTGTTACAGAACCGTTTTTTATATGGCAATATCCGTTTATATCAAACTGATATGCTCTAGTATCATAGTATCCAGGTTCTCCAGGATTAGGCATATCCCAAGTATCTTCTTTAACGTTTCCTGCGAACAGAATATTGTCTTTAGATTCTAGATAATTAGGTTTAAATAGATAGCCCCCTATAGAAGCGAACTCCTGTACTGACAATTCTCCTATAGCACCAGATCCACTATCCTCTATTATTATAGAGGATCCTGAATTAGATTCAACTAGATCTAGCTCTTTAACTATGTGTATAACCGGAACTTCAGCATAATTATAATAGTATACTGATATTAATCTAATTTTAGAAAGCTTATTCCCTTCTGGTATTCCTATTTCTACTTTTACTGATTTGTTCGCAGATTTACCATATTTATCTCCAAGCCCAGTTCCAAGATAATCTATACTCTTCTGTTTGATTACAGACTCAGTTAAGTGGACCATTGGGCTTGGCTGGCTAACCGCAGTTTCGCTACCAGATGAGTTAAACAACTGATAGTAATACTGTATCAGACCAGAGTTCAACAAACCAGAGTCAATACCATAGATAGATGGCCTTTTAAAGGCCGTAGAGGGAAGTATATCTAGCGTTGATACATTATCTATGATTTCATTCTTAATGTCGTTAGATGCAGCTATATTAACAGATCTCATGTATGATAATCCATCAGCCCAATATACTTTAATATTATCGAAATCCTCAAACCTACCAACTATACTTAGTACGCTAGATTCGTTTATTCCCATATCTACTCCAACGTCAAGTCCTACTACTCTCCCTGGATTGCCAGGCAAAACATTTTTCTTTACTGGGATTAGAGGATTTGAGAAATCTATTCTGTATAGTCTATTCTTATTAGTGACTGTATCAAACGTAAAAACTACACCAATATTTCTAATTGCTGTAGTACCTATTATCTTTTCATTCGCACCGAACGAAAGGTCGACTAATTTTGAGCTTTGTATATTTGTTATTGCTCCAGAAGTCGCATTGTTATTAGCAACGCATCTTATATTCTCCGCATATCTGTACTGATCTTTATTCAATAAGGATTTATCTAGATCAAGATTCATCCCCTTTCCAAAAGTATTTGCTACTTTTTTACCTGTTCTTGGATTCATATTATCTAGATTGGTCTTTATACCCTTCAGAGAGTGTTATATCTTCAAACATTGATGAATGAGCGTTCATGTTTGGAATCAATTTAACCCATACATTCTTTATAGCTTCCATTCCATCTTCGTTTGGCATAAGTGATTCAGCATATGCTTGCTTACAGTAGAAATTCCAAGACCTTCTCATATCGTAATAGATCTCTCTATTCATTCGGCCTGACATGTATTCTGGGTATTTTAGTTTCATTACTACGTACCAGTACACAGCTTCTATATATGACATTAAGTCGGGTATAAGCATATATCCATTCGAATCAACCTTAACTGAGTCGTAGCTTATTCTTAGGTATCCAGTAGGTATATTAGTCACTATATATCCAGGTTTAATTGAATACTTTATTCCACCATTAGGAACTGTAATCCCTTGTCCAGCTATGGACAACAGACTAACAATCATTGGCCTTATATTCGCATTCTCATTTATAAGCTTAAGCGCTTCCTCAGATCCAACATTGTATAATGATCTAACGATGTTTATTATAAGCTCTTGAGAAGGTATCGGATCAGACACTTCGCCTGAAACTTTATCTGTTGATTTCCATACGTTAAACGAACTCGTTGAAGCGCTCATTGGAATCCATGGTCCGTTTAAATTTGGCGAATATGTAACTTGGTTAAGCCTATGCAGTGATGCTGGAAGTTGAGCTTGATTTCCAATAATAGGAATAATAGGTTCCCCATCTACTCCAGATATCTTTCTATCTAGCTGAGTAACAGAACCTATCTTTTCAACAGCCTCTCCAATCCATTCAAGAATACTAGATATTCTAACATCCTCTTCTCTAATGTCAAGATCAGACAGTATCTTTGATACGACCTGCTTGCTCGATATGTATTTATAGATCATTATTTCTCTATGTAATCTTGTTTATTTTCTTTTATTTCTTTT
>Ga0302212_1000379_pt1 | contig 18792 bp, 14 predicted proteins | sample II_Fen_N1_1_FD_200235 | JGI IMG/M metagenome (GOLD analysis project Ga0302212, IMG submission 200235) | Peat permafrost microbial communities from Stordalen Mire near Abisko, Sweden - II_Fen_N1_2 | ecosystem: Environmental > Terrestrial > Soil > Wetlands > Permafrost | place: Sweden: Abisko...
ATGTGGAAGTGAAACCGGGAGAAACGGTGCCATACCTGTGTTGCCTCAAGGATGTGAATTCGGGGTATTACATCAAATCGACCACCCTAGGTCAAACCCTCCAGCTTGCAGATCCAGCATATAAGGTGAGACTGGAAATGTTCGAAGGTGATATTACACCCGAAACCAAGAGTTCAGAAGATAAATTGATCCATGATTTCTTGGATTACAGAAACATTGAAACTGGAAAATCGTTTTTCGACATGGACTTAAGCAAAACGGAACTAAATGTGTATTATGCTTTGAAAGAGGATGTTGGAGAAATTACGTTCAATTTGAAAGGTGCGGGATCTTTCTCCGACGAACATTTTACAACCAAAAAAGAGTACACGGGATATAAGGCCCATTTCTTGGTCGATCCAAAAAAGAAATATACGTTGACATTCTTGAACAACTCGATTGTTCCTGTTTTGAAACCTGGTGTTGTTCAAATGTATATTGACAAGGATGGCGGAGTCACGTATGAATTCAAAGACAAATGAGCGTGAAAAGGTACAATTCATACAATAACCGTCCAAGACACATGCTGTAATGAAAGTTAGAAGTTATATTTGAAGATACCTTTAAATAACACGCGCTGTGAAAAAAAATCTTTACTTATTTTTAGTAAGTTGTGTGCTTGCCTTTCCTGTTCATGCCGCTCAAGAAGCCGCCGGTGACACACTCAATCTGGCGTTGAAAGCCACTGTCACCACTTCCTTGGTTTCCAGTTGGGAAAAACTGGCTGCGGTCAACGACGGTCTGGTACCGGCCAGCTCCAATGTCAAATCTGTCGTTGCTTACGGTAATTGGGACGGAACCAATGGAAAGACCAACTGGGTCCAATACGAATGGCCCCAGGCACAACGCATTCTCTCCACCTCCGTCTTTTGGTGGTATGACGGTTCCACTCCGACCAATGGTGGCATCAATCTACCGACTACCGCCTACATAACCTATTGGGACGGCTTCAATTGGGTGACGGCAGGTGATATCGGTAAATTGGCGAACGTATTCAATACAATAAACCTAAACATACTTGCCAGCAAAATCCGTATCAATATGGCCAGCTCCGTATCTACTGGTATTTTTGAATGGAGAACCACCGGTGTGGAAAGTGGACCTTGCAGCCCGACACCATTGACACCTTATATAAAGGTTGGCGCCAACGAAGTTTTGCAAGCCAACGCAGGCTCCGTCATGATGGGCGATTCCGTCATTTTCGACCCACAAGTGGTTGGTACTGGCAAATGGGGATGGACCGGTCCGAGCGGTTATACACAATATGACCGCAAAGTAACCCTCCGCAACCTGCAACCTGCTCAATCCGGCACTTATACGGCCAGTTACATCAACGACTGCGGGTCCGTTTCGCAACAATATTTTTATCTAACCGTGGACAGCATCGGAAATCCGGGTGACACCTATGTTTGGCCCACTTACAATCCAACTCTCAACTACAATTTCAAGGACGAATTTCCCTCCTTGGCCATGCCTACTAAAGAACTAGCGGACGCTTCACCCGTCGCAGGCACCATTTCTTCCGGTTGGTGGACATTCAAATGGGGTCCCAAAGCAAAATCCTTGGTGGACAGCACAGGCGTCATTCCCTTATTGGCACGGCTGAACCAGGATTTCGCCTATTTCCGCGACACCTTGGGCTGGCCGCCGGATTTGCGCGCCAAAAAAGGCTATCGCAGCACCGTATACCTCTATGGTTCAGGCTTGAATACCGATACGGCTGACAGTACAGCCCTTGGTGGTTGGCAGAGCGCCATGACCTATGGTGGCGTTTCCTACCCGATGATCCTTGCATCCTATTATCCCATCTATAGTTTCAGCCCCAAGTGTACCTACAGCGACAAGATCTCACAGCAGGGTGCCATGGTTCACGAAGGAATCCATGCCGTTTTGGCCGACCTGCCCGGTTGCAAGAACTCAGCTTGGTATCAGGAAGGTGGCAACACGTGGCTTCAGCAGGAAATGGAATCTCGGAAAACAAACAATTACAGCAGCATGGGTTTCCTCAATGCCGGCACATTCATCGCACCGTTCATGCCCATTGAATGTTACAGTGGATGGTTGCAGGACGATACGTACGGAGGTCCTGCGGCTGAAGGCGTGAACATGAACAATGCCGCTGGCGCCCAATTATGCACCTGGCGCAATTTGCTTGGTGGCGTCCAATACAGCAATATTTTTCCAACCTTCCTCGGCATGACCCTGGGTTCCGGCAGTGTGGCCTGGACCTGGCGCAACTGCCCAGGCCGCGTATTGGAAGGCATGTCCGTCAAACTCGGCGACCGCGCCATGCGCAGACTAATCACCGAATACCGTGCCAAACAAGCCATGCTCGACATGGGTAAATGGACGAGTGCGACCAAAGCCTTGTTGGACGGAAGCTTCGGTACCACCATCCAAGCCGAATGGCAACCTTCCTGGAAAGCACCGGCCGCATGGTATGCTTCACCTTATGTCCGCACAACAACGAGCCCGACAGGTTTGATCACCCCCGAATTCAGAACCACCCCAGGTTGGTCCGGCGCCAATCAGATTCCGTTGGCCATTACCGGCAACGAAGTCGTCGTCAATTTCCAACCCTTGGCTCCCAATATGACCTGTCAGCTTTGTTACCGCACCCGTTCCGGCACGATCGTGTACAGCAAGATTGTGAACGGTGGCGATTGCACCCTTAAACTGACCTCCCTGCCCGCCAACAACGTGGTCATCGCTGTCATTTGCAACACCGATTATATTTACGAGGGCGACACCACCCGCAAGAAACATTTCGACTATAGACTTCAGAAAGTGAAAGGTGTGACCACCGTTGCCCAATACACTGCCAAATGGTACGATTGGACCAAAACCATCGCCGTCGATGTGGAAACACCCAGCGTTGCCGTTGAACCGCTCAAATTTAAAAATCCCATACAACGGGGTGAAGATTTAAGCCTGTACTTCGACCAGCCATTGACGGTACCGACTGAAATCGTCATTCGGAATTTGTACGGCCAAGTCATCTTCAAGCAACAAGTGGAAAACTCCACGACGCTTCAGACCAGCAATCGCCTGACACCAGGGCTTTACCTCGTATCCTCCCGATGTTCGGGAAAAGAACAAGTTCAGAAGTTGATTGTGAAATAAAAGCGAACCCCGGGCCATACAGTCCGGGGTTCTTCATTCAATGCGCTCTCGGCGTATAAATCTTTGGCGTGGCAGGCATCTTCATACCAGTTCCTAAATAAAAGCTCGGATACGGCGGTTGGTTATAGGCAACGTTCTGCCACGAAATGCCGCAACGGTATTGAGCATCATGCATCAGCGTCACCAAGCGGACATCCGTTGGAATGGTGGTGCTGAAAATGCGAAGCTCCTTGTTGTCCAACGTACGCAGCATCACTTCCTCGCGCCAGTCGCCAAACAAGTCGGCGCTCAAATTGGGTGTGGCTTTGGTCCCGTTGATGGACATGCAGCTGTCTGCCCTGAAAAGTACTTCGTCCTGACCGGTTGTCCAGTTCCATTTATAAACGGTGTTCTTATCCAGCAATTCCCGGTCGGGCGTGCCGTCCCACCAAATGCCAAAATTGCAGGAGCGCGGTTTCTTGTCCGAAATCTTGACCCCTTTGCAAGAGTACAAACCATCGGTGGCCACACTCCAGCATTCGTAGCCCAAGTAACGTGGATCGATGTCGGCAGTCATTCCGCGACCAGTATCGCCCTCTCCAGGTAGGCTCCAGATGAGTTTGCCGGTGCCGGCCTCGCGCATGTGGGCGGCTGAATTCGGGCCGCCGTGTTCGTGTACCTGAAACACTTCAAGGCCCGGTCGTTCCGGATCCAGATCCCCCAGATGCATGGCATCGCCATGACCGTCACCAGTGGAGTAGAGGCCCTTTCCATCGTGGTCAATGGCGCAGGAGCCGTAAACAATCTCATCAAAACCGTCGTTGTCAATGTCACCAACGCTCAAGGAGTGGTCACCTTGACCAGAATAGGCCTTATTGCCCGGTTTGCCGTCATAACTGTCGAAGAACCAACGCAGGCTTAGTTTGCCGCCACGCCAATCCCAAGCCGCCAAGGTTGCCCTGGTGTAATAACCCCTGCACATCACGGCTGAGGGATGGACACCGTCCAAATAAGCCACACCAGCCAGATATCGGTCCATACGATTGCCGTGGTTGTCGCCCCAAAGGCCTGAGTCCCCGCGGGCAGGCAAGTAATCCACCGTAGCCAATGCCTTGCCGGTGCTGCCTTCGAACACGGTCATGTATTCGGGACCACTCATAATCATGCCAGCCAAAGGATTTTCCCCTGAACCGGAACCGCCAGGACGTTGACCACCTAGACGTTGGCCACGTGCACGCAGCCGAGCACGAATGCTGTCCATGGGCAAGTCTATCAGCGCCGTGTCGCCGGTGACGCGCAATTGCGTCAACATCCAGGCACGCCTCAACGAATCAGCCTTAGGCCCGACAGCATTGAAATCGGGCATTCGGTTTCCGCCCGCACCCATGCCCCGAAACGGATCCATATTGCCGTCCTTGGTCTTGATGCGCCAGTCTGCCTTCGCATCGCCAATCACCTTGCCGACACCGTCCTTGGTACCGTCCGCCGTCTTGCAAATCATTTCAGCCTTGCCGTCACCATCGAAATCATAGACCAGGAACTGCGTATAATGAGCCCCTTCACGGATGTTGGTGCCCAAATTGATTTCCCAAAGAAACGTTCCGTCCAGTTTGTACGCCTGGAAAATCGGCGCGCTGGTCACGCCACCCTGAGAGTTGTCCCTGCCGGCGCCAACCATGTGCACCACGATTTCATACTCGCCGTCACCGTCCAAATCCCCTGTCGAACAGTCGCCAGCCGTGTAATGTTCCGGTGTGCGCAACGGAATGGAAAGATATTGCTTGGCTGAACCCGATTTTAAAGTGAACCGCCCTTCTTCAGAGCCTTCCGCCTTTTTTAGAACCGGCTTCACGAAATACGAAACTGAAGTGTTTGCTACTGAAGCGTCCGTATAATTGGTCACCATCAAAGGTATTTCATTTAGTTTGACCGCAGGTTTGCCGTCAACGCTTTTATACAAATTGAACGCCGTTCCCTCCGCATCCGTGCCCAAGAGCCTCCAGCTGATAAAGGCCGTTTTCTCGGAAGTCCTGAAGGCGACCAAGCCACGGTTCAGCGCTTCCATCTGTCTGGAACCGACTGCAAAACAAAGAGTTGCGGAAATTAGTGAAAGTACGATGAACGTCAGTTTTCTTTTAGACATGGTGGAGTGGATTCAGGTTTTAAGACAATAGCCTTTAGATCTCAAACAAACTAGAAGGTTTAACGAATTATTTGGACAGGAATTTCGAAAATCCGATTTTATCCGTACCGAAATAAAAACCAGGTTCAGGTGGTTGGTTGTACCCCGCGTTTTCAGTTGCAACGCCAATGCGGTAAATGGGATCCTGCATGAAGGTCGTGAACATGTGCTCCGTCGGCTTGTCGGTCATATAGATTCGGATTTCGGTGCCATCCTCCGTCGGCCAAATCACTTCTTCGCGCCAGTCACCGAAGATGTCGGCCGAAAGGCAAGGTGTGGCTTTGGTCCCATTGCACCAAGTGATGCCTTTGCCTTTACCGTTAAAAAGGCGAGTTGTTCCGTTGCCCGTCCATTTGTCAATGTAGATCTTGTCGAGCAATTCGCGGCTCAGGTCGCCGTCCCACCAGATGGCCATGTTGATGGGCGGAACTATTTTGGAGAGCAGTTTGCCTTTGCAGGAATACAGCCCGTTGGTGCCCGAAGACCAAATTTCCAAACCACGGCTTTCGGGGTCGATGTCGGCGCAAAGCGCACGGCCTACATCGGACGTGGAAGGATAACCCCAAATCAACTTGCCGGTGGCAGCGTTCCGAAGGGAAGAACCGTTCGGGCTGGGCGCATACTCGTGGCATTGCCAAACCTCCAACCCGGGTTTGTCGGGATCAATGTCCGTCAGGTGCATGGCATCGCCGTGCCCCCAACCGGTAGTATACAGTCCGGTCCCGTCATCATTGATGGCGCAAGCGCCATAGATGATTTCATCCTTGCCGTCGTGGTCTACGTCGCCGATACGGATGTTGTGGTTGCCCTGGTTGGACCAGGCAATGTATTTCCCATTGTTGGCGCTGGTGTCGAACGTCCAAAGCTTGGTCATTTTCCCATTTCTGAAGTTCCAAGCCTGTACCACCGATTTGCCGTTGTAACCCCTGCACGCAATGTAGGAGGGACGTTTACCATCCAAATAGGCAACAGCCGAAAGCTGCCTGTCCATGCGGTTTCCGTAATCGTCACCCCAGTCTATCATGTTGCCGCGTGGAATATAATCGACCCGGTCCAGTTCTTTACCGGTTGCGCCTTCAATCACGGAAATGAACTCTGGACCCGACAAAATCTTGCCGTACGTGCGCAGGGAAGTATCCCTGATCACATAATCCACGATGCCGTCCATGTTGAAATCACCAATTTTCTTGCCGTCACCAAATACGGTGCCTTCGGACGTCTTGCAAATGACCTCCGCCTTACCATCACCGTCAAAATCGAAGACCATGAACGAAAAATACTGGGCACCTTCTCGGACATTGGGCCCGATGTCGATTTGCCATAGCCTTCTTCCATCCAATTTATACGCTTCCAAATGATTGGTCCCGCCAGAAATGCCGGGTTGGGAGCATGCGAAATTTCCGATCGTACGTTTCAGCACGATTTCATATTCTCCATCACCGTCCAAATCGCCCACAGAAGCATCGTTAGGCTGATAAGCCCTGGTGGAGTCCCAGTTGATGGGCGGTAATTTGATGGAGATGTATGGTACGGACGCTCTTTCAGGAGTAAGCAGGTACGAAACGACCTTCTTGCGCGATTTGTTCTCCACCAGAATGTATTCCTGCGTGATGGTTGTATCCACCGACTTGTCCACAAAATACGTGGACGTTTTCAGCGGCTTCACGTTTAAACGGACCTCCTTGAGTTTGGTCGCTCCAGGCACATAACTTTTACGATACAAATCGAAGGAAACCTTTTTTTTATCGTCCATCAACTTACGCCAACTTACTGCCACGAAGCCTTTGCCTTCGTGGATGGCCACCAGGCCACGCCCCAGTTTTTCAAGTTGGAGGTTGCTGTAGTTGGGACCGATGGGGGCCTCTGCCGGGCTCTTTTCCTTTGCCTTGTTTTTGCAACTCACAGACGGACAATAAAGTGCGAAAGTTGTGATCCAAAGAAAAAAAAGTAACTTTTTCATACGGATGATGCTTGGAGAATGGACTTCAAAGATAGGAAATCAACCATACTTAATAGGTATGGAAGTCGCAAAATTCATCATTTCTCGTGATTTCAGTTTCTATAAAGATAAACTACATTTGTATTCGTCGATTTGTATTAAAACGAAGCTCATGTTACAATCCATCATCACCGCACTGATCGTTCTAATCGCCATCTATTTTGTCCTAAAACCCTTGTTTTCCAAAAAAAAATCGGAAAGTGCCTGCAACACCTGCTCATCGGGTGGTTGCGGCGGATGTCCCATTTCGGAAGCATCCAGGAACAAAGATGTCGTCGCGAACCGCTCAAAACAGACCAAATCATAAAAACCCTTAATATTTCGGGTCGAATCCTTAAAAACTAAAAGATAATCTTTTACATTTGGGCATTGAATATTTATACGTTCCATACAACAATCAAAATTGATTATGCAAAAACGAATCGGACTTCTTTTACTAACCTCCCTGGCCTTTGCTTTTTCCATGCAGGCCGTCGACAGTGACTCACCCAAAGATCTGAACCTTTCCAACTTGGACCACACCGTTAAACCCGGTACCGATTTCTATCGTTTTGCCACCGGTGGCTGGAGTCAGGCCAATCCCATTCCCGACGAATTCGCCCGTTACGGCTCTTTCGACAAATTGCGTGACGAAAATCAACGTCAAATTCGCGAGCTCATTCTAGAAATGGGCGCCACCAGCCATGAAAAAGGTACTTCCGCCCAAAAAATCGGCGATTTGTTCCGCATCGGCAACGACAGCGTCAAATTGAACGCCGAAGGAGCGAAACCATTGCTCGAAGGGCTGAAAGCGTTGCAGTCGCTCAAATCGCGTGACGACATTTACCGGGTTGCCGCCACGTTGCGCAAAGACGGACCCAGCCCATTCTTCGGCGTATACATCGGTCCGGACGACAAGAACAGCAATGCCTATCTGGTCCAGCTCGGCCAAGGTGGACTCGGCATGGACGACCGTGATTACTATTTGGAAGCCGCATCCAAAGCCCTGCGCGAAGGCTATGTCAAACTCATTCAGACCCAATTCGTCAATGCCGGTTACACGCCGGCCATCGCCAAAAAGGCATCTGCCGCCGTCATGAAGATTGAAACGGCACTGGCCACTTCGCATTTCACCAAAGAAAAAGCCCGTGTTCCAGAACTGAACTACCACAAATACCAGATTGGTCAACTTAACGATTCAGTCGCTGTCTTTCCGTGGAAGTTGTTTTTGGAAAGCCTCGGCGTCAAGAATGAAACTGCGATCAATATCGGTCAGGTAGGGCCCATGGCCGCCGCAGTCAAATTGATGCAGACCTACCCCGTTCCCGAATTGAAACTCTACCTCCAATGGTGCCTCATCAAAGAAGCGGCGCCTTATTTGAGCGACAATTTCGTGAACGCCAACTTTGATTTCTACGGTCGTCAGATGAGCGGTTCCAAAGCGCTCCGTCCCCGTTGGAAACGTGTGCTCAGCAACATCGACAACTCCCTGGGCGAAGAAGTGGGCAAGCTCTATACGGCAAAATATTTTCCCCCGCAGGCCAAGGAACGCATGATCAAACTGGTGAACAACCTCAAAATTTCCTTGGGTGAACGCATCGCCGCACTGCCTTGGATGAGTTCTGAGACCAAAGCCAAAGCTCAGGAAAAACTGAATGCATTCATCGTTAAAATCGGTTATCCCGACGTTTGGAAAGATTATTCCTCGCTCGAAATCAAGGACGACAGCTATTGGGCAAACATCTGCCGCGCCAACGCTTTCGACTTCAACTACAACATGGCCAAGCTTGGCAAGCCCGTCAATAAGATGGAATGGCAGATGACGCCCCAGACCGTGAACGCCTATTACAACCCAACCACCAACGAAATCTGCTTCCCAGCCGGTATTCTGCAACCGCCCTTCTTCTACATGAATGCGGACGATGCGGTAAATTACGGCGCCATCGGCGTGGTCATCGGTCATGAAATGACGCACGGCTTCGACGACCAAGGATGCAAATACGACAAGGACGGCAACATGCTGAACTGGTGGAAACCAGAAGACGCCACCAAGTTCGAAGCCCGCACCAAAGTGTTGGCCAATTATTTCAGCAGCATCGTCGTGTTGGACACCCTTCACGCCAACGGCGTCTACACCTTGGGTGAAAACATCGCCGACCACGGCGGACTCCAGGTTTCGTACAACGCTTTCCTCAAAACGGAACAAGGCAAAACGACGCAATTGTTGGGTGGTTTCAGCCCCGCACAGCGCTTCTTCCTGTCGTACGCCAACCTTTGGGCCACCAATACCAGGGATGCCGAAATCATCCGCCTGACCAAACAAGATCCGCATTCATTGGGCAAATGGAGGGTAGACGGTGCCTTGCCGCAAATCGGTGCCTGGTACGACGCCTTCGGCATCACACCCGCCGATCCGATGTACCTGCCAGCCGAAAAACGAGCCTCCATTTGGTAAATTCTTAGAAATATGAGGAGGGCTCGTCAAAGGCTTCTGGTTTTAATCCTGCTGGTTCTCGCAACCGGCAGGATTTCGAACCTGTTCGCCGCCAACGAGTCCGCTCCCTCGGGGCCGTATGAGGAAATGACCTATGCGCCCACTGGAACCACCTTCACCCTTTGGTCGCCGGCCGCCACACAGGTTCGGGTAACCCTTTACAAGGATGGCAGGGGAGGAGCGCCCCTTCAGGAAATCCAACTCAAGAATGAGGACCATGGTTTCTGGAAGATGCACCTACCTTCCGACCTGAACGGACTTTTCTATACCTTTCGAATCCTTTATAAAGGTACATGGCTTCCCGAAACGCCTGGCATACAAGCGCGGGCAGTCGGTGTGAACGGCCGTCGCGGCGCCATCCTCGACCTGAAATTGACCAACCCTCCCGGTTGGGATTCGGATGTTCGCCCCGAAGCCGTTCCTTTTACCGACATGGTCCTGTACGAACTCCATCTCAGGGATTTTTCCATGGGTAAGCAGTCCGGCATTGTCAACAAAGGCAAATATTTGTCACTGACTGAAGTCGGCTCCACCAACAGCAACGCGTTTTCCACCGGCATTGACCATTTAATCGACTTCGGCGTCACCCACGTGATGCTCATGCCCGTCTTTGACTTTGAAACCGATGACGAATCCAGACCCAAAGATGTGATACTCAACTGGAACTACCAGCCCTTGAACTTCACGGCGCCGGAGGGCATGTATTCCACCAAGCCCTTCGAGCCTGCTGCACGCATCCTGGAATTCAAGGAAATGGTCCAAGCCTTGCACAAGGCCGGTCTTCGCGTGGTCATGGACGTGACCTTCAGCCACACGGCCAACATGCGTGAAAGCGGATTCTCACTCACCTTGCCCAGCCTTTGTTATCGGCTGAAACCCGACGGCAGCGTTGGCAACGCATCGGGCTATGGCAACGAATTGGCCACGGAACAACCCTTCACCAGGCAGTTCATCCTCCAATCGCTCTTGTATTGGATTCGGGAATACCACATCGACGGGTTCAGTTTTGACCAAATGGGTGTCATGGATATAGAAACCATCAATCAGATTCGAAAAGTCATCGATGCGATTGATCCCTCCATCTTCCTCTGCGGCGACGGACTCGCCATTAATCCATCAACTTTGTCTGAACTGGACAGAGGGCTGGCCGCCAATACGAAATTCATGCCCGGAGTCGCCTTGTTCGACACCGATTGGGAAAGCACGCTCCGAGGTAACTCCACCGATTCCACCGATATGGGTTTCCTCAACGGCAAGCCCGATTTGGAGGAATTCGTCCGTTTCGGCATCGTGGGAGGCATTCGCCATCCACAAGTGAACGCTGCCAATTCGCCCGGTTTTGCAGTCACGTATGCTTCGAGCCCGAAAGAAGTTATTCAAAGGGTTTCCTCCCGTCAGGGCTTCACGCTTTTCGATCAGCTCAACGAAGGCCGAAAGGAAACGATGGAGCAGGTTTTACGTCGCAACATGCTGGCCAACAGCATGGTCATGACCTCACAGGGCATTCCCTACGTCTTTTCCGGGGAAGAACTTCTACGCAGCCGAGGTGGAATATCGAATTCAGCCATGAGTCCTGATTCCATCAACCATCTGGATTGGAGGAACAAAACCTATCACAACGATTATTACGAGTTCTGTCGTGGCATGGTGGAGATGAGGAAACTGCACCCGGCTTTTCGGATGGCTTCTGCCCAGCAGATTCAAAAGACCGTGCGCTTTTTGAACACGACCGGAAAATGTGTGGTGGCCTATGTGATGGAAGCCCATCCCAACGGCGATCCGTATAAAAACATCTTGGTGATACACAACTCCAACGATCACCCTGTCAGCGTTCAGGTGCCTGCCGGCAAGTGGAACGTCGTAGTGGAAGACTGCAAAGTGGATTTGGCGGGTATTTCCGATTTCAGCGGGGAGATGGCAAATGTGCCGGCCGTATCCACGCTGGTAGCCTTTCAGTAAACTTATCGGATCACATACGTACAGCGGCGGTTGCCTCCTGCGGAATGCTCGGTGCGTTTGATCTGAAGTTTATCACCCAACAGTTTCTGGAAATTTTCGATTTCAGCCATGCAAAAATTGTTGCATTGAACGGCGGCCTTGCAGATGGGGCAGTTGTTGTTGATGAAATGCCATTCATCACCCACTTTGAACCATTCGGCCATGTACCCTTCGCGGTTGCGGATGTCTGTGAGCAGCTCCAACTTCTCATCCAGTGTAACCCCTTTCTCAATGGCTTTCTCGTAGCGTTGGTAATCCTTGATTTTCTTGTCGTCCACCAACAATTGGAGTGCTTCCGAACCCAAAATCCGTTGAACTGATTCCAATAACTGAACGGTCAGGTTCGCATGGTTGTCCGGAAATTGCTTGCCGGACAAGGCGGTCAGACTGTACAGGATGGTGGGACGACCCACGCCCTTCGAACGGCTTTCGGATTGCACCAGTCCGTTTTCCTCCAGTTTGAGCAAATGCAAGCGCATGCCCTCGGAGGTCATTCCAAAATCTTTGGCCAAAACCGCAGCGGTCATGGTGCCATTCATTTTCAGATGTTTAAGTATCTTTTCGGGAGTCTTGCTGGTGTTCATAGAAGAATATTGAAAAAGACAAGTAAAAACTTGGCAAATGTAGTATATTTGTCTTAAACAAACAACATTAAAGCTATGTTACATCTAATAATTCTTGGAATCAGTTTTCTGAACCTCACGGTTTTGTCGTCCACTTTGCCGGCATTGCCCTATTCCTACGACGCGCTCGAACCCAACATCGATGCCAAAACGATGGAGATCCATTATACCAAACACTTTCAGACCTACCTGACCAATTTTACGAAGGTCATTGCCGGAACTCCTGCCGAAGACAAATCGGTGGAGGAAATCCTCGCCACGGCCACCACGGCCAATCCCGCTCTTCGGAACAATGCAGGGGGCTATTACAATCACAACCTCTACTTCTCCATCCTATCACCCACACCTGCATTGGCACCTTCCGGCCCTTTGGCGGTGGCCATCGATGCCAAGTGGGGCAGTCTGGACAAGTTTAAGGAAGCCATCAATAAAGCTGCAATGGGCCGTTTCGGTTCCGGTTGGGCCTGGTTGGTGGTACAGAACGGTTCCCTCGACATTTGCTCCACCCCCAATCAAGACAATCCCCTCATGCCCGATGCCGGCTGCAGCGGCAAGCCCATTTTGTGCATCGATGTGTGGGAGCACGCCTATTATCTGAAGTATCAGAACCGACGCGCCGACTATTTGACCGCATTCTGGAACGTCATGGATTGGGACGTCGTGGAAGTACTTTACGAAAAAGCCATTCAATAAGCATCATTATCAGGAATTTTTTTTATCTTGGGGAGTATTAATCCCGGTAGCATGAACACTCCGAAAGACCTGACTACACTGGTGGCCGACAAGATTCGTCTGGCTCAAACCGGCCTTGCGTATGATGAAGTGATTCTCGGAGACACCCACCTTCCGGTTCAGAAAAACGAATATTTGCTATTTCTGAAACCGGAAATTACGATGCCTTCCGAAACCGTTCGGCTGGAACCCATCATCGACCTCTTGTTGGAGCAAATGGACGCCTTCGGCTTTGTCATTCACGATGTTCGAATCCTAGCCGCCAGTTATCTGGAAGCATTCAACCTCATCGATCAACATTACGGTGTCATTTCCCAAGTTTCCAATCAAGGGCTGAACGCGATGACCGAAAGTGCCAAAGAACGTTTCAAGGAAATCTACGGCGTTGAAGCGGAATCGTCCAATGTGCTGGGCGGCATGGAGTTCCTACGGAAATATCCGTTCTTCAACTACCATTCCCTGGATTGCCTGTGGCAGAATTCTGAAAATATCAAGTTGGGAAGCGGCACATATGTTGAAAAACTACGCATCGACCAGGATACGGTCTATGTGCTCAATGCCTTTCATCCCAAACAACTACGTCATTTTACAGAGACCGGCCGGAGCATCGTCCTGTTCAATATCTCGGGAAATCGTCCATGGAAAGAAGCCCGCGAGTTGTTTGCCGGTGCCACCGACCCGCGAAAAGCCGCAGAGGGGAGCCTTCGCCGAATATTGATGGAACGGAAGGAAGCGTTCGGCATTCCCGAAGTGTCTCAAAGTTTCAACGGCATCCACCTATCTGCCGGTCCTGTGGAAGCCTTGATCGAACTGCATCGCTTTGATTCCGACCATTCCAATCCCGAAGGCGAAGCCGATTTCAAGGATTTCTCCTTTGGAAAACAATTGATGGAAACCTTTGGAACCATACCCGATGCGCTCCTCAACAACGACACCTTGGAATTGGACGGCAAATTTGTCACCGTGTTCGACTTGACGGAAAATTTAGACGCCGTCGAAGCTTTGCAATTGTTGAAAAAATGTTTGAAATGATTAAAAATTGGACTTTTTACACTGATTTTGTTGTATTGCGGATCGATTTCGAGTAATTTTGACTTAATTTTCAATGATGAGCAAGGAACTTTTTTCATGGAGCGATTTGGGTGACATTCAAGAAGGTCGGCCCAATCTGGGAATGAATACCCGCGTGGAAGTTTATCGACTGATGCAATATACCATGCGTGCAGTGCTCGGCGACGAATTCGGCGATAGCGAAACAAGGCGTCTGCTGGCCAGGGCCGGTCGCATCTCAGGGGAGGCATTCTGCAAGAATAAATTGGATGTAACATTGCCACTCAATAAATTTATAGCCAGACTTCATGAAGTATTGGAGGAAATGGCCATTGGCATGCTTCGCGTTGAGAAAATTGATACGGAGGAGCTTAGTCTAGTGGTCACCGTATCGGAAGACCTCGATTGTTCAGGACTACCCGTGAACGGCTATACCGTCTGCGATTACGACGAAGGTTTTTTGGCAGGCATTTTCAAAGTCTATACAGGCAAAGAGTTCGTGGTCAAGGAAATCGACTGTTGGTCTACGGGTGACCGAACCTGCCGCTTCACCATTCAACCCGCTTAAAAACCTATGACAGCAGACGACCGTCAAATCATCACCAACCTGAACGAGGTTGTCAAACAACTTCTGGATGGTCGCAAGAACATCGATACTACGACCATCGGTGAATCCACTATTCCTGAAGTTCAGGAACTTCGTGCAACCATTCTCACATTTATCGGGCAGCACAACCAGAGTTACGATTTCATCATGGACATGGCCAAAGGAAAACTGGACACCTTGGCCCCACCTCTAAACAGCTTCGTTTCACCCTTTAAGCAACTGCAAGCCGATTTAAAGCACATGACTTGGCAAATCCATCAGATTTCAGAGGGCGACCTGGAACAAAAAGTATCTTTTTCGGGCGATTTCTCAGAGTCCATCAACAAGATGATCGAAACGCTTCGTGAAAAGCAACGGATCAGCGAACTGAATGAAAAATTGCTGGCTGAACTGATGGAATTGAATGTCAGCAAGGACAAGCTTTTCTCCATTATCGCGCACGATCTGAAAAATCCGTTTTCAGGCCTCATCAATTTGAGCGATATGGTCTTGAGCGATGTACGAGCAGGAAGATTCGATGATGTGGAGGAATGTGCTGTATTGTTGAAAACCTTTTCACTACAAGGCTACAAGCTGCTTATCAACCTACTGGACTGGGCGAAGGTTCAGTCCAACACCATCCTGATCAATCTGGAACCAGTTCAGCTCAATGAACTTGTTGAATTGTCCAAGGCTTTGGTCGAACCCGTCGCCATATTGAAAAACATCACCATCGAAAGCAATTTCCAAGAAAAAGAATACATCGTTGCGGACTCCAACATGCTGCAGACGGTGCTCAGGAACTTGCTGAGCAACGCTGTTAAATTCACGAAAGCGGGCGGTAGGGTCGCCGTTTCAGCCGAAAGGGTGGGAGATAAGCTTAAAATAAGTGTTCAAGACAACGGTGTGGGCATCCGCCCCGACAACCTGAAATTGCTGTTTCGCTTGGAAAGCCCGTTCAGCACCAACGGAACAGAAAACGAGTTCGGATCCGGTTTGGGCCTCATACTCAGCCGTGATTTCTTGAAAAAGATGAATAGTGAAATCGCAATCGAAAGTCAGGTAGGGATTGGATCCACCTTCAGCTTCCTGCTTCCACTTGCCTGAAAAACTGCTGTTTTGATGAATTGCAGACATCCGTTTGTTATGATGTTGGTTCTTTTGACAAGCTTGACATCCTGTGCACCTCCCTTTTGGAAGGGCCTTCAGAAACGAGCGGCCTTCAATCAAGGTATTCCATACATGGCTGAACCAAAGGTGTTGGCTATCGGTGATTTCAAAGATTGGAAGCGACATTGGATGGAAGAAGCCGAAGTGCCAGCACGTTACCGCTATGTTACCAATGAAAGCTGTCTCGACATCATTGCTCCCAAAGGGCTGACATTATGGTATAAAACACCATTCAAAGAAAACCTGACCATTCGATATGAGGTTCGTGCTGTTAAGGGCGCCGATTCCTTGGACCGTTGCAGTGATCTGAATTGCTTTTGGATGGCCACCGATCCACTGCATCCGGATACCATACTTGCCCGAAAGTCCTTTCGCAATGGTGCCTTCGGCAAGTACTACAGCCTGAAACTCTACTACCTTGGATTCGGTGGCAACGGCAACACCACGACGCGTTTTCGTAAATACGACGGCGACTACGATGCCTTCCAGAAAGCCAGCCAACGGCCCAATATTTTGAAGGAATATACGGATCCGGAACACCTCATCAAGCCCAATCACTGGTATACGGTTGTTCTCACCATGCTGAACGGAAAGTCCAGTTTTTGGTTGGATGGTGCGTTGCTTTTTGATTATCAGGACCCTGAGCCCCTTCAACAAGGCTGGTTCGGTTTTCGTACCACGCAAAACCACCTACAAATACGGAATTTTACCGTAACCACACCCTAAAAACACCCTTATTTTTCTGCATAATGTTGCAGCGTTTATTCGGATAAATATGCATTTAAATTCGTTTTTTGTGCATTTTTTAGGACTATTTTTGCTTTTGCCCCCGATAAATCGCTTAACTTTGCAGCGTTTTAAAAAACCGGTTATTAACCTTTGTCCGGGCACAAAAACGATAGTCGCTTAACCGCGTCAACCGCACCGGATGAACCATTTTCCATCGTATGAAACCTACACACATTGAACATCTCGGTATTGCTGTAAACAGCTTGGAAGAAGCCATCCCCTTCTACGAAAAACTTCTTGGAACATCTTGTTACAGCATCGAAGTCGTTGCCGAACAAAAAGTAAAGACCGCTTTTTTTCTGATTGGTCAGACCAAGATTGAATTGCTTGAATCTACCGACCCAGAAGGTCCCATCGGCAAATTCCTCGAAAACAAAGGCCCTGGTGTTCACCACGTTGCTTTCAATGTCGAAGGTCTCCAAGCCAATTTGGAAGAAGCCGAAGCAAACGGCATCCGTCTCATCGACAAGGCGCCCCGCAAAGGCGCCGAAGGCCTGAACATTGCGTTCCTGCATCCGAAATCCACCCTTGGCGTATTGATGGAACTTTGTGAAAATCCCAACAAATAATTTTCTAAAATAATTTCACGTATGAGTGCACAACTGGAAAAAGTAAAAGAGTTAATCGACTTACGCATTGAGGCGCGTTTGGGCGGTGGCCAAAAAGCCATTGACAAACAGCACGATAAGGGCAAGTACACCGCCCGCGAACGTATTTCGATGTTGCTGGACGAAGGCAGTTTTGAAGAATTCGACATGTTTGTGAAGCACCGTTGCACCAACTTCGGTCAAGACAAAAAGCATTTCCTCGGCGATGGCGTCGTTACCGGTTACGGTACGATCGAAGGTCGTTTGGTTTATGTATTTGCACAAGATTTCACGGTTTGGGGCGGTTCGTTGTCCGAAACGATGGCCCTCAAGATTTGCAAGGTGATGGACCAAGCCATGAAAATGGGCGCACCCTGCATCGGCATCAACGACTCGGGCGGTGCCCGCATTCAAGAAGGCATCAACGCCTTGGCCGGTTACGCTGAAATCTTCCAACGCAACATTATGGCTTCCGGCGTGATTCCTCAGATTTCCGGTATTTTCGGCCCTTGCGCCGGTGGTGCCGTCTATTCTCCCGCATTGACCGACTTCACCATCATGACCAAGGGAACGTCCTACATGTTCCTGACCGGCCCGAAAGTCGTTAAAACCGTTACAGGCGAAGACGTTACCCAAGAACAACTCGGCGGTGCCTCCGTGCACGCCAGCAAGTCCGGTGTCACGCATTTTGCCGTGGACGGTGAGGAAGAAGGTTTGGAACTCATCCGCAAACTGCTCTCTTTCTTGCCTCAGAACAACCTCGAAGAAACCCCGCGCCACAAATGCACGGACCCCATCAACCGTTTGGACGACATCCTGAACGACATCATTCCCGATAGCCCCAATAAGCCATATGACATGTTCGAAGTCATCGGTGGTGTGGTTGACCACGGCGAATTCCTTCAGGTACACGGCGACTTCGCCAAGAACATCATCATCGGTTTCGCTCGCTTCAACGGCCAAGCCGTCGGTATCGTAGCCAATCAGCCCAAGATGCTTGCCGGTGTGCTCGATAGCAACGCTTCCCGCAAGGCAGCCCGCTTTGTCCGTTTCTGCGACGCTTTCAACATTCCCCTCGTCACCTTGGTGGACGTTCCCGGTTTCCTTCCCGGTACCGGCCAGGAATACGGTGGTGTCATCACCCACGGTGCCAAGTTGCTTTACGCCTATGGCGAAGCTACCGTGCCCAAAGTGACCGTCACCCTCCGCAAATCCTACGGCGGTGCACACATCGTGATGAGCTGCAAACAATTGCGCGGCGACATCAACTACGCTTGGCCCACGGCTGAAATCGCCGTCATGGGTGCTTCCGGTGCCGTTGAAGTACTGTACGCAAAAGAAGTAGCCGCTTCCGAAGATCCCGCAGCCACCGCAGCCGCAAAGGAAAAAGAATACGCCGATGCGTTCCAGAATCCTTACCGCGCCGCTCAATACGGTTACATCGACGATGTCATCGAACCGC
>Ga0302212_1000385_pt1 | contig 18555 bp, 12 predicted proteins | sample II_Fen_N1_1_FD_200235 | JGI IMG/M metagenome (GOLD analysis project Ga0302212, IMG submission 200235) | Peat permafrost microbial communities from Stordalen Mire near Abisko, Sweden - II_Fen_N1_2 | ecosystem: Environmental > Terrestrial > Soil > Wetlands > Permafrost | place: Sweden: Abisko...
AATTACTCAACTATATTAAATACACAGAAAAATGAAAAAACTGAATATATTCATCGCCGTGGCATTAGTTGCCGCATTTACATTTTCTTCGTGCAATAGCAATAAACCTAAATTACCCGAATTAAAAACTCAGGTTGACAGTTTGAACTATGCATTAGGTTTGGCTTATGGAGACAATCTTAAAACCAACTATATTAAAGGTGATTCTGCACAAAAATCAATTAAACTTTTGTTAGAAGGTATTGATGAAGCTTCTAAAGGTAAAGTTGAAAAAGAAAATGAAGAATTGGTATCTCTTGGAACTCAAATTGGTTCTTCGTTGAAACAACAAAAGAAAGCTGGTTTCTTAGGTGATTCTGCATTAACTCTAAATTATGATTTGGTTAAACAAGGTTTGTTGAACGGATTAAAAGGTTCTAAAGGACAAATGACTCCTCAAGCAGCTCAAACATATTTGCAATCAACTATGTCAGCTCGTCAGGCATTAAAAATGGAAAAACAATTTGGACCAAACAAAAAAGCCGGTGAGTTATTCTTATCTGAAAACGCTAAAAAAGCCGGTGTAGTTACTACAGCAAGCGGTCTTCAATACGAAGTTATCAAAAAAGGTAATGGTCCTATCCCAACAGCAACTAACCGCGTAAAAGTTAACTACCATGGAACTTTGATCGACGGAACTGTGTTCGATAGCTCTGTAGATCGCAAAGAGCCAGTTGTGTTCCCTGTAAACGGTGTAATCAAAGGATGGACAGAAGCATTGCAATTGATGCCTGTAGGTTCTAAATACAAAATCTATGTACCTCAACAATTGGCATATGGTGCACAAGGTAGCCAAGGTAAAATTAAACCTTTCTCCATGTTGATTTTTGAAGTTGAGTTACTTTCTATCGAGAAAGATGCACCAGCTCAACAACAATTGACTCCAGAACAAATGCAACAGTTGCAACAACAAATGCAACAACAAAAACGATAGTTTAAAACTACCATAAAAAAAATGCAGCCGGAGTAATTTTTTACTCCGGCTATTTTTTTATCAAAACGATATAAATTATTCATAAAAATCACTTTTTTATTCTTAAATATCGCTTTGACCCCATTAAAATCTTTCAACTACCATTTATTTTGTATAATTTTGCTCCCTATTAAACAAACATAAATCAATTGCCATGGAAAAGATAGATCAACTAGATAGGAAGATTCTTCAGATTATTACTAAGAATGCTCGTATGCCTTTCAAAGATGTAGCCGAAGAGTGCGGAGTATCGCGCGCAGCTATTCATCAACGTGTTCAACGCCTGATCGATATCGATGTAATTACAGGTTCGGGTTACACGGTTAATCCTAAAATGTTGGGCTTTCAGATGTGTGCCTATATTGGAATAACACTGGAACGTGGTTCAATGTACAAAGAAGTAGTACTCGAACTGGAAAAAATCCCTGAAATCGTAGAATCGCAATATACACTTGGTTCGTACACTATTCTTATTAAACTTTACGCTAAAAATGATGAGCACCTGATGGAATTGCTCAACGGTCGCATTCAGGAAATTCCTGGCGTTGCAACCACTGAAACACTTACTTCATTGGATCAGCGCATCAAAAGAACTATTCCGATAGAGTAGAAAGAACCCAAATCGAGCCCCCTAAATCCCCCGAAGGGGGACTTTATAGGTAGTACAATCATATATTAAACGAAGAAGTTCTTTTAAGTCCCCCTTCGGGGGATTTAGGGGGCTGGAAATATTCATTATGGAAACAGTTGTTAGTGGCATTCGCCCAACCGGAAACCTTCACTTAGGAAATTATTTTGGCGCGTTGCGCAATTTTTTGACTATGCAGAACGAGCATAACTGCTATTTCTTCATTGCCGATTACCATTCACTTACCACGCACCCAACACCGGGCGATTTGCATGGAAACGTTCGCCAGATTTTGGTGGAATACCTCGCTGCAGGCCTCGATCCCGAGAAAGCGACACTTTATATACAGAGCGATGTGCCCGAAGTGGCCGAATTGTACTTGTTCCTAAATATGAACGCTTACATTGGCGAGTTGGAACGCTGTACGTCGTTCAAAGACAAAATCCGTCAGCAACCCGAAAACGTAAATGCCGGACTGTTGACTTATCCAACCCTGATGGCTGCCGATATTCTTATTCACCGTGCAACAAAAGTGCCGGTAGGTAAAGATCAGGAACAGCACTTGGAAATGACCCGTACGTTTGGAAACCGTTTCAACCGATTGTATGACATTGAGTACTTTCCTGAACCGCAAGCCTTCAACTTTGGTAATGAGTTGGTGAAAATACCGGGACTTAACGGAAGTGGGAAAATGGGAAAATCGGAAGGTGAAGGTAATGCCATCTACTTTGCCGACGAACCCGAAGCTATCCGCAAAAAAGTGATGAAAGCCGTAACCGATAGTGGTCCTACTGAGCCTAATCAACCAAAAGCAGATGCGATTCAAAATATCTTCCAATTGATGAAGGTTGTTTCGGCTCCCGAAACTTTCAACTTCTTCGACGAAATGTACAACACCTGCCAGATCCGCTACGGCGATATGAAAAAGCAGTTAGCTGTAGATATGATTGCCTTTACAGAGCCCATGCGCGAGCAAATAAAAGCCATTTCGGCCGACGAAGCTTACGTATCGAAGGTTGCACGCCTCGGCAAGGAAAAAGCACAGGAAAACGCCGCTAAAACCATTCGCGAAGTTCGCGAGATTATCGGGTTTAAACGTTTCTGATTAATTTATAGTTTATAATATAAGAAAAGCCTGTTCTACAATATTGGAACAGGCTTTTTTTGCATCTAATTAAGAAAATTCAAGACAAAACATATTGAAATTGTAAAAAACAAATTACATTTGCGAATTAATTTAATTTTGAATCATTCACCCATTTTCCACGTTCCTATGAAAGCTTTCATGTCCAAGGGAAATCGCATTGTTTCTCTGTTTCTTGCTCTCTCGTTTTTGTTGGTTTTGCCATCGTGTGATAAAAAGCTGAAGCCGATAAGGATTGACCCGGCATTTGCGGCCTATGTCATTTCGTTTACGTCGGGAGTGGTGTCTAATGCCACCAAAGTGCAGATACGATTGCTGAACGAAGTGCCCGAAGCTGTTCCGGGGAAAGCCTTACCGTTCAATCCGTTTTCGTTTAGTCCGGGCATAAAGGGCGAAGCTAAATGGCTGGACAAACAAACCATTGTATTTACTCCCGAAAAACCTCTTACATCGGGAGAAATTTATACCGTGGAGTTTGAATTGGATAAGTTCGTAAAAGTGCCCGATAAGCTGAAAACATTGACCTTCAATTTTCAGGTAAAACATCAAGCCATTCGCTACGAATTTAATGGTATATCGCCTGTAAATGCAAGCGACAAAAAATGGCAACAGGTACACGGTATTTTTTATACAGCCGATGTGATTGATGCTGTTGTACTTGAAAAAGCTGTGGAAGTTTCGAGCGACGGTAAAAACTACCGGTTGGGATGGAAGCACAGTGCCGACGGAACAATGCACGAATTCTCCATAGATAGCGTTGAGCGCAAAACACAATCGTACAATATAAAGATAGCTTGGGATGGCGAAGTGATAGGAGCAAAAGAAGGTGGCTCGACGACCTTCGAAATGCCGGCTTTGGACGACTTTAAGGTGTTGGAGGTTAAATCGACATCGAACCCAACAACAACCATCGAAGTATTTTTCTCCGATCCGTTGAGTAAGATTCAGGATATGACGGGTTTATTTAAACTTGAACCGGATGCCGGCGAAAGTGTGACAATAGATGGAAATGTGGCCCGAATAACACCACAAAAAACGATAAAAGGGAATGTCCGCGTCATAGTTTTTGCTGGTGTAAAGAATGTTTTTGAAAAGCCACTGGGAAAAGATTATGTAACCTCGCTGGAATTTGTGAGCCTCAAACCACAAGTGGAACTGATAGGTGATGGAGTGATTGTTCCGAACACGGATGGCATTCTCTTTCCGTTCAAAGCGGTGAGTCTTTCGGGCGTTGACGTAAAGATTATTCAGATTTACGAAAATAATATTGTACAATTTCTGCAAGCCAATCAACTCAACGGCAATCAGGAGATAAAACGAGTTGGACGCGTGGTGTACAACCAGGAAGTGGCGCTGACATCTCACAGTCCAATTGATTACAACGTGTGGAATAACTTCTCGCTCGACTTGTCTAAGCTGATTGAGCCCGAACCGGGAGCTATTTATCGGGTAGAAATATCGTTCCGCAAAAAACATTCGCTGTATCCAACCACACCAAGCGCTAAAATCGAATCGTACGTTGAACCAAAAGATATGAACGAGGGTTACAACGAACCTCCGCAGGATTCGTATTGGAGCTATTACGAAGATGAGGAAGAATATTATGCAGAGGGCTATAACTGGCAAGAGAAAGATGACCCTTCGAAGGATTCGTATTATATGCTTGGCTCCCATAAAGTGGCGAAAAATGTGTTGGCGTCCGATTATGGGATTATTGCCAAAGCGGGAAGTAATAACGAATATTATGTGGCTGTAACCGACCTACGCACTACCGATCCGCTCAAAAGCATTGATATTGAATTCCGCAATTTACAGAATCAGCCCATGGCTACCGTTACCACCAACTCGGATGGCATGTGTAATGTGAAACTGGCCGATAAACCGTTTGTGCTGATAGCCAAAAAGGACAAGCAGCGTGGTTATCTGCGTCTGGATGATGCATCGTCGTTGTCGCTGAGTATGTTCGACGTGAAAGGCGATGAGTTGAAGAAAGGCGTAAAGGGATTTATCTATGGCGAACGTGGTGTTTGGCGTCCGGGCGACATTATGTTCCTGACGTTTATATTGGAAGATAAAAATAATGCCTTGCCACCGAATCATCCAGTGGTGATGGAACTGTATAACCCGATGGGGCAACTATCGCAACGCGTTGTGCGGTCGACAAACGTAAATGGGTTCTACAGTTTTAATCTGAAAACGGCAGGCGATGCACCTACCGGAAATTGGACGGTGAAAATGCTGGTGGGTGGTTCTACTTTTGCCCGTACCTTGCGAGTTGAAACGGTGAAACCGAACCGTCTGAAGATAAATCTGAACTTCCCGTCGGATATTTTGCACAAAGGCGTGACCGAAAACGGAAAATTACAGGTAAACTGGCTATATGGTGCTCCGGCTGCTAACTCCAAAGTAACAATAGACGCAACAGTGGCTTCGGCCAAAACAAATTTTGAGAGCTGTAAGGGATTTGTATTCGACGACCCGACAAAAACATTCTCGTCGCAGGATATTTCCATTTTCAAAGGCAATGTAAATGCTGATGGAGCAGCCGATGTGAAGTTTAAGTTTGATTTGGCAACCGATGCTCCGGGAATGGTGGCGGTGCAAATGAAAACCTACGCATTCGAAGCCGGTGGTAACTTTAGTGTGGACCGAGCAGTGTTTAATTATTCGCCATTCAAAGCATATGTGGGTGTAAAAATCCCTGAAGGAAAAGGTTGGAACAATGCATTGTATTCCGATGAGAAAAATTTAGTGCCAATTGCTTTGGTCAACGAAGATGGAAAGCCGATTGCCGGTAAGGTGAAGGTAGAAATTTACAATGTGTACTGGCGTTGGTGGTGGGATCAATCGGCTGAAGAAAATATGGCGGATTATGTTTCTAGCCAACATGCCAACCTGATGAAAACGGAGTATTTGGAGATTCATAACGGAAGACGTATTTACGAAATGAATCTGGACGGTGAATATTGGGGACGTAAATTTATCCGTGTAACCGATATGAATGGCGGACACAGCACCGGAGCCATTTTTTATACGACCTATAAAGGTTGGTGGAGCAATGCCGGAAGCGAAAACCCCAGAGGAGCGGAGATGTTGATGTTCCAAACCGATAAAAAACAATATAAAGTTGGCGAAAATGTATCGGTAGAATTGCCGGTGACGCACAAAGGTCGTGCTTTAATCAGTATTGAAACCGGAAGCAAGGTGATTCAGAATTTCTGGTTTACGCCCGAAAAAGGTAAATCCCGTTTTGAGTTTAAAGTAACGCCCGAAATGGCTCCGAACATTTATATTCACGTTTCGTATATCCAACCACACAATCATAGCAAGAATGATTTCCCGATTCGAATGTACGGTGTGCAGGCTGTTGCGGTAGAAGATCCATCAACTCATATTACTCCGGTGATAACGATGAAAAGTGCGTTGAAACCGCAGGAAAAATTTAATGTAACGATTAAGGAAGCCAACGGAAAACCAATGACTTGTACCGTTGCCATTGTGGACGAAGGACTGTTGGATTTGACACGCTTTAAAACACCTAATCCATGGGAGAATTTCTACACACACGAAGCGCTTGGCGTTCGAACCTGGGATTTGTATAAATACGTTGCGGGAGCATTTACCGGAAAATTGTCGGGATTGTTCTCCATTGGTGGTGACTTGTATCTGAACAAAAACGGAAAGGAAAACAACAACCGATTCAAGCCGGTGGTGCTTTTCCAAACACCAATTTCGATAGGCGAAGGACAGTCGAAAACGCTCACGTTTACCATGCCGAATTATATTGGTTCGGTTCGGGTGATGGTTGTTGCGGGTGACAAGGGAGCGTATGGTTCGGCTGAGAAAACTGTTCCGGTGAAACAATCGTTGATGGTGTTGGCCACATTGCCAAGGGTTATTAGTCCGACAGAAATTATCAAAGTACCGGTAACCGTTTTTGCAACCGATAAATCGGTTCGTAACGTAACGGTTGATTTTGCCACCGATAAGAATTTTGAAGTGCTCGATGGTGGGCGCCGTAGAATTGCATTCGAAAAAACAGGCGATAAAATCGTAGAATTTACTGTTCGGGCTAAAGATAGGATCGCTCAGGGCAAGATTGTTATCTCAGCTGTTTCTGGCGACAATAAAGCAACTTCAGAAACCAGCTTGCAAATACGGATGCCGAATCCACCGGTGACAAATGTGATTACTGCATTGGTAAAACCCAGTGAAACCTGGTCGCAAACTATTTCGGCTGTGGGTATTCAGGGAACAAATTCCGGAGCGATAGAAGTTTCACGCATGTATCCGATAAATTTGGAGAAAAGTCTGAGTTATCTGATTCAATATCCGCATGGCTGTATCGAACAAATAACTTCAGCAGCATTTCCGCAGTTATTTTTGCAGAATGTAATGGACTTGAGTGACATTCGTAAAGGCGAAATTGAAACGAATGTAAATGTAACTTTAGCAAAAATAAAATCCTATCAAATGTCAAATGGTGGTTTTGCTTATTGGCCCGAAAATTCCTACGGAGTTTCCGATTGGGGAACGAACTATGCCGGACATTTTATGCTCGAGGCGCAAGCCAGGGGTTATCAGTTGCCGGTTGGTTTGCTGGATCCGTGGGTGAGTTACCAAACTTCGCAAGCTAATAACTGGCAACCGAAAACAAACGACTACGGTTCGGATCTGATTCAGGCTTATCGTCTTTATACCCTAGCGTTGGCTAAGAAACCTGCTTTGAGCTCTATGAACCGAATGCGCGAAACAGCCGGAATAGCCGAAGCCGCGAAATGGCGATTGGCTGCTGCTTACGTACTTGCCGGAAAACCCGACATTGCCGGACAGATTGTCAATGGATTGGGATTGAAACCAACCAAGAGCGTCAATTATTGGGATACTTATGGTAGTCCAGAGCGTGACCAGGCCATGATGTTGGAAACCCTTGTGTTATTGAAACGTCCGGTGTTAGCAAAACCGTTGGTGGAAGACATTGCCAATGTGCTTTCGTCGAATCAATGGTTGAGCACACAATCGGCTGCCTACATGTTGCTGGCAGTTTCGAAATATGCAGGGATAAATTCTTCAGGCGAAAACCTAACTTGCGACTTGACAATTGATGGAGCAAAAGTTCATGTAAATACAAATAAGCCAATTTATCAATCGCAATTGAATTTCAATACCGGATTGAGAAAGTCTGTAAGTATTACTAACCACTCTAGCCAAAATATGTATATTCATGTACAGCAACAGGGCATTCCGGTAATGAAGTCACAAGCAGCCGTTGCATCTAATTTGAATCTGACGGTTCGTTATCTGGATATGAAAGACAAACCCGTTAATCCGTTGCAATTGAAACAAGGAACCGATTTCTATGCCGAAGTTACGGTTGCTCATCCGGGAGTTCGGATGGATTATACCGACTTGGCTCTTAGTCAGCTATTCCCATCTGGTTGGGAAATCATGAGCTCGCGACTAGATGTTGTAAAAAGTGCTAAGTTGAAAGGTGATGTCGCCCGTTATCAGGATATTCGCGACGATAGGGTGTATCAGTATTTTGATTTGAACAAAGGGCAAAAGAAAACCTTTAAGATTCTGTTACATGCTGCTTATCTGGGAACATTCTATATGCCATCGGTGCAGTGTGAAGCCATGTACGACAATACCATTCAGGCCAGAACAACCGGACAATGGATAAAGGTGGTGAAATAAGTCACAAGTTGTAATCTCACTCAAAGTCGCGAAAATGCAAAAAAGATAATTTGCGACTCTGCGACTTTGCGTGAAAATATTTATCAATGTCTTTCTCAACAAATAAAAAAGATTTCAAACACTGGTGCATTAAACACTGGTTACAGTATCCTAAACCACGGTTTTGGATGCTGTCTGTGTTTTTTCTGTTGAGTGTCTGGTTTTATTTTTCCTTGCCAAAGCCTTTGTTTCATGCTTCGTATTCTACCATTATTGAAGATCGAAAAGGCAATTTTATGTCGGCTCGCATCGCTCCAGATTACCAGTGGCGTTTTCCGATGTCTGACACCGTTCCCTATAAATTTCGGGAATCCATTCGTTGTTTCGAAGATGAATATTTTCATTATCATCCCGGTGTAAATCCCGTTTCCATCGGTCGTGCATTTAAACAGTACATCCAGAAAGGTCGGGTGGTCAGTGGCGGAAGTACGCTTAGTATGCAGGTTGTCCGCATTAGTCGGAATGAAGAAAACCGGAATATCTTTTCGAAAATTTTCGAAATGATATTGGCTTTCCGTTTAGAGTTAGGTTACAGCAAGGATGAGATTATGAATCTGTATGCTTCACATGCTCCATTTGGTGGAAATGTGGTTGGTTTGGAAGCTGCTGCCTGGCGTTATTACAATCGTCCGGCCAATCGCCTCTCATGGGGCGAAACGGCAGCGTTAGCCGTATTGCCCAATGCACCGGCACTCGTCTTTCCCGGGAAGAATCATCTTATTTACCTGAAAAAGCGAAATCGGTTGCTGGATAAACTTCATCGGTTGAAAATTATTGATGCCAATACCTGTGAACTGGCTAAATCGGAACCGTTGCCCGATAAACCTCAGGCTTTACCCCAATTGGCAACACATTTGCTGAACAAAGCTTTTAATGATGGTCATTCAGGTCAGCGAATTCAAACCACGCTCGACAAAAAGATGCAACAGTTCGTTACTTCTGTGGCGACTAAATTTGCCCGCTATTATGCTGAAAATTATATCAACAACGTGGCGGTACTTGTGCTGGATACCAAAACAGGTGAAGTGCTGGCTTATGTAGGAAATGCCGAAATAACCGAAAAAAAAACCGCTCAATACGTCGATAATATCATTTCTAGTCGAAGTTCAGGAAGTATTCTAAAACCATTTTTGTATGCCGCCATGCTAAATGATGGCGATTTGTTGCCAAACTCTCTGGTTGCTGATATTCCTACACGTTTTGGAGGTTATGCACCAGAAAATTTCGAGAAAAGTTACGAGGGTGCTGTTCCGGCAAGCGTGGCGTTGGCACATTCGCTCAATATTCCGGCCGTACGGGAGTTGGAACAATATGGAGTTGCTCGTTTTCAATCGGTTTTGAAGGATGTTGGATTTACAACCATCGCGCAGCCATCGTCTTATTACGGTTTGTCCCTAATTTTGGGAGGTGCTGAGATCAGTTTGCTCGAAACCACCTCTGCTTATGCATCTTTGGGGCGTTCGCTATTGTCTTACACCGATAAATACGGGAAATATTCAAATGATGATTATCATTTGGCGCAATACCTTTTAAATAAAGAAAAGAAAGAAACTCAGTTCTTAGACCATTCCAAGTTGAATGCAGGTGCCATTTGGTGTGCACTCGATGCGCTTTCCACAGTCAATCGTCCATGGGGTGAAATTGGTTGGGAGTATTTTGCATCTAATCATAAAATAGCGTGGAAAACCGGTACTAGCTTTGGTTCGAGGGATGCATGGTCGGTAGGTGTTACACCACAATACACGGTAGGAGTTTGGGTTGGAAATTCCAATGGAGAAGGTCGCCCGGGACTAACAGGCGTGACACATGCTTCGCCCATAATGTTTGAAGTTTTCAAGTTCCTAAATCCAACTACTTGGTTTGAAGAACCGCGTTCGGATATGGAGCGTATTGCTGTTTGTCGCCAAAGTGGTTTCCGTGCCACGGATAATTGTGAAATCGATACGGTATTTGTTCCTAAACGTGGTGTGAAAGTCAAAGCTTGTCCGTTTCACCAACCTACTTTTCTCGATTCCACCGAAACCTATCGGGTTATGGGGTCTTGTTATCCGGTTGGATAAATGCACATTGTTTCACGGTTCGTTTTACCACCTTCACAGGAATTTTTCTATAGGAAACTACATCCCGAATATGTTCCACTTCCGCCTTATTTGACTGGTTGCATTCCGCCCCGCGAACATGTGTTGGACATTATGGAGCCCGATAATAACACAGCTATCTATATCCCAAAAGGTATTGATGGTGAGCAAGGCATGTTGATTTTCGAAGCAGTTCATCGCAGCCCCAATGCCACGCTTTTTTGGCATATTGATAATGAATACATTACGCAAACCAAAGGAGTTCATAAAATAGAAGTGTCTCCGTCAGTAGGGAAACATATCCTTACAGTGGAAGATGAAAAAGGAAGTATTGTGAAACGAAGGTTTAAAATTCTGGGGAAATAATTGGGTGCTTAGTTGAAAATAAACCTTTCAATCACTTCGGCTACTCCATCGTTTTCGTTAGAAGCCACAATGTAGTCGGCGTGATGACGAAGATTGTCGCTAACGTTATCCACCCAAATTCCCAAACCGGCATATTGAACCATGGTTAGATCGTTCCCGGCATTGCCTACAGCAATTACTTCGCTTTGTTTGATCCCGAGTTTTTTTGCCAATAAATCAATGCTGGCAGCTTTATCTATTCCGTGAGGCATTACTTCAAGGAAAAAAGGTTTAGAGCGCGATATGCTTAAGTCTGTGCGTTCTACTTTTAGTTTTTTCTCTACTTCTTTCAGGTAGTCGGGGTGTTCCAACAAAATACATTTTACGGCCGATGAAGTTATTTCTGATTTAAAAGAAGGAACTTTATGGTGAGGAATTCCGGTGAGTTTAACTTCAACGTCGATATATTCCGAGTGAGTTTCGCTGATCACACCTTTGTCGGAATAGGTAATAATGTGAACATTGTTATCGATGCTAAAATCGTAGAGACTGTGAATTTCGTCTCGGGTAAGGCTGGTTTCAAAAAGCACTTCATTGTATTTCATGGAAGTTACTACCGCGCCATTGAACGAAATCATATAGGAATCATAATCAGCTAAATTCAACTCTTCAGCATAACGAACCATAGCCGGAGTGGGGCGACCCGAAGCCAAAACAACGATTACACCTTGTTCCTGTGCCTGAATAAGTAATTCCCTGTTGCGCGAAGAAATACTATAATCGTCCCTGAGTAAGGTATCATCCAAGTCGAGAACCAACATTTTGTATTTCCCTGCAATCGTTTTTGAAGGGACTGTGTCCGAATAATTTAATGCCATTAAAAGTCTGTTTTGAAATCGTTGCAAAGGTAGTGCTTTTTTTTGAAAAGCCTGTTTTTGCTACATCAGCATCTGTTTGTCCAGAAACTGTTGGAAGATAGTTTTGTATGAATCAGAAATAGGAATACGCGTTTTTCCGAACACAATTCGGTTATGATCTATTACTTTTATCATATCATTTTGGACAATAAATGACCGATGAACGCGCATAAACTGTTTATCGGGCAGCATCTCTTCCATAGATTTCATAGTGATATGCGAAACTATGGGTTGGTTTTCGCCTTCGAGGTATATTTTTAAATAATCTTTTAATCCTTCGATGTACAAAATCTTCTTTAACTCTATCTGAATAAGTCGGTAATCGGCTTTTACAAAAATATAATCCACGGCAGACTTACCAACTTCCACCACTTTTGTATTCAGCTGAAACCATTGCGATGCTTTGTTTGCTGCAGTTAAAAAGTCGATATAGCTAAATGGTTTTAGCAAGTACTCAAGTGCATTGACTTTATAACTTTCCAATGCATATTTCTCAAAAGCAGTAGTGAAAATGATACGCGTTTTTTCGGGAACTAAACGGGCAAACTCCATTCCGTTAAGTTCAGCCATTTGAATGTCCAGAAAAATAATGTCGGGCGGCGTTTGGCGTACAGATTCTACTGCTGCAACAGCCGACGAGAATTTTCCTTTCAGTTCAAGGAAAGGAGTTTTGGCCACATAACTTTCAATAAGTCGGAGTGCCAATGGTTCGTCATCAATAATAAAGCAACTGAGGGTCATAGTTCGTTGGTTTGATGGAGTGGAATAATTAGCTCAGCAATAAAAGTATTGCCATCGTTTTCGGTTCGCAGTATATGTTCGTGCGGGTAAAGAATTTCCAGTCGGCGGCGCAGATTTTCCAGTCCAATGCCCGAACCACTCTGATCAGAATCATCCTTTGGAAAATAGCTGTTTTTAATCGTGCAGTTGAGTTGTTTCTCGGTATTTTGATGGATATTGATATCTATAAACGATGGAGAAGTAGGACTAATACCGTGTTTAAATGCATTCTCTATTAGTGTTATAAATAATAGCGGTGCAATGGTTTTGCTGGTTTCAGTCACCTGTATATCCATTTTCATATCTACATCCGAGTTCAAACGTATGCGCATTAATTCAACATAATTGTGAATAAAGTTCAACTCACGTTCCAGTTGTACAAAGTTCCCATTATCTTCGTACAGCACATACCGGAGTAGTTTGCTGAGTTGAAGCATAGATTCCTGAGCACTTTCAGGGCTAATGGCAATAAGCGCATAGATGTTATTCAGTGTGTTGAATAAAAAATGAGGGTTCAGTTGTTGACGCAGATTTTTCAGTTCAGCTTCGGTGCGTTCTTTTTGTTCTTCCTGACGCTCGGCTTCTGTTATGTACCATTTTCCTGTCATTTTAATGGTTACACTAAGTATGGCCACCACCGTCAGCGTAAGAATATCCCGAATCATAAAAAAAGTGTCTAAATCCGGGGCTTTGCCATGTAGATCGCTCAATTTTGGCAGTTGAGGTGTAGTTGCCACCTGCCATATATGCACTGTAGCTCCTACAATCACAATTAAAATGAGATTGTATAACAAAAATTTACCTATGTGTCGTTTAAATAGTACCTTTTCAATCAGAATAAAATAGTTGAGATAAAAAACCAACAGCATGGATGAAACTACCACGGCGTGATACAACATTTTGTCCCAAAAATTAAAATCGGAATCGTTTCCAAAAATAAGAAACGGCAATGCAAGCACCAACCCCCATGCAATAAAATGCATGATGGGTTGTAATATATATTTATTCTTATTCATTACTTTTGTTTACGTTTGAAAATACTTTAATTATAACTTGAGTATGCTGCATTATTCATATCGTAATGCTTCAATTGGATCCAGTTCGGAGGCATTCTTGGCAGGATACCATCCAAAGAATACGCCCGTAACAGTACAAACTATAAACGACAAAAATACAGAATAAGTTTGTATTGAGATGGGCCATGAGAAGATTAATTTGACCATGAACGAAGCCCCGATACCCAGAATAACTCCAATGATTCCACCTGTAAAACTGATAAGTACAGCCTCAATAAGGAACTGAGTTAGAATATCGCGACCCTTTGCTCCAATTGACATACGCAATCCAATTTCGCGGGTACGCTCTTTCACCGATACATACATAATGTTCATAATACCGATACCTCCCACAAGTAATGAAATGCCGGCAATACATGCCAGTAAAATAGTCATCATATCGGTGGTAGAAGTTAGCATGGTGCTTAACTCCTGTTGCGACCGAACATTGAAATCGTCATCATCAGTGGCTTTTAATTTATGGTTTTCGCGCAGCATGCTTGTAATTTCGGTAGTTGCGTTGGTGGTTGCATTTTCCGAAATTGCCGAAGCAAAAATTCCCTGAATATAGGTTATAGCTAATAATCGTTTTTGAATGGTAGTGTAAGGTGCAAGCACAATTGCATCCTGATCCATTCCCATACTGTTATATCCTTTTCCTTTCAGAGTTCCAATAATGGTAAACGGTATTTTATTAAATCGTATAACTTTGCCAATAGGATCTTCGCCATTTGGAAACAAATTTTTTGTAATGGTTTTACCCACAACGCACACTTTGGCTGCCGATTTAATCTGCTGTTCGGTAAAAACGGTTCCATTATCAACAATCAGTTTTCTGATATCCAGATAATCGGGATTTACACCCGAAATAGATCCGGGATAGTTGTTTGCACCGAAGATAAACTGGCCACTACTACTTACCGAAGGTGAACAAGCCGAAATATAAGCGTTATTGTCGCGAATATCAATATAATCTTCGAGTCTCAGGGTTTGCATGGCATCGCTGCTTTGACGTACGCCGCCCCGCATATCAGCACCAGGTTGAATCATAATCATGTTAGAGCCCATTTCTGAAATTTGCGAGCGGATACTCTCTTTGGAACCTTGCCCAATAGCCAACATGGTAATGACTGATGCTACTCCGATGATAATTCCTAACATAGTTAGAAAGGCTCTCATTTTATTGTTACTGAGTGCTCGGAACGATATCTTTATTGCATTTGTTATATTCATTTTAGTACTTTTATTTCAAATTTTCGGAAACTATTAATCCTCCAATACAGGTAAACTGTCCAAAACTTTTCGAGCCGATTCTATTTTCTCGTTTTTGATATCTTTTATCACTTTACCATCGCGTAACACAATGTTTCGGCTAGAAAAAGCTGCCAGTTCAGGATTGTGTGTAACGAAGATAATGGTACGTCCTTTGGCATATAATTCCTGAAACAAAACCATAATTTCATAAGCAGTTCGAGTGTCAAGGTTACCAGTGGCTTCATCGGCAAGAATTAATACCGGATCGTTTACCAGTGCCCGTGCAATGGCTACCCGCTGCATCTGTCCGCCCGACATCTGATTGGATTTATGATACAATCTATCGCCTAGGCTAACCGATTCAAGTGCTTTTTGTGCTTTCTCTTTTCGTTCTTTTACCCCGAAAGCAGGATTGTACAGCAAGGGTAATTCCACATTTTCCAACGCAGTGGTTTTAGCCAGCAAATTGTACGATTGGAAAACAAAACCTATTTTCCGGTTGCGCAGTGTCGATCGTTCATCCTTATTCATTGTGCTCACAGCTATATCGTCCAGGTAATATTCGCCCTCGGTAGGCGTATCCAGACAACCAAGTATGTTTAGCAAAGTAGATTTACCCGAACCACTCGATCCCATGATGGTAACGAATTCGCCTTCGTTGATAGTGAAGGAAACACCACGCAAAGCATGTACCGTTTCGTCGCCCACCTGAAATCTACGTTTTATATTGTCTAATCGAATTATTGATTTGCTCATTGCTCTTTACTTTAAAATGGTAAGGTCTGACTTTTTAACAATGTCGTTCATAGGAGCGACATTATATACGAAACAGATTTATTAAGTATATCTAATTGGATTTCCCCAAAAAGTTAATATAAATTCGAATACATATTAGTAATAATGTCGCACAAAACACACTGAAGAAATGGATAATAACCGAACAAAGCACATTATTAGCTATTTGTCCGTAACTCAGTGATTTTTTGTGAACTTAACTAAAACAACCTTATCTCTAAACTAATTCTTTTCAGCGCTTTTCTTTGTAGAGCCGGGACGTTGTGGCATAAACGGACTTTTCTCGGTTGAAGCTGGCAGTGCAACATCTGTACCGGTTGTTTTCATTTCCAGAATTATCGAATCTGCATTTGTCATATTTGCTGTTATTTCCGTATTGATACCATCTGTGTCGCCAATAGTAACGCACTTGTCGCTAATGGTTTTTCCAACTTGTTGCCAAACAATTTTTTCGTTTTCTGGCAGATCTTTTGTGATGGCTACATTTTCATTAATGGTAAAACCATTCTTTTTCAATGTTTCAATATCCGGTTTAAAATTAAATACTTTGTTAGACAAGGTTTGAACATTTGTTTTTTCCATTGTGAAAATGGTAATGTTAGCTGTCAGTCCCGGTTTTAGTTTCAATTGTGGATTAGGAGCATTTACCACCACCTGATACGTTACCACATTGGAAGTAGTGGTGGCTTCCAGACGTACCTGAGTCACGTCACCGCTAAAAACATCATTAGGATAAGCATCCACAGTAAATGTAACACGTTGCCCTTGTTTTACCGAACCTATATCCGCCTCGTCTACCTTAGCAATTACGCGCATTTTTGTCAGGTCGTTAGCAATGGTGAAAAGTGTTGGTGTACTGAAACTAGCTGCTACGGTTTGACCTTGTTCTACTGCTCTTGATAATACTACTCCATCAATAGGTGAATAAATAGTAGCATAGTTCAGGTTTGTTTTTACTTTTACCAAATCCGAAACTAACTTACGATAGCTCGATTCTGCCTTTTCGTAGGTGTATTTTGCTGTTTCGTAATCGGTATCGCTAATCAGACTTTTATCGTGTAAGCCCTTGGCGCGTTCAAAATTTTTCTTCTGATACTCATACTCTGTCTTGCTCGATTTCAGTTCCAGTTCTTTGGATGTCATGTCCGACTGAAGTGATGTTTTATCCAGTTCGGCCAATATCTGTCCTTTTTTTACCACCGAATTGTAATCAACATATAACTTGGAGATTATCCCCGAAACCTGTGTACCTACAGCTATCTCTGATATAGGTTCAATGGTTCCCGTTGCGGTTACCGAAGTGCTTATATTGCCTGCACTCACCTTAGTTGTTACAAGTTGGATGCTGGCTTTTGAAGTACCTTTCAACAGGAAATAGCCGCCGATAGCCAGAACGATAATGCTTATCGCTGAAACGATAATGATTTGTTTCTTTTTCATTTTATATGGAAATTAATGACGTTACAGAACAGTGATTACTTGATTTCTATGGGTTGATCCTGATACAAATTCAGCAATTGCGAATTCATAATACTCATATATTTTGATTGCAACAGACTTTGTTGAGCTGCCAGCAGGTTATTTTTTTCGGTGAGCAGTTGTAAGGTATTTTTCATGCCCAATTGAAATTGTTGTTCCACTAATTCGTAACTTGTTTTCAGCGCTTTCTCTTTTTCAAGTGCTGCGGTGTACTGACTCTGAGCCGATAAGGCCGCCTGAAACACTGATTCAATTTCTTTGAGCAACTCTTTTTCAGCATTTTGCTGTTCCAACTGATAAGTTTTTTGGCTCAGGCGTGCTTTCTCTACTGCCGATTTATTTTCTCTATTAGAAAAAATGGGAACACTTACCGACAAACCAACACCTTCGTAAGTTCCGTTTTTCAGTTGATTCGGAAAGCTGAAACCTGTACCGGAACCATTGCTTGTTCCAATGCCTGCATTCAACGATACCTTTGGCAAATAACCGGCTTTAGCTTTAGCAGTTTCCAGTTCGGCAATTTTCTGGTTAACCTTACTGGTTTTCAATTGCGGCATTACACTTACCGATTTCTCGTAAATACTTTGCAGGCTTTGCAGTGGTTTTAGCACATCCAGCGTGCTCAGTTCAGGTATTGCAACATTCATATCTTCGTTTACCGGTAGTTCCAACAACTGCTTTAATTGCAGTTTGTAGGTACTCAGGGTATTTTGCGAAACTACATACAGATAACTATCCGAACTGGTTTGCGATTCCAGTTGTGCAAAATCAGCTTTCGAAATACTTCCGGCTTTTAATAACTCACCCGCACGGGTTTGTTGGTAGACCGAAACATCGAGCGTGGCTTTGTTTATATTTACCGATTCACTTGCATACAGTACCTGTAAATAGGATTGTAAAATAGACATCTGTATATTTTTCTCCGACAGCAGAACTGCATATTGACCAGCTTCTTCGTTTAATTTTTGTTGCTCAATATTCTTCAATGTTTTACCGCCATCAAACAACAACATGTTACTGCTTAGTCCGTAGCTTCCGGAGTATACATTGGCACTACCACCATTCACAAGCAAGGGACGGTTGGTGTAATCCTGACTAATGGCACCGGTTAAGTTCGGAAATAGCTGTGCTTTTGCCAACTTGGTATCCACCGCATTTTGTTGTAGCGATACTTTGCTTTCCTGTATTTGAATATTGTTTTTCAGCGCATATTCAATGCAATTGGTCAGATTCCATTGAGCCGGCTTTTCTTGTGCCGAAAGATTGGTAACGGTTATTACCAACAAGCTGATAAAGAAAATTTTTAGTTTCATCTGTGCGTAATTGTTGATT
>Ga0302212_1000386_pt1 | contig 18532 bp, 13 predicted proteins | sample II_Fen_N1_1_FD_200235 | JGI IMG/M metagenome (GOLD analysis project Ga0302212, IMG submission 200235) | Peat permafrost microbial communities from Stordalen Mire near Abisko, Sweden - II_Fen_N1_2 | ecosystem: Environmental > Terrestrial > Soil > Wetlands > Permafrost | place: Sweden: Abisko...
CCAGCGTGAATTCTTTATTGAGGGCGACGATACATACCTGAAACCCATGATACTGAAAGATATTGCCGACCGGACAGGGTATGACATATCAACCATTTCGCGGGTAAGCAACAGTAAATATATCCAGACTGAGTTTGGCATATTCCCTGTGAAATACTTTTTCTCGGAATCTATGACCAATGATGTAGGCGAAGAAGTATCGACGCGTGAAATAAAACAGATACTCCAGCAGTGCGTTGAAAACGAAGATAAACAGAAACCTGTTACCGACGAAGCACTGGCAGAAGTACTCAAAACAAAAGGATATATCATTGCTCGCCGCACGGTGGCTAAATACCGGGAACAACTGAATATACCGGTAGCGAGGATGAGGAGGGAGATTTGACGCGTTCCGTGTTCTGTGTTCTGTGTTCCGCGTTGTGGGATAAGAGTCTTCTGCGACAGGAATATCTGTTGTAGGAGAACAACCTCACATCGTCGAAGACATGTCAGCGTTAATTGAAGGGTTTGAAGAGTTTGAAAGTTCCGTGTTCCTTGTTATGAAGGAATGATAAACTACTGATTTGCAATTATAAATTATAAATTGTAAATAGTAAATGAATAAATAGTAAATGAATTGTTAGTAAATTCTCTTTTATGAAAAATTTCCATAAGATAATTTCCCTGATATTCCAGCCTCTGTTGATGCCGACGTTCGGCATGATTCTGATGATGAACATGGATGTCTTTTCACCCATGCCTTTGCGGTGGCGGTTGATAGCTATTATTGGAACATTTATATTTACGGGCTTGCTTCCGGCTCTGCCTATCTGGCTGATGATGAAACGGGGTGAAGTAAACGACCTGTTTATCTCAAAGCGCGAGGAACGTACGATGCCTTATCTGTTTTCATTTATGGCCTATGTGTTCTGGGCATTATTCATGTGGCGCACGCTGCAATTTCCTATATTCATAGTAGCCATGGGAATGGGATCAGCGGTTTCTATTTTCATTATTGTATTTATAAACCTGAAATGGAAAATCAGTGCCCATGCAGCCGGTATGGGAGGCTTATGCGGAGCTATCTTTGGAGTGAGCTACCGGGTTGCTATCAATCCTGTATGGCTGATTTGCGTAATTCTTTTTATATCAGCACTGGTGGCATTTTCACGCCTCGAGCTGAAAGCACATACTCCGGGACAGGTGCTTGCCGGTTATGCAGTAGGCTTTGTTGCTGTATTTACACCTTGTTTATTTTTCTAGATATCTTTCCTTTCCAACGCTTTGAACGTTTAAAAAGGGTAACGTATAGTTCAATATAGAATTTATTCACCAATTAAAATATATAAAAATGATCACAATAGACCAGCTGAAAAATGTGTTGGAGCGCGAGTCCGCACTGAGGAGGTATCTTTGACGTCGATACGAAATTAATACAGATACAAGAAGAAGAATTGCGTACGCAGGTTCCCGATTTTTGGGATGATGCCAAGGCAGCCGAAGTACAAATGCGCAAAGTAAAAGAATTGAAGAACTGGATAGTCGGGTACAATGCTGTGAAAACAGCTGCCGATGAACTACAGTTGTTCTTTGATTTTTACAAGGAAGATGCAGTCAGTGAAGAAGAAGTGGATGACGCATACAGTCAGACCATGAACCTGATTGAAACGCTTGAAATGAAGAACATGCTTTCGCACGAGGAAGATAAACTGGGAGCAGTGATCAAAATCGTGGGAGGTGCAGGTGGTACCGAAGCACAGGATTGGGCAGAAATGCTGTTCCGTATGTACCAGCGATGGTGCGAACGCCAGGGCTATAAATGCGAAATCACCAATATGCAGGAAGGCGAAGAAGCCGGTATTAAAACGGTGACTATGCAGATTGAAGGCGAAATGGCCTACGGATACCTGAAAAGCGAAAACGGCGTTCACCGCCTGGTACGGGTATCCCCGTTCAATGCACAGGGAAAACGCATGACCTCCTTTACTTCGGTGTATGTTGTGCCACTTGTGGATGATACTATTGAGATTGAAATTAACCCCGCTAACCTGACCTGGGACACGTTCCGGTCGAGTGGAGCAGGTGGACAGAATGTCAACAAGGTAGAAACCGGTGTACGGTGTCATTATAAGTTCAAAAACCCGGTAACGGATGCTATGGACGAAATAGTGATTGAGAACACCGAAAGCCGTTCACAATTCGGGAACAAGGATAATGCTATCCGCTTGCTGAAATCGCAACTGTACGAACTGGAGCTTGAAAAACGCCGCCAGGAAACAGCAAAAGTGGAAGCAGGAAAGAAGAAGATTGAATGGGGTTCACAAATCCGCAGTTATGTATTCGATGACCGGCGGGTTAAGGATCACCGTACCAATTACCAGACTTCCAATGTGCAAGGGGTGATGGATGGAGATATTGATCCGTTTATTAAGGCTTATCTGATGGAATTCCCGGATTAAAAGCCCTTAATTTTCCTAAGAGAACTTAAGATAGCGTATTTCCTTCTAATAATCAGAACGGAATACGCTATTTTTATATTTCCGACGTTTTACCTGTTGTAATTATACATTCCTATGAAACGAATTTTTCTGTTTATACTTTTACTGATAAGTGCCGGTATGTTGTTTGCTGCCGATTACTCCAACATAGACCGGCATGCTGCTACTGTCCCACCCAATCTGAGAACAGCAAACGACATAGCCCGTTATCTGACTAAGAACCTCACAACACCAACCGATAAGGCCCGTGCCATATACTACTGGATTTCCCACGCTATCGTATATGATGTCGCTAAGATGTATTCCACTGAGACGTATACCGATCCGCAGGAATTGGTCGATAATGTACTGAAAACAAGAAGGGGTGTATGTTCCAACTACGCTGCACTGTTTCATGCCTGTTGCAGGTCGGTGGGTGTTCAATCGTACATTATCGAGGGGTATACCCGCCAGTACGATAAGGTCGTAGGAATTGCCCATGCCTGGAATGCCGTCAAAATAAACGGGGTGTTCTATAATATCGATGCCACCTGGGCTTCAGGGTTCTTAAAAGGGAATAAATACTACCAGCAGTTCAGGGATAATTACTTTATGATTCCACCCGCTGAATTCATTAAGACCCACATGCCTTTCGATCCCATATGGCAATTCCTGAATAATCCTGTCTCCCACAAAGAATTTGAAGCAGGGAACTTTTCAAACCTGAAAAAAGAATCCAACTACGATTATTCCGATTCAATAAAAGTACAGTCTGCCTTAAGTCCATGGGATAAGCAGGCACGTGAAAACCAACGGATTATTGCATCAGGATTAACCAATGCAATGATCAGGAACAAGGTCATGCAAAACCAACAAGGCATTGCCTCCGACCTGTTTAATAAAGCAGCTGATTCTTACAATAAAGCTGTAGAAAAATACAATTTCTACATCCAGTGTAAGAATAAGCAATTTGATAATATGTCCATGAAGGATGACAAGATACTGGCACTACTGTCCTCTACCCGTCAGTTGGTTGAGTCGGCAGGACAAACATTGGCCCATATAAAATCCGATAATTTCGATTTAAACCGATCCATAGATAGTATGGAAAAATCAATTGCCGGAATGAAGAAAAACCTGGATACAGAAGATGCGTTTGTAGGTAAATATGTTAAAACACTGAAGCCTGTACGATTATTTTTGTTTTATAAGAAAAACGAATAATTATTGTTAAAGCTATTTTAGAAAAGCAAATATCAACAACAATTTATACAAGAATGCCGTTTTGTTTTTAGAGATTAATATACACCCACCAAAAGATATGGAACATAAAAAAAAGATTCAACTGCTATTCTCTTTTACATTGATAATTATTTTTTCATTATCGGTTAGTTGCGGCACAACCAATGCACCCAAAGCACCAACAAACACAACAGGTTTAACCGTATCGGTTATTACCAGTACTACCGGAGGAGGTTATGCTCCCAGAAATGTGGTGGCTATCTGGGTTGAAAACAGTACCGGGACATTCGTTAAATCACTTACAGTATATGCACAGGCCAGGAAAGCTGATTTAACCCATTGGGAAGGATCCTCCGCAGGGAGTACCGTGGATGCTGTTACAGGAGCTACCCAGAGTGGTTTTGGAGTTGTTTACGGAAGCTGGAATGGAACAGACAAGAACAATATTACTTCACCCGACGGGGAATATCGTCTTTGCATGGAAATAACAGACAAAAACTCAACCGGTAACTTCTCTTATTTTGCTTTTACAAAAGGTCCTGTTGCTCAAACTCTAAAACCGGCCAACACACCAAGCTTTTCGACGATATCCATAAAATGGGTTCCTTTATAATTAAAACCAACCAGTTAGATATTGTAATACACCCACACATTTTCATTTTGAAGAGGTGTGGGTATTTTTAATTTAACCGGATTGTGGAAATGTTGGAAATAAATATTTACTTTTGTAGATCTTTAAAAGTCTTGATTTGTTTTAATAAAATAATCAACGATAACAATAAAACTCATGAAACCAATAAACGAACTTCGAATTGCCGTATGCAACGATCATGCCGGTTTCGAATTAAAAGGCACGATACTTGACCACTTAAAAGCGTTAGGTGTGGCAACAGTAAAGGATTTTGGTTCTTATACCTCCGAAAGTTGCGATTATCCCGATTTTGCCCATCCGCTTTCCATTGCTGTTGAAAAGGGGGAATATGATCTTGGGATTACCATCTGCGGCAGTGGAAACGGGATCAATATGGCAGCCAATAAACACCAGGGAATACGTTCAGCACTTTGCTGGGAAAATGAAATTGCCTCGTTGGCCCGTCGTCATAACGATGCCAATGTGATTTCTCTACCTGCACGCTTTATCACAGCGAATGAAGCAAAAGGAATGATCAACATCTTTCTGACCACCGACTTTGAAGGTGGCAGACATAAGATCAGGGTGGATAAAATACCCTGCTGATCCAATCTAATCATTTTAACCTGACTTTTCCAATCTTCTGAAGGTTGGAAAAGTTGTTATTTATATACGAAACATGCAACGAACAGAGATATCAGCTTACGGTGAATTTGGTCTGATCAAACACCTGACAGAGAAATTTAAAATAGTAAACCCTTCCACCCTCAAAGGCGTAGGCGATGATGCTGCCGTGCTTAGTTACGAAAACAAGAAAGTGCTGGTAACTACCGATCTGTTGCTGGAAGGCATTCACTTCGACCTGGTGTATGTTCCGATCATGCATTTAGGCTATAAGGCAGCCGTGGTGAACTTTTCCGACATATATGCCATGAATGGTACCCCAAAGCAAATAACAGTCTCTATTGGCGTTTCAAAGCGCTTTTCAGTAGAAGATCTCGAGCAACTGTATACCGGCATTCAACTGGCCTGTGATAAATATGGCGTTGACCTGATTGGTGGTGACACCTCAGCATCACTTACCGGTCTTGCCATAAGCATTACCTGCATTGGCGAGGCCGATGAAGATCAGATCGTATACCGCAACGGAGCTAATTCAACGGATATAATTTGTGTAACAGGCGATTTAGGTTCTGCTTATATGGGCTTGCAGTTGCTGGAACGTGAAAAGGTTGTTTTCGCTGCCAATGATGAAGCACAACCTGATTTTGAAGAACGGGATTATATCCTCAAACGCCAGCTTAAGCCGGAAGCCCGTAAAGACATTATAGAACTCCTGCGTGAGAAAGGAATTAAACCTACTTCCATGATGGATATCTCCGATGGCTTGTCATCCGAACTCATGCATATCTGTTCACAAAGCAATGTGGGATGCCGTGTCTACGAAGACAAGATTCCAATCAACTACCAGGCTGTTGTTATGGCGGAAGAACTAAATATGAGCATTGTTACCGCTGCACTCAATGGCGGAGAAGATTACGAACTCCTTTTCACTGTTTCACTCGAAGATTATGATAAGATCGTACCCCTCGAAGGCATAGCCATTGTGGGACACACCACCAAACCCGAACTGGGCTTACAGCTCGTAGGACGTGAAGGGGAAGAGATTGAGCTTCGGGCACAGGGATGGAATTCACTTAGTGAAAAGAGGTAAGAGGTAAGGGGTAAGAGGTAAGGAATGTGAGTAGCAGAATTTTCCGGTATATAACAACAATTTATAATAACGAGGGCTTCAATAAATATGAAGCCCTCGCTATTATATTTTCGTTAGAATGTATAGTCCTTAATTTTGTTTGTTCTTTGTAAACCTATTTCAGGACCAGACAAACTTCCAAACCTGATTCTCACATTCCTTACCTCTTACCCCTTACCTCTTACCTCTTCCTCTAAAGGTTTTCCGAAACAGGATCCAGTGATGTATGCGTGACAATCTTATTGCGTGCACCGATGTGGAAACGGCTTACTTTTTTATTGATAATCAGAGTTGAAGGAATGTTCTTCAGTTCTTTCTTTTCAGAGGCTGTGAGGACATTCCACGTATGGTAACTTATCAGCATAAAGCTATTTTTAGAGAGTACGGTAGAATTTAAGCGTGTCAGCTTATTTACCTTCACTTCATTCGGGAATTGATGCCTCAGTTCACGGATACCTTCACGAATGATATGACTGGTTGTAGCCAGCTTGTTAATGTCCAGGATGTTTATGGTTATGTCACTGTTGTTTTTAAGCAACCGGCGGGCATAGCGTAATAAGAACTCATCCGATTCATCATGCAGGATGACCAGCGTAGATGTTATGCCATCATACCCCCTGTTAATAAATACACCCACACTGCAATTGCTGTTTTCAATGAAATAGCGTGTTTTGTCTTTTATCAGCGTACCAGGATAGAAGAATGTTTGCTGCTTGGAAATGCTGTTCACAATCTTGTTCAGCCACTTTATATTCTGGAACAACGGACTTTCCTTAAAGAACGGTATTCCCGACAGGGATATCCCCGCTCCTACCAGCAGAAAGTCAAAATTATTATAGTTAGCCGACTTTACGATACCCAGTTCGATATTGTCGGTCACTTTATATTCCGTTTCCAAAGGGATATTTTGTATGGCAGCCTCATCCTTGATACCCTTGAAACTGTCCACCGAGAACTGTTCCCCATAAATTGGATTGGTATCGGTACCAGGTGTAATATGAAGCACGTTCACCTGCAGGCTGTTTTTGGTGCCTTCCAACAAGGTTTTAGCCACATGGAGCAACGATTTTCCGTTTTCGGGATTTCCAAGAGCAATAAGTGCTTTAAAAATACCCTGTGACTGCTGGATACTGTATTCCTTTTCCACATCCTTGGCGGGGAAAATACGGTTTATGATGGATAAAGCAGGGGTTGTCATAAACGTTGTTACCAGGGCCATAATAACCAGCATAACGAAGATAGAAGGAGGAAGTATTCCCATTTCATACCCTATATTCAACACGATAAGCTCCATCAAACCACGTGTATTCATCAAAATACCGATGGATAGGCTGTCTTTCCATGTTTCGCCAAGGATACGTGCAGTAAATGCACCACCCATAAATTTGCCGCTTACCGCCACCAGGATAAAAATGCCGCATATAATCCATAAATGAGGTGAGTTGAGTAATCCTATCTCTGTACGAAGCCCGGTGAACACAAAGAATAACGGCAGGAGCAAGGTAACGGCTACATCTTCGATCTTATCAATAATCAGTTTGCGGAAATGAGGCAACTGAGGCATTACCACACCTGCCAGGAATGCCCCGAACAAGGCATGAATACCGATAACCTGGGTCAGGAAAGCGGACAGAATTAAAATCAGTAACAAAAAAGCTACAATACTTTTATTCAGCACTTCACTATTGCTGTATATTTCACCGATTCGTTTTAAAAACGGACGTACTACAAGTAACATAAAAGCCACATAAAGAATGGCAAATCCAATGGTATATAATGAACTGATAAAACTTCCTGTCTTAGTGATGGCTATCACGGCAGCCAGGATACACCATGCAGTCACATCATCATTGGCAGCACTTGCAATAGCCATGGTACCCAAATGAGTTTTTGACAGTCCCTTCTCCTGTACGATCCTTGCTAAGACCGGAAAAGCGGTAATGCTCATTGAAATACCAATAAACAGGGCAAACGATAGGAAATCGGTATATCTGGCAGCAAATTCCTCGTACACATAATAAGCAATCAGCATCCCGAAGAAATAAGGTATCAGGATACTGGCATGGCTAATTACATAAGTCTCGCTGATCTTTTGTTTCAGGGTATTTAAATTCAACTCCATGCCTATGGTAAACATAAACAGGATCAACCCTATCTGGCTCAGGATATATAGGTTGCCCAATGATTTAGCGGCAAACAGGAAGTGAAATGCATCGGGATAGAAATAGCCTAACAACGAAGGGCCCAGGACAATACCGGCAAGAATTTCACCGATAACTGTGGGCTGCCCGATCTTTGCAAAGAGATAACCGAATATGCGGGATACAATAAGGATAGAAATTATTTGAAGCAACAGCATGGCAGCCGGTTCGGCAATGTTGTTCATAATGGCCTGCCTGAACATGGAGAAATTGCTGAGGGCAGCTCCATCTTTAACGGCAATGGCAAGCTTGTTGTGTCCTGTAAAATGGCCATCAAATATTTTCCCGTGTTGCATCAGGATATAGGTAAAGATGCAGAACAATGCCAGCATTAAACCATAGAAAATCCAAGTCCTTGTGTGTGTGTTTTTCATGAAGTCCAGTTAAGTAACAGTACGGGCAAAAACCGGTTGCACAATGGAAAGATACTGTTGTTGATATACATTCAACAGTTATTTATAAAATATTCCGGTCATGCAAATCAATTACGGCACAAAGATAGTTATTTTTTCACTCCATAAAACTTGAATTTTAAGATAAATTTTCTTCTATAGGCTGGCTTATGCACTTTTGCATATGTGCATATTATTGATTTACTTTGTACTCCATTTCGAATAAGCCTCTTTTATAGGTGAATTTACATATTCTATTTACATTATTATGGAAATCGGTATTAGTTTCTGGATCGGATTTGTTGTTTTTGTGCTAGTTATGCTTACGCTCGACCTGTTTGTTTTTCACAAGAAGAACACCGTAGTGAAAGTAAAGGAAGCCCTGTTGTGGAGTTTATTCTGGATATGCCTGGCAGTAGTCTTCAACATAGGGGTCTATTTTTTGATGGGCAAAGTGAAAGCGCTCGAATTTCTGACCGGATACCTGATTGAAGAGTCATTAAGTGTCGATAACCTGTTCGTGTTTATCCTGATATTCGGTTTCTTTAAAATCGAGCCTAAATACCAGCACAGGGTATTGTTCTGGGGAATCCTCGGAGCCATTGTTATGCGGGCAGTATTTATTTTTGCCGGAGTGGCCCTTATCCAGCAGTTCAACTGGATCATGTATATCTTCGGAGCATTCCTGGTTTATACCGGCATCCATATGCTGTTTGAAAATGAGGACAAAGAATACAATCCAAATCATAACGTCCTGATCCGTGGGTTTAAAAAGGTTTTTCCTGTCACTGATGACATGTCGCGGCCTCACTTTTTTGTCCGCACCAACAAAATACTATACGCCACCCCATTCTTTATCGCCCTGCTGGTAATCGAAGCCTCGGACCTGATCTTTGCAGTCGATTCAATCCCTGCTGTTCTCTCGGTTTCAAAAGATCCGTTTATTGTGTATACCTCCAACATTTTTGCCATACTCGGGTTGCGCTCCATGTATTTTGCACTAAGCGGCATCATGGGCTATTTCCATTACCTGAAATACGCTCTTTCAGGCATTCTTACCTTTATCGGCCTGAAAATGTGCATCAATGAATTCACTGCCGAGCACGATTACACTTTTCATATATCCAATTTTGTTTCGCTGGGTGTTATTGTCGGGCTGCTTACCACTTCCATCCTTCTTTCGGTAGCCGTTAAGAAAACTCAGGAACGTAAAGCGCTGAGGCATAAAAAACAATAACGATCAGTTTCAATTCCAACCAGTGTATCCGGGATATTTATTCGTAAAACAATAAATACCCGGACATGCTTTTTTCAGGCAGGTGCTTTAAAAAGTAAGTATCGTTTTTATTTCCTTCTTTCACTCCTGTACACTTAAAAACTCTTTGTACATAAATTTCTGATCAATTATTTTCATTTCCAGCTTGTTAATTTCTGTACCAATCACTGATTCGTTATTCCTTTCATGTTCTTTCTTACTATTGAGAGAATTTATTGAAGATTGGTTGAGGATTCAATGAGGCCCACCTTTTTGAACCCTCAACCAATCCTCAACCTATCCTCAACCAATCCCCTTCAATAGGTTAACTTCTGCAGAACAAGAATATACAATTTTCAGACCAGAAAGAATATTACCGATCGATTTTTTATTTAAGAATGAAATCTTTCCATACCCACCCTGCTGAAGTGAATGGGTCGGGAAAAGAGGCGGGCATACACGTTTATTTTTCGGTAAGAGAAGACTTCCGGAAAGAGGAAAAAGTAGATAATTGAAGTGAACTATCATTTTTAAAATTTGTTTTATGCTGTACCAACAAATAAAATATCAGGTTTCGTTGAAGGTCTGATTGGATTCCGGTTTGGACATATTGCCTGTAACAAAGGTGTCATCTTGTTGGAATTTAGCTATTACCGTTTATAAAAAGAATTCAGTTGTGACGGATAGAACTTGATTAAATCAAAATAATACAATTATTTCAACTGCCATTCGACAAAAGGAATGGTGATTTGGTTTTTATGTCAGTGAAATAGAACTAAACATTTAAAATAACCGGATTATGAAAACATACAATTCTAATGATTTCGAAAACATGCTGCAGGATGAATATTTCAGCGGCTACGAGGTGGATGAAATCAACCGCGATATAGAAAGCCGGCTTACAAACGATGCCGACTTCGCCAAACAATACGAGACCTGGATAACCGGAAGTTCGTATTCGACATGGCTGGACTACTACAAAGAAAAGGAAGCTGAAGAAGAGGAGGTGTGGGAAAACAACCTTTCGGAAGAAGACGATGAGGAGAATGACGATGATTTGGAAGATTATACGGAAGATGAATAGGATGAACAAATTTATGCTCATTTCAATTCAGAGTATCGGGACGTACAAGTGAACACTCAGTCAACACGATGTAATCACGACCATAGGATATTTTCTTTCAGTTGTAAATATTTAAACCAGAATGCCAGGATCATATATCCTGGCTTTTGGTATATAAGTAATTAATAATTGCCAGAAAACTGAAACGTAAGCTTTTGTTGATTAACAAATAGTTCATTAAATATCTACGATTACTTAAGTGCATCAGCACTTGAGAATAAATAACAGCCTTCATATTTAGCACTTTATCTGCTTTTAATGTTGAATTATTTAAAGCGCATCCTGTATGATGACTTGGAATGCGACATCCCAATCCAACCGGACAGACATTTACAAGGTAGCGCAATAGCTCACTCTGCATCATGGGGCATTGTATGAATATGCCACGAACAACTTTCCCATCAGGTTCTTTTCCCTGGATTAAGAAGGTCTTTTGGGACGGACAATTAAGTTATTTTATCCAATTCATGTAGAATTAAAAAATGTTGTTAAAACGATATAAATGTTCTGCAAACGTTTGCATAACTCCGATTTATTTGTACTTTTACCGTCGAAATCAACCGGTAATGCCTGTTTCAGAGAATCAGGAAACCCATTATCAGAAACGACACGGCTGTTAGGGTATGAATAGGTAATGATTGTTCAGAAACAATGTTTCAAACGATCAGGCAGCAAAATGAAAGAATGTATAAAACGACTATATAAATGCATTTATTTGATGTAATATACCAACATTACGATGGCAATCCCATTTTCATGGAATTATCCGGGTATAATCAATGAACATAAAAAGACAACCAGCGGATACAAAACCCGATTGTCAAAATAAGTATTTTTGAAAAAACACACTCCTATCTTTTAAATTCGAATGAAAAAAATCTATGTAATTGTCCTGTTGACTTTGAGTGGAATTACGTTGTCTGCCCAACAATGGATACGAGTCAATCAACTGGGCTATTTACCGGAAGACACGAAAGTAGCTGTGTGGGTAAGCAAGGAAAAAGTGCAGGTAACTGAGTTCCGCCTGGTAAATGAACTGACAGGCAAGACGGTTTTTACTGGACACAATATTATTCCAAAAAGCACAAATGGAGCCTTTGCAGCAACATCCCGTTTAGATTTTTCAATAGTAAATGAAGCAGGGGCCTATCACCTTGCAGCCGGGAATGCTGTATCACCAGTATTCCGCATTGACAAGGCAGTCTACCGGGGAAGTGCCGACAAGCTGTTGCAGTATATGCGCCAGCAACGATGCGGGTATAATCCATTTTTAAAAGACTCCTGCCATCGGGATGATGGACGTATTGTTTCCAGCGCCGGCCATGATGGTGAAAAAATATCTGCATACGGGGGATGGCATGATGCATCCGATTACTTAAAGTATGTCACCACATCGGCGAATGCAGTTTTCGAACTGCTGTTTGCCTACCAGCAGAACCCTTCGGCTTTTGGTGATCATTATGATGCAACCGGAAATCCGGGCAGCAACAACATTCCAGATGTGCTGGATGAAGCAAAATGGGGACTGGACTGGCTGGTACGGTTAAATCCGGATAGTGCGACCTACTACAACCAGGTAGCTGATGACAGGGATCATAATTCATTCAGGAAGCCTTCGGAAGATAATATTGACTATGGATGGGGAAAAGCAAAAGACCGCCCGGTTTACACCTGCATAGGCACCCCGCAGGGATTGAAGAAATTTAAAAACAGATCCACAGGGTTGGCTTCCACAGTTGGGAAATATTCGTCTTCCTTCTCATTAGGGTCAACATTGTTAGCTTCGTACTACCCTGAATTTGCTGAGAAATTAAAACAAAAAGCCATTGATGCTTACCGAAAGGGAGTTGAAAATCCGGGAGTATGCCAGACAGCCCCGTGTGTTTCCCGCTATTTTTATGAGGAAGACAATTGGGTGGACGACATGGAGCTTGCTGCCACACAATTGTATATTGCCACGGGGAAAACCGAATACCTGAACAACGCTGTCAATTATGGACGCATTGAACCCGTAACCCCTTGGATGGGAGCCGACTCAGCCCGTCATTACCAGTGGTATCCGTTTATTAACCTGGGCCATTATTTTCTGGCAAAACAGACGAACAAAATGGTGAGTGAGGAATTTATCCGAAATATGCGAAGCGGACTGGAACGCATCAGAGATCGTGCAGGAGATGATCCCTTTATGAATGGTATTCCGTTTATTTGGTGCTCCAACAACCTGGTGGCAGCAGCGGTCACACAATGCCATCTGTACAACCAATTGACAGGAGACAAAACATATGTCGAAATGGAAATGGCTTTACGTGACTGGTTGTTCGGGTGTAATCCATGGGGAAAATGTATGATCATTGGACTTCCTGATTACGGGGATTATCCGAAAGACCCGCATTCGGCATTGTCTGTTGTGTATCATTTACCAATTACCGGTGGTTTGGTGGATGGCCCCATTTATGCTCCCATATACCACAATTTAAAAGGTGTTCATCTGAGCCGTGTGGACAACTATGAGGCTTTCCAGACTGACAGGGTAGTATATCACGACGATTGGGCAGATTATGCAACGAACGAGCCTACCATGGACGGCACTGCCTCGCTTAGTTATTATCTCTCCTCGCTGGAAAATGAAATACCGCATGAAAGCCTGACTAAGAACCTGATTGATGAAGGCGGTATAATACGGGGCGATACGTCCGTGAAAGAACTGACACTGGTCTTTACGGGGCATGAATTTGCAGATGGCTATTCCGTCATCCGTAAAATACTTAAGAAACACGGGATCAAAGGAGCCTTCTTTCTCACAGGCGATTTTTACAGAAAACATCCAACATGGGCCAAACAGTTGCAGAAAGATGGCAATTACCTGGGCCCGCATTCCGACAAACACCTGCTCTATGCCGATTGGACAAAGCGTGATTCAACCCTTGTTACACAAGAAGCCTTTGACAATGACCTGAAGAATAATTATAAGGCCATGGAACAAGCCGGGTTGACCCTCAAGAAGCCTTACTATTTCTTACCTGCCTACGAGTATTACAATACCCGGATCAGCAACTGGGCAAAACAACTGGGAGTGACGTTGGTAAATTACACCCCGGGAAGTACTTCCAACGCTGATTATACAACCCCTGACATGAAATCATACCGCTCTTCTGATAAAATATTTGAGAATATCGTAAAGTATGAATCAAATCATTCACTCAAGGGGTTTTTGTTGCTATCACATATCGGTACAGATGCAAAGCGGACGGATAAATTTTACAACAAACTGGAACAACTCATTATAACCTTGCAACAAAAGGGGTATCGCTTTGTGCCAATTGATGGACTTTTAAATACAAAATAATTCATAATTCGTAATTCATAATTTCAACATGCTGATCATTTTATTCATCAAGAAGAAAAATACACAGGCTAAAAACTTCACATCCTACCATTTATGAATTATGAATTGTTAATTATGAATTGCGAATTATGAATTATGAATTATGAATTACGAATTTTAAATCAAATACAATGAAACAAATCGGATTATTTCTCGGGATGTTACTCATTCCATTGTTGGGATTGGCAACCTCACCTTCCTTAGAACAATTAAACAAGGCAGAACAGCAAATCACCCTCGTTCGCAATTTTGGGAAGCTTATCCCGCTTCAAAACCTGGATACGCTTCGTATACTCTCGGTATCCATCGGGGCATCATCCGACAATGCATTTAACAACATGATGCGCAGGTACATGACGTTTGAAAAAGCGGCGTTTACATCAAACTCGATTGATTCGATCAACCGGATTGTTGCAAAAAACAATCTTTGTGTGGTCTCCCTGCATAAAACACAGTTGACTCCCGAAGAACAAAGCTGGCTAACGAACCTGGCGGCTCATAAGAAGACGGTTATTTGCTCTTTTGCTGCACCCGACAAGTGGGTATCCAACTTATCCGCAACTACCTGGGTGGAGGGATATGATGATCTTGAAGCCTCACAGCAAATGACCGCACAATTGATCTTTGGCGGCATTCAGGCACAAGGAAAATTGCTTTATTCAGCAGGAAAGTTCCGTAAAGGATTTGGCCTGACCACCGGCAAACCCATTCGCTTAAAATATACAGTGCCCGAAGACGCAGGAATGAACGGAACTTACCTGAACAATACGATTGATTCACTGGTCAGTGATGCTATTGCCCAGCAGGCATTTCCGGGATGTGTGGTACTGGTGGCTAAAGATGGGAAAGTGGTATTCAACAAGGCCTACGGGTATCATACTTTTTTTAACTCGGAGGTAAAACGTTTCCCGAATGATCCGCTTAACCGTCCCGAAAGCATTTACGACCTGTTTGATCTTGCCTCCATGACAAAGATCACAGGTGGTGCCCCTACGTATCTGAAACTGGTGGATGAAGGTAAAATAAATTTAGATGAAAAATTTAGCCACTACTTTCCACCCTTTCAGGGAACAAACAAAGAGAATATTACGGTCAAGGAGTTATTGTGCCATGTAGGAGGATTACAGGCTTTTGCTGCCTTCTACCGGGAAATGGTGAATCACGATGGTACCATGAACCCGAAGTTTATCCGTTCAAATGCATCTGATTCATTCCCTATTCGAATTTCACCTACCCTCTTTATCCGCAAAGATATTGAAAACTGGGTGTACACTTACATTGCTCAGTCCAAATTATTGAAATCAGCCCCGAATCACAAATACGTTTATTCCGACTGGCCCTTTGTTGTTACCCCACCTGTCGTAGAGGCTTTGACACACATTCCTTTTGAAACTTATTTGCAACAAACATTTTATTTGCCGTTGGGAGCAACCGAGATCATGTACAACCCCTGGAAGAGAGTACCCTTATCGCGTGTAGTCCCAACCGAACAGGATACGTATTTCCGCCAGACCTTAATGCATGGTTTTGTACACGATGAGTCATCCGGCATCCTGGGAGGTCATTCTGCCAATGCAGGTTTATTTGCGAATGCGAATGACCTTGTGAAACTCTACCAGCTTTATTTGCAAAAAGGTGAATATGGTGGCAAACGATTCTTCAGCGAAGCCATTCTTGATCAGTTCAACTCGACCCCATTTAGTGCTGAAGGAGTTTATCGGGGCATATGTTTCGACAAACCGGATATGAAAGACAATAAGGTAGTTGGCAATTCCTATTTATCAGCCAAAGTAAGCCCTGAAAGTTTTGGCCATACCGGATATACCGGCACCATGTTCTGGGTTGACCCTGCGCATCAGTTGGTTTATATTTTCCTGTCGAATCATGTCTATCCGACGCGGGACAACAACAAGATATTCACTACCCGCATCCGAGCGAAAGTACAGGCAGCCATTTATGATGCCATAAAGTGATGCTGGATGCAGAAAAGTTCAGGATCATAAAGAAAACAAATTATCTATGCTTTTAAACACACACGATTTTATTAGTTCAAAAACACTTTTTATGAGAAAACTTATTTTGTGGATAGCCGGCAGCCTGTTCACTACCATGCTTGCAGCACAAGCACCCGTTGATTTGATTCCAAAACCCGTACAAATGGAAATATCAGCAGGCATTTTTACATTGACACCTTCCACCGTGATAGCGTCAAATACTGCGGGGCATGAACTGGCGGGTTACCTGCAGGATAAACTAAAAAAATCAACCGGGTATCATCTTAAAACATCGACCCATGCTTTAAATGCAGGTCAGATACTGCTGGAGGTAAATACTTCCCTGGATCTGCCCAAAGAAGGATATCGCTTAACGGTAAATGAAAAAGGTGCTGTGATTACCGGTAAGGACCGCGGTGGGCTTTTTAATGGCATACAAACATTGTTGCAGTTATTTCCACCCAAGATATACTCCGACACACCGACACATGATGTTGCCTGGACTGTACCGTTTATCAGGATTACAGACTACCCACGGTTTTCATACCGGGGTATGATGCTTGACGTATCAAGGCAATTCTTTGATATTGCGACTGTAAAAAAATATATCGATTGGCTGTCAATGCATAAAATGAATAAGTTTCACTGGCATTTATCAGATGACCAGGGATGGCGGATAGAAATCAAACATTACCCGGCATTGACAACCAAAGGAGCATGGCGTGGACCGAACGAATTACTTGAGCCTTCCTACGGTTCAGGGGAAAAAAGGTTCGGTGGCTTTTATACCCAAAAAGAAATCAGGGAAGTTGTACGCTATGCTGCGTTACGGAATATCGAGATTATCCCTGAAATAGACATGCCTGGTCACAGCAGGGCAGCAGCAGTGGCATATCCCAATATTTTATGCAAATCAGACAGCATAGGACTGAATGGAACAACCCTAGTCTCGGAGGATTTGATTTGGCATAATCAGAATGTTTGGTGTGTGGGCAATGAGCAGAATTATACCATGCTGAAAACAATTTTAAAAGAGTTAGCCGGATTATTCCCATCACGGACTATTCATATCGGGGGAGACGAAGTAAATCCGTATTACTGGAAACATTGTTCACGTTGTCAGTCATTGATGAAGGATCAACAGATAAAGAATACTTCCGAACTGCAGCATTATTTTATTCATCGATTGGAAGGAATCCTGCATTCCCTGGGAAAACAAATGTCCGGCTGGGATGAAATCACAGATGGGGGAACACTTGACACAACAACTACCATCTATGCCTGGCGTTCGACAGTGAAAGCAGCAGAAGCTGTTTCGAAACACTATCCGACCGTTCTGGTTATGGGCAGTTATTTTTATTTCGACATGGCACAGTCACCCAACGATCGCGGGCATGACTGGGCAGGACTTGTACCACTTGAAAGGGTTTACTCATTCAATCCATTAAAAGACAGTACGTTTACCGCTGAATCATTCCGATCTGTCAAAGGGGTTCAGGGAGCCTTGTGGTCGGAGTTGCTGAATGAGCCGGAACATTTTATTGAGTATCAATCCTATCCACGTATTGCTGCATTGGCGGAAGTAGGCTGGACATCACAGAATGCACGGAACTGGGATGACTTCTATACCCGGTTGACCTGTACGCATTTTCAACGTTTGAACAGCATGAACATAGCATTCAGGCTGCCACCACCTGTTGCCAGTTACCGGGCAGGATATGTTTCGGTAACTCCTCCTTTCAATGGTGCAGAAGTCCATTATACTATGAATGCTGCTTTGCCGACCATGCAGTCGCCCATATATCATGATTCCATTCGTATCAGCTCACCCGACTCCATGCGTTTCAGGACGTTTTACAACTCAACGCTGGCAAGCATTGCCGTAAGTCCGGTACGTGCTTCCATTGGCATATGGAACACTGTTGGGCAAGCGGCTGTAGTTCAAAAGTCGTGGAACCTGACCCCTGTATTTAATAAAGCCGGGAACTGGGACATTACGTTTAATCCTGACTCAGTGAGTAAAACGCTCTCCATCGACCAGGTAACGTTGCTCGAGAATGGAAACAAGGTTGCATCAGCCCATGCACAGCCATTTGCCGG
>Ga0302212_1000390_pt1 | contig 18420 bp, 19 predicted proteins | sample II_Fen_N1_1_FD_200235 | JGI IMG/M metagenome (GOLD analysis project Ga0302212, IMG submission 200235) | Peat permafrost microbial communities from Stordalen Mire near Abisko, Sweden - II_Fen_N1_2 | ecosystem: Environmental > Terrestrial > Soil > Wetlands > Permafrost | place: Sweden: Abisko...
AGAGCTGCGCCAGACCCTGTGGGCGTTCATTGCCAAACTCAACCAACAAGGCAGCACGGTGCTGCTGACCACCCACTACCTGGAAGAAGCTGAAGCCTTGTGCGGGCGCATCGCCATGCTCAAGCAAGGGCGGGTGGTGGCACTCGACAGCACCAGTGCGTTGCTCAGGGCGGCCTCTGGTAATGTGCTGCAATTCAAAATTGATAGTGAACTACCGCCGTCTTTAAAGGCCGGAGCGCGTGTTACCGGACGTGTTGTGCAGTATCCCGCGACGGATGCGCTGGCGATTGAGCGCTACCTGGCCGCCGCCCGCGAGGCTGGGCTAACACTGCAAGACATTGAAATCCGCCGCGCCGACCTCGAAGACGTGTTTCTGGAAGTGATGAAGCGCCAGTCCCCGGCCAACCCGTCAGAACAACAGGTGGCTGTATGACCGGCTGGCAAATGCTTTTTTACAAAGAGGTCATGCGCTTCTGGCGTGTGGTTGGGCAAACCGTGGGTGGCCCGGTGTTGACCGCCATGCTGTACCTGCTGATTTTTGGCCATGCGCTGGAATCCCATGTCAAGGTTTACGGTCAGGTCAGTTACACCGCGTTTTTGGTGCCCGGTCTGGCCATGATGAGCTTGTTGCAAAACGCTTTTGCCAACAGCTCGTCGTCGCTCATCACCAGCAAGGTCATGGGCAATTTGGTGTTTTTGCTGCTCACGCCGCTGTCGTACTGGAACTGGTTTGTGGCCTACGTCGGCGCGTCGATCTTGCGCGGGCTGGTGGTGGCGGTTGGGGTGTTTGTGGTGGCGCTGTTTTTCACCGATGTGAGCTTTGTTGCGCCGGTATGGATTGTGGTGTTTGCGCTGATGGGTGCGGCCCTGATGGGCGCCTTGGGCCTGATCGCCGGGCTTTACTCCGAAAAGTTTGAACAACTGGCTGCTTTCCAGAACTTCATCGTGATGCCGATGACCTTTTTAAGCGGCGTGTTTTACTCGATCCATTCGCTGCCACCTTTCTGGCAGGCGGTGAGCCATGTCAACCCGTTCTTTTATGTGATCGACGGTTTTCGCTACGGCTTTTTTGGGGTGAGTGACGTGTCACCCTGGCTCAGTCTGGGTGTGGTCGGCAGCACCATGGCCGTGGTGAGTTTGGCCGCGCTGTACCTGTTGCGAATTGGTTACCACCTGCGTTCCTGATCATTTTTAACCACCAAAGGCAGGGTGCAAACGCTGCCTGGCCAACACTTCCAAGCCATGACCGCTGACCAACTCAAAGCCCTGATCGCCTCCCACCTGCCTTGCGAGCATCTTGAACTCGATGGCGATGGCCGCCACTGGTATGCCGTGGTGGTGTCCTCCGAATTTGAAGGCAAGCGTCCCATCGCGCGCCACCAGCGGGTCTACGCCACGCTGGGCGACAGAATGAAGACCGACGAGGTGCATGCTCTGTCGATCAAGGCTTTTACCCCGGCCGAATGGGCCGCTCAACCGCGTTAATACCCCGCTCAACCCATGGACAAACTTCTGATTCGTGGTGGCCGCCCCCTGTTGGGCGAGGTCACCATCTCTGGCGCCAAAAACGCCGCCCTGCCTGAACTCTGCGCCGCCTTGCTCACCGATGAGCCAGTCACCCTGCACAACGTGCCGCGCCTCAAAGACGTGGCCACCATGCGCACCTTGCTGGAGCACATGGGCGTCAAAACCGAGACCTTTGGTGAGCGTGGCGGCATGGGTTTTCATGCCGCTGACCCGATCCGCCCTGAAGCGCCCTATGAGCTGGTGAAAACCATGCGCGCTTCGGTGCTGGCACTGGGCCCACTGTTGGCGCGGTTTGGCCACGCCAAGGTGTCGCTGCCCGGTGGCTGTGCCATTGGCTCACGCCCGGTGGACCAGCATATCAAGGGTCTGACCGCCATGGGCGCCGAGATTGTGGTGGAGCATGGCTACATGGTCGCCAAGCTGCCCGCAGGCCGCACTCGCCTCAAAGGTGCGCGCATTACCACCGACATGGTCACCGTGACCGGCACCGAAAACTTCTTGATGGCCGCTTGCCTGGCCGAAGGCGAAACCATCCTGGAAAACGCCGCGCAAGAGCCAGAGATTCCCGATCTGGCCGAGATGCTGATCAAGATGGGCGCCAAGATCGAAGGCCACGGCACCAGCCGCATTCGTATCCAGGGCGTGGACAAATTGCACGGCTGCACCCACCAGGTGGTGTCGGACCGCATCGAGGCTGGCACCTTTTTGTGCGCGGTGGCTGCTGCTGGCGGTGATGTGCTGGCGCGCCACGCCCGGATCGACCATCTGGAATCGGTGGTTGAGAAGCTGCGTGAAGCGGGCGTGACGATCACCGCTGTGGAAGATGGCATCCGCGTCCAGTCCGAAGGTGCCTCCAAACTCAAGGCACAAAGCTTTCGCACCACTGAATACCCGGGTTTCCCGACCGACATGCAAGCCCAGTTTATGGCGCTCAACAGCGTGGCGCAGGGCACCGCCAAGGTGACTGAGACGATCTTCGAGAACCGCTACATGCACGTCAATGAGTTGGTGCGCCTGGGCGCCAAGATCCAGATCGACGGCAAGATTGCGCTGGTGGACGGTGTGCCCAAGTTGTCTGGTGCCACCGTGATGGCCACCGACCTGCGGGCGTCTGCCAGCCTGGTGATTGCCGGCCTGGTGGCGCATGGCGAAACCTGTGTGGACCGCATCTACCATCTGGACCGGGGTTACGACCAGATGGAAGAGAAACTGCGCGCGCTGGGCGCCGACATCGAGCGCGTGAAATAACGCGCCCTTCATTACTGTTTTTATAGCTACCCACCCTTGTTGAATAAGGGCTAGAAGCCAAAATGATCACTATTGCACTGTCCAAAGGCCGAATCTTTGAAGAAACCATTCCGCTCCTCAAAGCCGCTGGCATCGAGGTGCTGGAAGACCCGGACACCTCGCGCAAGCTGATTCTCACCACCAACCAGCCCGATGTGCGGGTGCTGGTGGTGCGCGCCACCGACGTGCCTACCTATGTGCAGTACGGCGGTGCCGACATGGGCATCACCGGCAAAGACACGCTGCTGGAGCACGGTAGCCAAGGCCTGTACCAACCGCTCGATTTGCAAATCGCCAAATGCCGTATCAGCGTGGCGGTGCGCTCAGACTTTGACTACAAAAGCGCGGTCAAAAAAGGCTCGCGCCTCACCGTGGCCTCCAAATACGTGGCCATTGCGCGCGACTTTTTTGCCAGCAAAGGCGTGCACGTTGACCTGATCAAACTCTATGGCAGCATGGAGTTGGCCCCGCTGGTGGGCATGGCCGACGCGATTGTGGACCTGGTGTCCACCGGCAACACCCTCAAGGCCAACAACCTGGTCGAAGTCGAACACATCATGGACATCAGCTCGCGCCTGGTGGTCAACCAGGCCTCCCTGAAACTCAAACAGGCGCCGATGCGCCACATCATCGACGCGTTTGAGTCGGCGGTGGGCTGAACTGCGCCGGGGGCTGGTCAGCCTTTAGCTGATGCCCAGCCGTTCCTTGATGTCTGGCAACAGGCGTCGGCTGATCGGGATGGTGCGACCACGTCGGGTGACAAATTCGGCCAGCCCACTCTCCAAATATTGCAGCTTGTGTACCAGGTCGATGTTCACCAGATATTGCCGATGGCAGCGCAGCAAGCTGGTGCGTTGCTGCAGGATGTTGAGGCGCAACGCGGTGGGGCGTTCTTGCCCCTCGGTGTCTGACACATAGATGCCGGTGCTGCGCGCTTCGACAAACTCGACCTCTTCCAACTTCACAAAAATCACGCTGTGCTGGCTAAAGCACGGGATCTGGCGCAGGTGATTGGCCTCGGGCAACACGCTGAAATCCTGCCTGAAAAAGCTGTTGCGCAAGCGCTCCAGCGTCAACTCCAGCCGGTCTGCGGTGACCGGTTTGAGCAGGTAGTCAAACGCGTTTTTCTCGAACGCCCGCACCGCGTATTCGTCATAAGCGGTCAGGAAGACGATCTGCGGCATGGTGTGGGGGTCCAGCATGCCCAGCATCTCGATGCCGGTGATCTGCGGCATCTGGATGTCCAGAAACACCACGTCCGGTTTGTCCACATGGATGCGTGTCAGGGCGTCAATGGCATTGCCACATTCGCCCAGGATCTGGATGTCCTTGGCTGGCTCCAGCGTGCGGCGCAGTTCGCGCCGGGCAAAGGGCTCATCGTCAACGATCAAGGCGGTAATCATGTCAGGTCATAGCCTCTAGGGGAATACGGACGGTGGCCCGGGTGGACACATGGCGCTCGCACGCCACCGTCACGCCGAAGGATTCGCCGTAGCGGTTCTTGATGCGCTTGTCCACGATGTTCATGCCAAGCCCACCGCCATTGGGTTGGGGGTCGTAAAGGCCGGCATTGTCTTCCACTATAAGAAAGATGGCTTGCCCGTCCTGGTGGCCGCGGATACAGATATGCCCGACGCGAATCATCTGCGCGGTGCCGTGTTTGATGGCGTTTTCGACCAGCGGTTGCAGGGTGAAGGCCGGGACGTGCACCCCCAGCAGCGGCTCAGGGATGTCGATCTCCACCGTGAGCCGATCTTCGAAGCGGGCCAGTTGAATGCCCAAATAAGCCGTGGTGTGCTCGATTTCTTCGGACAACACCACCGCCTCGGTCGGGCGTTTGAGGTTTTTACGCAGAAACACGGCCAGATCGCTCAGCAGGGAACGGGCCTTGGCGGGGTCGTCATGGGTGATGGCAATGATGGTGTTCAGGGTGTTGAACAAGAAGTGCGGGTTCACCTGGGCATGCAGGAGCTTGAGCTCCGACTCCAGCAACAGGCTCTTTTGCCGCTCGTAACGCCCATCCAGAATCTGGCTCGAGAGCAGCTTGGCGATGCCCTCGCCGAGCGTGCGGTTGATGGTGGAGAAAATCCGGGTTTTGGGCTCGTAGAGTTTGATCGTGCCGATGACCTGCCGGTTTTCGCCCACCAGCGGGATCACCAGCGACGAGCCGAGCTTGCAGTGCGGGCTCAGCGAGCATTGGAACGGAACCTCGTTGCCATCCGCAAAGATCACCTCGTTGCAGGTGATGGCGTGGATCGTGTGCTGCGACGCAATCGGCGTGCCCGGCAGATGGTGGTCGGCACCGATGCCAATGAAGGCCAGAATCTTGTCACGGTCGGTGATGGCCACCGCACCCACACCGGTTTGTTCGTAGATGATGCGCGCCACACGCATGCTGTTTTCCTGGTCAAAGCCATCACGCAGCACACCGTCCACATGCGCGGCAATCTCCAGGGCCTTGGCCGAGAACGCGCGCGACTGGCGGTCGATGCTGTCGCGCCGGTCGAGCAGGATCTTCACGAAGATCGCCGCGCCGCCGGTGTTGGCGATCAGCTCGGGCAGCGCGATCAGCTTGACGATCTGCAACGCCTCGTCGAAGGGCCGCGACAGCGCCAAGTCGATGCCCAGCTCGATCAGGATGGTGACGAAGGTCAGCCCGCCGGCCAGCGCCGGGCTGAACAGCAACCGCATCTTGCCGCGGCTGATCAGGTAGCGGTGCGTCAGGCCGCCCGCCAGGCCCTGCATCACGATGTCGATCCCCGCTGCCAGGCCGAACGAGCCGCCCAGCGTGTAGCGGTGGATGCCGCCGGTGATGCCCACCGCCAGGCCGACCACCGGCCCGCCGAGCAAGCCGCCGAGCACCGCGCCGATCGCCGGGGTGTTGGCGATGGCGTTGCCGCTGACCACGGGCAGGCCGAGCAGCGTGCCCATGATGCAGAACGCCGAGAAGATCAGGTAGCAGGCGATCCGGTGCGGCCAGCGGATGGTGGCGCGCGTCAGCGGGATGAACAGCCGCGTGCGGCTCAGCGCATACGCCACCACCAGATAGACGCACATCTGCTGCAGCAGCAAGCTTGACAGCGCGGCAATCGACTGCAGATTCATGGTTGCGCCCGGCCCCGTGGTGCTGAGGCTGGGCGTTCAGGCGAGCGCAGGCAAGCGGGTCTCAGAACCATCTTCAGGGCGCCCAGCGGATGCACTCGGGTTCGGGCTCTGCCGCCACAGCAGGCACCGGCGCCAGCATCTTCAAAGCCAAGCCGCCGCAGGAGGTTTCGCGGTATTTAGGATCCATGTCTTTACCAACTTCAAACATCACCTCAATGACCTTGTCGAGCGGAACAATCGGTTCGCTGGTGCGAACCAATGCCATGCGCGCCGCATTGATCGCCTTGACCGCACCCATGGCATTGCGTTCGATACACGGGATCTGCACCTGCCCGCCGACCGGGTCGCAGGTGAGGCCCAAATTATGTTCCATGGCAATTTCCGCTGCGATGCAGACCTGTTCGGGCGATCCCCCCAGCAATTCGGCCAGACCAGCAGCCGCCATCGAGCACGCCACGCCCACTTCACCCTGGCACCCGACTTCGGCGCCGGAGATCGACGCGTTGAGCTTGAACAGGGCACCAATGGCTGCGGAAGCCAGAAAGAAGCGGTTGCAGCTGTCTTCATCGAGCTTGTGGATGAACTGGTCGTAGTAGGCCAGCACCGCCGGCACGATGCCACAGGCACCATTGGTCGGGGCGGTGACCACGCGGCCACCCGCAGCGTTTTCCTCGGACACCGCCAGCGCAAACATGTTGACCCAGTCGATGATGTTCATCGGGTCTTTGGACAGCGAGCCCGAGGAACTCAGGCGCCGATGCAGCGCCACCGCTCTGCGCGGCACACGAAACGGGCCGGGCAACACGCCTTCGGTCTTCATGCCGCGCTCCATGCATTGGGACATGCGCGCCCAGATGTTGCCGAAATAGCTGCTGATCTCTTGCTGCGTGTGCAATTGCAATTCGTTTTCCAGCACCAGCCCAGACAGCGACAACCCGGTGCTGCGGCAGTGCGCCAGCAGTTCTGCCGCATTTTTGTAAGGGTAGGGCGCGGCGCTCTCGGCGTCATCTGCACCACTGGTGGCGCCATCCTCGATGACAAAGCCGCCACCGATTGAGTAGTAATTCTTGTCCAGCAGCAGCCGCTCACCGGCAAATGCCTTCATGGTGAGGCCGTTTTCGTGCCGTGGCAAGTTGGAGTGGTGGAAGGTCATGGCGGTGCGGCCAAACTCCACCTCGGGGCCGTCCAGCCCCAGCTGAATGCGCTGGGTGCTGCGGACTTTCTTGATCAGGCCGGGGATGGCGCCCACGTCGATGGTGTCGGGCAGTTCGCCCATCAGGCCGAGCAGCAGCGCCACATCGGTCTTGTGCCCCAGGCCAGTCAGCGCCAGAGAGCCAAATACGTCAATCACAATCGAGGTCGCCTGGGCTAGCTTGCCCAGTTCGCGCAGATCATCAACAAAGCGTCTGGCGGCATTCATCGGGCCAAGGGTGTGGGAGCTGGAGGGGCCGATCCCAACCTTGTAGAGGTGAAACATGCTGATCATGATGTGAATTCCAATTTGAAACGTAGGTCCTGACCTGCGCCACCCATCCAGTTGGATTGGGGCGCAAAGACAGGAGGAAGCGTCGGTTGACGATCAGAGGCCGAGCAGCGAGTAGAAGATCGCAGACATCGCCACGGCACCGATGAACATCACCAGGACATTGCTCGGGCTGTTGGCATATTTGCGCATCGACGGTACTTTGCGGATCGCATACATCGGCATCACGAACAACAGGGCAGCAATGACCGGGCCGCACAGGGATTCGATCATGCCCAGGATGCTTGGGTTCAGCGTGGCCACAGCCCAGATCGTCACGAACATGAACAACATGCTGTAGCGGTTGATCGTCTTGGTGCTGGCAGACTTGTTGCGACCTTCGAGTTGCTGTGCAATGAAACCATTCAGGCCTTCTCGTGCGCCCAGATAGTGGCCGAGGAAGGACTTGGACATCGCAATAAAGGCCACCATCGGTGCGATCAGGGCCACATAGGGGTTTTGGAACTTGTTGCCGATGTAGGACAGGATCGAAATGTTTTGGCTCTTTGCAGCAGACAGATCAGCAGGAGACAGCGCAAACACGCAGCTGAAGACGAAGAACATCACCACAGCCACCATCAGCAAAGCCGCATATTTCTCGATGCGATCGGCCTTGTTGACCGCGTCATTGCCGTATTGGAGTTGCTGCGCCACCGCAAAGCGGGAGATCACAGGCGAGTGGTTGAACGAAAACACCAGCACCGGAATGCTCAGCCACATCGTCACGCTGAACTTGCCAGCAGACGGCACACCTTGCAGCACCGCGCCATTCCATTCGGGGACCAGGAACAGCCCAAGACCGATCAGAACGAAGATGAACGGATAGACCAGCCAGCCCATGACACGCACCACCATCTGCTCGCTGGCAGAGACGATGCCGATCAATCCTGCGGTCAGGACAAACGACAGAATCACCCGCGGCAAAGCCGCCATGCCCAGTTGATGCACCATGAAGGACTCAACCGTGTTGGTCAGGCCCACGCCGTAGAGCAACAGAATCGGCAGGATCGTGAAAAAGTAGAGCAGCGTGATCAGCTTGCCCGCCAGCGGACCAAAATGCTCGCCCACCACCTCGGTGATGTCGCTGCCCGGCTTGGAGGAGGATAAAATGAAACGGATCAGGCCGCGATGCGCCAAATACGTCATCGGGAAAGCCAGCAGCGCCATCACCAGCAGGGGCCAGATACCGCCCAGCCCCGCATTGATTGGCAGGAACAAGGTGCCCGCGCCGATAGCCGTTGCAAACAGGCCCAGAACCCAGGTTCTGTCGTGGGCCGTCCAGTAAGAATTGGTGACGGGGGCACGTTTGCCGACGTCTATGGTGTTGCTGATGGACATTGCTACTACTCCTATTGTTGTGCCGTGATCGGGGAGGGTGACCACGGATGCGGCGCAGTGTAGGAACGGCAGAAATGCTTTATCGGGCTAAATTCGGAGCGGCAGAATAGGCCTGCGAATGGTCGATTCGGCGCATGAGCGGAGGGCTTGGTCAGGTCGATTTGGCCTAGCCGCTGGTTGGCCAGCGCTGCATGCATACCCCATACCCGCTGCCCTGTAGCTGACCCGGGTCGGCGTTCTTCGCGGGCCATTCTCCCGGTGCAGAGCTTGGGCTGCTGTCTGACGGATGAGAGGTGAGGCTTAGATGCATTTTTGGCCTCTAGCCATTACGAAATAAGGGCTAGTAGCTATCATTTTGTGAAAAACTTGCGACGCTATCGGAAACAGATACCTTGCGCGGCGTGGGCCAGCAGGACAACAACGCCTGAGTCCTGGCTTGTCCCATGTTGTGTGGACGCTTCAAGCCAGGAAAGCTGATGAAGTGTTGACCCAATGCAGATCAGCCTCTGCGACCCCGGGGCTATAGTGCCAGTAGCGGATCTGCTCACGTCACTGATCTAGCAATCAGGTTGACCGACAAACCGGTTTGCTGGTTTTTCTGGAGATGTTATGTCTGTTCACCCATACAGTTTTTGGACTGAGGGCCTTGTTGCAAGCGGGTTTGTGCGGGTGTCGCCTAGCGATGTTAGGGTGACGATCACCATGGCAGGGAGACAGGTTGCTGTCGCCCGATATTGAGTTAGCCGTAACCATGGCCGTCTTTGATCCGCCAATCTACATAAAGCCCACGCACCCAAAGGGCGATGTAATTACGTTCGGAAAGGGCCCAGATTTAGAGCGCTCTGATTCTGAAAGTGGAATTGCTAGGTTTGGTGGCGCATGGCGAACTCCGAGTTACTTGATGGCATACGTTCGTGCGGCGGATGTGCTGGTGAGCCACGGCAAAGCCACGAACACACTTGACGATATTGGTCTCCCCGCTTTCTACATGCAACGTCACGCGCTTGAGCTTCTCGTGAAGCGTTTTCTTTCCTGGGTATATCAGTACGCCGAAGCAACAGGGAGCTCTCCAGCCCCAAGCAAAAATCAGAATGATCGATTCAAGAAATGTCATGGCATCTCAAAGCTGCTTGAAGATCTGCGTGTCAGTTGCGAGAGATACGGGTTCACTAAGCCCCCCGAATATCTTCGGGCTCTAGTCACGGAAATTGAGTCCTACGAAGTCTCTGAAACGTGGTCGCGTTATGAAAATTCAGAGTCAAAAGATAAAGGCGTGCTCCATCATTTAAAAAATGAGACCGTTTTGCCGATTGTTTCGCTTCAAGAAAAACTAGAAACCGTCGTTGCTGAATTGGTTTTTAGATTTGATGGCACCGATGCTTATGAGAACGCGCTTTATTATGCTTGGGCCGATGCAACCGGCGTGCCACGATAAAGCGGCTAACCACTCCTATATGCACCCCACAAGCGCAAGAAACTGACCAATAGATTGGCTGTTGGGGACGCGCCTGCTGCTCAAATAGCTTGCATCTACGGTGGACTCTGCTGTGGTCCGTGCCGCCATGGAATCTGCGTCATCGATGTGCCAATCGTCACAAGCAGCAGGCGCGCTGCCACAAGAGTTTTCGACGTCTGTGAATATGAGGTGACCCAGTTTGGTTACCAGCTTCAGCTGCCCCCAGACTTGATGGGCTAGCATGGCGGTCAGTCATGGCATTTTTGCAATTGAGGAGATCGCGCATGAGTACCTTGACGGTGAGAAATATTGAGCCCGCGATCAAAGACAAGTTGCGCCTGATGGCGGCTGCGCATGGGCATTCCATGGCAGAAGAGGTGCGGTTGATATTGCGGCGGGCTGTGACACAGAACCCCAAACCCCGTGGGTTGGGTAGCCGCATTCATGCTCGCTTTGTTGCTATGGGGGATGTCGTCTTGCCGCTGCCAGAGCGTTCGGCACTGCCGCGTTTGTAGACCGTGGTCAAGCGCGAAGCGTCATCCGTTTGCGCCGCACCAATCGGCGCAAGGTAAAACACGATGTCGAAATTCTCTAAACGTCCCACGATTCTTATGCCAACCGCAGAAGAGGAGAAAGCCATCACGGCAGCAGCCAGAAGTGATCCTGACGCACAGCCGCTGACGCCTAAGCAGCTGAAGGCCATGGTTCCAGTCCAAGCAGAAGTTGACGCCCCGCCATGCTCCAAGCTTGAAAATAGGCTTCCAACAAACGCAAACCAAACACCATGCGCCTAGCCCTTCTCTCCGATATTCACGGCAACCTGGCCGCGCTGGAAGCCGTCACCGCCGACCTGCGCCGCCGGGGTGTGGATCAGGTGGTGAACCTGGGCGACAGCCTGTCTGGCCCGCTGTTGCCGCGTGAGACCGCCCAGTTTCTGATGGCCCAAGGTTGGCTGAGCCTGGCGGGCAACCACGAGCGTCAGTTGCTCACGCAGAGTGCCGAGCAGATGGGTCTTTCTGACGCTTACGCCCATGGACAACTGAGCACCCCGGAATGGGACTGGATCAGGTCTTTGCCACCCAGCGTCCGTCTCAGCCCCGATGTGTTCCTGTGCCACGGCTCACCGCGCAGTGATGTCGAATATTTTCTGGAAACGCTCGATGCGGGTGTGGTCCGCCAAGCCACCGCCGCCGAGGTGGAAACCCGCCTGAGCGGTGAACTCGCTGCGGCCACTCCCATGTTGCTCGGGTGGTGCACACCCGGCGCGGGCAGCGGGTGGTGAATCCGGGCAGTGTCGGCCAGCCAGCGTATGACGACACCCACCCGGTGCCCCATGTGGTGGAGACCGGCTCGCCTGACGCGCGTTATGCCATTGTTGAGCAGTGCAAGGACGGCTGGTGTGTGTCCCTGCTGTCGGTGCCCTATGACCACCAGTCCATGGCCCAACTGGCCCGATTACGCGGCCGCCCCGAGTGGGAGCACGCTTTGCTCACCGGCTACATGGCCTGAGGACGTTGTGGATCACACCAGTTATGCGCAGGCCCGCAGCCAGCATGTTTTCCAACGGGCCAGTTGGATGGCCACTGACATTCGATTTCAAACATGCCGATGAACATTCAAACAGCCACGATGGCGGATGCTGCTGCGCTGGTGGGCATGGCGCTCACCTTCCGCAACCACCTCGAAAGAACCACCCCCACACAGGCCCAGTTTGAGCAAAGCATTGCGGTGCTGCTCAACTCGCCCGATGCGCGGTTCCTGATCGCGTCCGATGACGACGGCCCCATCGGGTATGTGCTGCTGCGTTTCAGGTACTCCATGTGGGTGGGCGGTGCTGAGGCCACCATCGAAGACCTGTTTGTAGACCCCAGCCGCCGCAAAAACGGTGTGGGCCGTGCGCTCATTCAGGCTGCTCTGCAGGCCGCCACAGCGCAGGGCTGTTTGTCGGTGTGCCTGGATACCAACGAGTTCAACGTCGCCTCCAACGCCATCTACACCCAGTTAGGTTTCAACGCGGTGTCCAAGCGCTGGAACGGGCGCCAAATCTTCTACCGCAAACCCCTCACTCCCACCGCTGTGGCCATTTGACCCGCTGTGGTGGCATCACCGGCCAGGTTGCTGGTTCGATGATTTTGATATTTTTAGGCGCTAGCCCTTGTTGAATAAGGGAAGCATGCTCTATCTTTAATAGCGTTTTGATGGTTGCGCCCCGTGGATAACTCTGGCCGCTGCTGACCGGAACGAGCACCCCGCTAAACTTGGGTCAACCCGAAGCTTGCCACCATGAACTCAACAGCCACCCCCGCCCGTTTATCCACCGCCGACAGCTCTTTTGAGGCTGATTTCAAGGCCCGCCTGCACTGGTCTGCCGAGACCGACGCGGGCATCGAGCAGCGTGTGGCCGACATCCTGGCCGATGTGCAGGCGCGAGGTGATGCCGCTGTGCTGGACTACACCACCCGTTTTGACGGTTTACAAGCCGCCAGCATGGCCGAGCTGGAGCTGACTCAGGCCGAACTCAAAGCTGCCTTTGAGGCCTTGCCCGAGGTACAACGCCGCGCGTTGGAGTCTGCCGCCAAACGTGTGCGCAGCTACCACGAGGCCCAGAAAAAGGCCAGCGGCGAGAGCTGGAGCTACCGCGACGAAGACGGCACGCTTTTGGGCCAGAAAGTCACCCCGCTGGACCGCGTCGGCATTTATGTGCCCGGCGGCAAGGCAGCCTACCCAAGCAGTGTGTTGATGAACGCCATCCCCGCGCATGTGGCCGGTGTGGGTGAGATCATCATGGTGGTGCCCACACCCAAGGGCGAAAAAAACGCACTGGTGCTGGCCGCCGCTTATGTGGCCGGTGTCACACGCGCCTTCACCATCGGCGGCGCGCAAGCCGTGGCCGCGCTGGCTTACGGCACGGCCACTGTCCCTAAGGTCGACAAGATCACCGGCCCCGGCAACGCCTATGTGGCCAGCGCCAAAAAGCGCGTGTTTGGCGTGGTCGGCATCGACATGATCGCCGGCCCGAGTGAAATCCTGGTGCTGGCCGACGGCACCACCCCGCCCGACTGGGTGGCGATGGACCTCTTCAGCCAGGCCGAACACGACGAGCTGGCGCAAAGCATTTTGTTGTGCCCCGACGCGTCTTACATTGAACAAGTGCAAGCCAGCATCACCAAGCTGCTGCCCGAGATGCCTCGCCGCGAAATCATTGCCAAGTCACTCAACGACCGTGGCGCGCTGATCCTCACCCGCAGCATGGAAGAGGCCTGCGCCATCAGCAACCGCATTGCGCCCGAACACCTAGAAGTCTCCAGCCGCGACCCGCACCGCTGGGAACCGCTGCTTAAACACGCGGGCGCCATCTTCCTGGGCGCATTCACTTCCGAGAGCCTGGGCGACTACTGCGCTGGCCCGAACCACGTGTTACCCACCAGCGGCACCGCACGTTTTTCGTCACCGCTGGGTGTCTACGACTTCCAGAAACGCAGCAGCCTGATCGAGGTCAGCGAAGCCGGTGCCCAGACCCTGGGCCAGATCGCCTCGGTGCTGGCACACGGCGAAGGCCTGCAAGCCCACGCAAGGGCGGCGGAACTTCGCCTGCACAGCCAAGCCTGACAGCTACGTTGCACTGGCTGAGTCTGCCGCGCTGAGTCGGCTCACCGGGTGGGTGGCAGCACATGGCGGTGATCAGCGTGCAGCAGCAAGCTGCTACTCCATTTGTAGTGGTTGGCCCTTGTTTTACGAGGGCTAGAGGCTGATTTGGCGGGATATCTTCTGGAAATGCTGTGTCGGCATTGAACCAACATTTAGACCTCATTCGCGTTCCAACTCTTTATCGGCAACAGCCTTTGGAATTACCCACCAAGAACCTCGCCTCGGAGGGACAAGCCTCTGTATTGCGACGCTTTCAAGTTCGTCGACTGGAATAGATTTGACTTCCGTCGCTTCAGGCGCCTTTGCGAACGCGTTCAAGTGTTCCACCAGCTTACGTTCTGTCTCTGGAGTCATTGCGCTTTTTGGCGTTTGATCTGCTGGCATAGAGCAATGCCTTTCCCACATTTCGACTACGAGATTGGTTGCATCGCCTGGTGGTCTTGGCGCAAGCTTGTGGAGACCTTGTTGCCGTTCAGTTTCGGTCGCTGCCGACAACTGTTGATTGATTGCGGTAAGTGCCCCTTTAAGGTCTGGCCCCCACAAGAAGTTTTGCTGCTTCTGAAGGAATACGGGGGCGCAGCGTTGGTGCAGCTTGTCCGAAGAGACAAACAGGTGACAAAAAGGCAAATAGAAGAGATACGCTATGTCAGCCCGGTTTGACGCGCGTTCTGCCGAGATCAGGTTGGCCGCAAGGGCAATTTGGAAGAAAAGTTCAACTGTCAGCACATGCGCTGCAAATGGAGCGTATGAGGCAAGCGGCGGAAATCCGACGGAAGACCATCCGTGAAGAATCGGTCCCTGCAGATGAGGTGGCACGTGGAGGAATGAAAAAAGCAAGCCAACTTGCACTTCTGGTTCTGCGCGAGAGTGGACTAGGCCAACTGCGATGCCGTACGCCTCATTTATCGACTTGCAATTCTGAGGCGTAATGCCAAGCTGGCGCATGCCACGAGCGACCTCCGGCAAGTTAAGGCTCGCCAACATGGCTCGCCACGACGACGCTGTGTCTCGTTCGACCTCAAAGAATTCGCTGCGTTGCCAACGTGCAAATGACTCGGCTTCGGGGGAGTTTTCGAAAACCACCCCCGGCTTGCCACCATTGTTTCTAACAGGGCGGCCTCCTGCAAGGGGTACTTGACCGAGATGCGGTGCTGGATGACCAAGCAAATTTGATATGGCCAAATGCATGTGATGCACACATGGTGCAGCTGACATTACCGGCGATTTGTCGGCAAGTATGCGCACTTCGTCTTGGGGCGTCCTAGTAGAGCCTGCGCGAGGCTGCTTAGTCAGATCGGCGAGTGTTTCGACAAAGAAAATTGGGCAGACTACTGGCACGAAGAAGTGGTCAAACCACACGGACTCATCGACCGTGAGCGATTGCAGGAATGATTTGTCGAACAGTGCAATAGGTCCCATATCGTTTCCCGATGAGGTCAACGTTCAAAATCACCGGCCTTGCGCAGCTTTATGCGCAAGGTTCGGTCTATTGCAGGGGCAGGCGTCATCTTTAGTGGCTTGGCAAGCGAGGGCGTTTGATCCACGGAGCATAGCGCCCTGCGGTAAGACGAGACACGACAGACGCAACATGAAACTTTAAGCTCGGCCATAAAGGAGCCGTGTACTGGATGGTGTAGATGCGACCTGATTCGAGTTGAACGCAGTACCCATGAGGTGCCTTGTGATTGTTGAAGTGACGCACAACCAGCACTTGCAATGAGCAAAGTGACCGCGGGTCGATGCGTATGGGGTAACTGACTATTCGGTTGACCTTCAAGTCGCCAACATCCAGCCATGTGATCTTCCCTTTTGCATCGAAGTAGCCAACGGACAGAACTCCAACGGTGAAGGAACTGTCGTTCCCCACCCCCAAGACATCAATCCACTGTTCCCACATTGGCGTGACTTCGAGTGTGAGACGGTGAGCGTCCTTCCGGAATGTGAAGAACAGCGCAACGGACGAGAAGGCAAGAGAAATTATTTCGGTGAGCTTAAAGTTCATATCGTCCTTAGATCCCCAGGCAGGCACGTCACGGACGTAGCGACGATGACGCCCGCCCTAATGTAGACGGCAAAATCCTGCCGGACATTCTGGTGCTTTGACTAGGAAAATAACCCGTCAGCCCTTGTTTTATATGTCCTATCTGCTCTTGCAAAAAGAGCAAGCAACCCGACAGGTGCCAGTTGTGTAGAGTGGTTTCCAGGGCCTTCATGTGTTACCTCTCCCGTCGTTGATCTGACTATAGCCGCCGGTATTTCCATCTGGCCCGCCATTCACATGCTGTGGGTGAAGAAAACAACAACAATTAGGCCGCTCGTCGCCAGATACCCGCCGCATCACCTTCACCACAATGCCTCGGTCTTTCAACTGTTTCACCAGTTTCCTTAGCGGCATGGTTTAAAGCATTCTTTGATATCTGCTGCCGCTGTTAAAGCAAATTTGAATATGAATAAACACGAACTTCGTGCACCACGAATTTCGTGTAAACTGAATTCGTCATGAAAAACGTCACCATCACCGTCGAAGACAGCACCCTGGAGTGGGTGCGGATCGAGGCGGCGCGACGCAACACCAGTGTGTCGCGGCTGGTGGGCGAGATGCTCACCGAGAAGATGCAGTTTGACGATGCCTACACCCGTGCGCAGCGCGACTGGGAGGCAGACACTTCCAGTTTCAACGCAGGCGGCAAGGCTTACCCGGTGCGTGGGGGCCAACATGGCTAGCCCGCTGGACAGCACCGGCGCCATCGTTTTTGTGGACACCAATGTGTTGTTGATGGCCGACGATGCGTTTGATACCACCCGCCAGGCCCGTGTGCGCGACTGGTTGCAAGCGCTGTGGCAGCGCCGCGCCGGGCGTGTCAGCACGCAGGTGCTGAGTGCGTATTACGTCAGCGCCACGCAGCACTTTGGCATGCCGCTGGGTGACGCCCGCGCCAAGTTGCGCCGTTACCAGCTCTGGCAGCCCTGGCAGATTGACCACCAGACGGTGGAAACCGCCTGGGGTGTGGAGGCCCGTTTTGGCCTGCTCTATTGGGACGCGCTGATCGTCGCCGCCGCCGCACAAAGTGGCGCCAGCCATGTGTTGTCGCTCGACTTGATACACGGCCAACAGATCGACGGTGTGAGCATTCTGAGCCCGCTGCTGGCCACGCCGCTAGAACTGGGTCTGATACTGGCGCTGGCCGACTGAATTTTTGAAAGTGATTGCCTGATGTCTGCGAACGACCCCATCACAAGCCCCGCGCTGGACACACTGATCCAGCGCCGCATCCGCCCCGACGTCCAAGCCATGCACGCCTACACCGTGCAAAACGCCGCCGGTCTGGTCAAGCTGGACGCCATGGAGAACCCGCACCGGCTTTCACCCGAGTTGCAGGCTGAGTTGGGTCAGCGCCTGGGTGCGGTGGCGCTCAACCGTTACCCCGGCCCCCGCATCACCGACCTGATGGTCGCGCTGCAGCAGCACGCTGCGCTGCCCGAGGGTTATGGACTGATGCTGGGCAATGGTTCGGACGAACTCATCAGCCTGCTGGCACTGGCCTGCGCGGTGTCGCCCTCAAGCGCCAACGGCCACAAAAAGGCCGTGGTGCTGGCGCCCGAGCCGGGTTTTGTCATGTACGCCATGAGTGCCCAGCTGCAGGGTCTGGACTATGTGGGTGTGCCGCTGACGGCGGATTTCGAGCTGGACCTGCCTGCGATGTTGGCCGCCATCGATCGCCATCAGCCCGCGATCACCTTCCTGGCCTACCCCAACAACCCCACGGCCAATTTGTGGGACGACGATGCCATGGAGGCGGTCATCTCCGCCGCCGGAGAGCACAGCGGCCTGGTCGTGATTGACGAGGCCTACCAACCTTTTGCCACCAAGAGTTACGCCGACCGTCTGACCCGCCACCCGCATGTGCTGCTGCTGCGCACCCTCAGCAAGTTTGGCCTGGCCGGTGTGCGCCTGGGTTACTTGATCGGCCCGCAGGCGCTGATTGGCCAGCTCGATAAGGTGCGCCCGCCCTACAACGTGAGTGTGCTCAACTGCGAGGCCGCGTTATTTGCGCTGGAACACCAGACCGTGTTTGAGCAGCAGGCGCAGGACATTTGCCGCCAGCGCGAACAACTGCTGACCGTGTTGGCCGAGTTTCCCGGTGTGACCGTGTTCCCGAGCCAAGCCAACATGATCCTGATCCGCGTGCCCGATGCCGCAAAAACGTTCAACGGCATGAAAGCGCTTGGCGTGCTGGTTAAGAACGTTTCTAAAATGCATCTACTCTTGAACAACTGCCTGCGCCTGACGGTAGGCACGTCCACCGAAAACCACCAGATGCTGGCAGCCTTGGAGGCCTCACTATGACCAACTATCCGCTGACTGAATTGCCAGAAACCGTGGCCGCTACCGTGCCCCGTATTGTCGAAATCGCCCGCAACACCGCCGAGACCCAGGTGTCGGTGCGCGTCAATCTGGACGGCACCGGTGTCTCACGGCTGCACACCGGCATCGGTTTTTTTGACCACATGCTCGACCAGATTGCCCGCCATGGCC
>Ga0302212_1000398_pt1 | contig 18152 bp, 18 predicted proteins | sample II_Fen_N1_1_FD_200235 | JGI IMG/M metagenome (GOLD analysis project Ga0302212, IMG submission 200235) | Peat permafrost microbial communities from Stordalen Mire near Abisko, Sweden - II_Fen_N1_2 | ecosystem: Environmental > Terrestrial > Soil > Wetlands > Permafrost | place: Sweden: Abisko...
TTGATTGGGTGCATCACGAGTTCAAAGTCAGCTTTTTGTTCTGGCGATTGCTCTTTTTTCCCCAAAAACGGCGGATTCCCCATCAAAAAGCTGCACCGCCCGGCGGGAAGCACCTCGTTCCAGTCCAGCCGCAGCGCGTTGCCATGTACCACATGCGGCGAAGTCGTCAGCGGGATGCGCGCAAAGTACAGGCCGAATTCTTCGCTCACGCGCAGGTTCATCTGGTGGTCCATCAGCCACAGCGCCACCTGCGCTGGGAACTCCTCCATCTCGATGCCGTAGAACTGATCGACGTTGATGCCGATGAGCTGCTGCACATCGACGCTGAGCTGGCCGGTCTGGTGCGCGGCGCGCAGCACGTCCAATTCCAGCAGGCGCAGTTCGCGGTAGCTGATGACCAGAAAATTGCCGCAGCCGCAGGCCGGGTCAAAAAACGTCAGCCGCCGCAGCTTTTGGTGAAACTCGGTGAGCCGGTTCTTGTTGCTTTTGACCCGCGCAAACTCGGCCCACAGCGCATCCAGAAACAGCGGCTTGATCAGCTTGAGGATGTTTTCCTCGCTGGTGTAATGCGCGCCCAGGTTGCGCCGCGCCTTGTCGTCCATGATGCTCTGGAACAGGCTGCCGAAAATCGCCGGGCTGATCGCCGACCAGTCCAGCGCGCACGCGTCAAGCAGCGCCTCGCGCATGGCGGCGCTGAAGTCGGCCATCGGCAGCAGCTCTTCAAACAGCTTGCCGTTGACGTAGGGAAAGGCAGCGACCTGCTCGTCGAGCGCCTGGCTGCGCCGGGCTTCGGGCGTGTTCAGCGTCTGAAAGAGCTGGCCCAGCCGCGCGCCCAAGTCCGAGCCATCGGCGGCGGTGCGCTCTTCGATAAAGGCGCGAAACGCCTGCGCGGGCTGAAAAATCCCGGTGTCGTCGGCAAACAGGCAAAACAGCAGCCGCACCAGCAGCACTTCCAGCGGATGGGCGGTGTAGCCGCTGGCCTTGAGCGCGTCGTGCAGCCGCCCCATGCGCTCGGCGGCGCGGATGTTGACGGGGTCTTGCGGCTTGATCTCCAGCGTTTTGTAGCCCGCCAGAAAGCCGAAAACTTTGATGTGCTTGTGCAGGTCTTGCAGCGCAAATTCAATGGTTTCGCCAGTGGCCAGCTTATGCACCCGAAAGCGCGCAAAGTCGCAGACGATGACGAGCTGGGGCAAATCGCGCTCGGCAATGCCGGGAAAGTAAGCCAGCGCCTGATCCAGTGCGGCGTCGAGATTTTTGCCGCGAGATTTTTGTTCGACCAGCAGCATGCCGGGCCAGAACAGATCGACAAAGCCATCGGTTCTGGCCTTCGCGCCGGGCAGCTTTTTGATGGCGTGTTCAAAGGTGGCGACGCGCTTGTCGGTGATGCCGAAAATCTCGAAAAAATCCAGCCAGAACGGTTTGCCCTGGCTGTCTTCGCTGGCCGCGTCGGTCCAAGTGCGGCTGAAGGTGAGGGCGCGTGATTTGATGTCGTTCCAACTGAGGGGCATGAGGGCTTTGGGGGTTGAAGGGGGCGCGGCTGGCTATTATCTGGGTTTGCTACTCAACCCACTGAGGAAACTCTGATGAACTTGAAATTTTTACCCACTTCCCTGCTGGCCTCTGCGCTGTTTGCTGTACTGGGAATGGCGCCTGTCATGGCGCAGTATGGCGGCGGCGCTTATCCGCAGGGCGCTGGCCAGGCGCAGCAGGGCGGCACTTACACGCCGGGCGTTGACCGGGCGCAGCAGGCCATTGGCGCGCGTATCCAGCAGGGGCTGGCGTCGGGCCAGATCACGCCGCCCGAGGCGCAGGCGCTGTACCAGCGCGAGCGCGAAATTATTGCGCGCGAGAACCGCTTCAAGGCTGATGGTCATCTCAGCCATCAGGAGCGCCAGCAGCTACGCGCCGACCTCGATGGCCTGAACGTCGAAGTGGACCGCATGCTGAGCAACCGCGACCGGATGCGCCGCGCCGACAGCACCCCCGGCATCGACAGACGCGAGCTGCGGATCAGTCAGCGCATCGACGAGGGCGTGCGCTTGGGCCGCATCAGCGAGCATGAAGCGCACCAACTGCGCGGGCGCGAGCGCGAGATTGAGCGCCGCGAAGCCTATTTCAAGTCCGATGGCGTGGCCACCGCGCAGGAGCGTCTGCAGCTACGCGACGAGCTGGCCGCGCTCAACGACGAGATCGACCGCATGATGCGCAACGGGCGCCAAGAGCGCCGTGATGACTACCGCCGCGACGGACGTTAAGGATGTTGGGCCTGAATAGGGATTGACTTGAAGAGGGCGCCGCCGTCGCTGGTCATCAGGCTTGCCAGCGTCACGCTGTCAAGCACCGCTAGGTAGGCGGCGGTGGCGCGGTAGAGTGCGCCCTTGAGACGGCAGGCGCCGCTTATGATGCAGTGGTTTTTATCGGGGTCAAAGCACTCGGCCATGTAAAAGTCCGGCTCGGTGCTGCGCACCACGGCGCCGATGTTGATTTGCTCCGGCTCGCGGCCCAGTTTGAGGCCGCCGTTGCGCCCGCGCAGAGATTCCACATAGCCTAGGATGCCGAGCTGATGCACGACTTTCGTCAGGTGATTCTTGGCGATGTCGTGTGCGTCGGCAATGTCTTTAATGGTCACCAACTGTTCCCGATTCGCGGCCAAGTACATCAGGGTGCGTAGCGCGTAGTCGGTGTAGGTAGTCAGTCTCATGGGCTGGTGGAGCTCGCGTGGAAAAGAGGTTGATGCGCTTGGCCGTTGCCGGTCAAAAGCTGGCGCGATTCTATCGGGTGATGGCAACACGGAACTGACTTCAAACGTCGGTAACTACAAGGTAAATAGCGGGTAAATATTGATTTTCCTTACACAACGTTAACAAAGCCAAGTCAACAATGGCGGCATCTCATTTACTTACTCAGGAGCACTTTTATGACCTCGAAATTTTTGACGACTTCCCTGCTGGCATCAGCCCTGTTCGCTGCACTGGGGATGGCGCCGGTGATGGCCCAGCATGACGGCGGCACCCGTGCGCCGGGCACTGGTCAGGTGCAGCAAGGCATGCACACACCGGCCATCAATCAGGCGCAGGAGGCGATCAGTGCGCGTATCCAGCGCGGTCAGGCTTCGGGCCAGATCACGCCGTCCGAGGCGCAGGCGCTGAACCGGCGCGAGCGCGACATTGCCGCGCGTGAGAGTCGTTTCAAGGCTGACAGCCATGTCAGCGTCCAGGAGCGCCAGCAGTTGCGCGCTGACCTCGATGGTCTGAACGCCGAAGTGGATCGTATGTTGAGCAACCGCGACAGAATGCACGGTGCCAGTCAGGCCGACAGCACCCCCGGCATTGACCAGCGGGAGATGCAGATTGGCCAGCGCATTGACGAGGGCGTGCGCTCGGGCCGTATCAACAAGCGTGAAGCGGGCAAGCTGCACCAGCGCGAACGCGAGATTGCGCGCCACGAAGCCCGTGCCAAGGCCAATGGCGTGGTGACGCCGCAAGAGCGTGAGCAACTGCGCAATGAACTGGCCGCGCTCAACGCCGAAGTGGACCGCATGATGCATAACGGGAATCTTGACCGGCACGATGGCCGCTAAGGATTTCAGCCCGCCACCGGCACGGCGCCCTTATTGCGTCTTGCCGGGCAGCATGCGCAGCAAGGTGTTGTCGCGCTTGATGTAGTGGTGAAACAGCGCAGCAGCAGCGTGCGCGCCAATCAGGAAGTAGCCCAGCGTGCCCACAAATTCATGGACTTCCTTGATCTGACCAGCGAGTTCTTTGTTTTTACCGATCAGTGCGGGAAGCTCCAGGCCAAAAAATGGAATCGGTTTGCCCGAAGCACTCAGCAGCAGCCAGCCCGCCAGCGGCATGCCGATCATCAGAGCGTACAGCGCCACATGAGCCAGTTTGGCCAGCATTTCTTGCGAAGCGGGCGGGGCGGGCTCAATGGGGGGCGCTGGGTATTTGATCCGCATGGCCAGACGCAGCCAGACCAAGCCAAACATGGAAAGACCGAGCATGAAATGCAGGTTTTTCATCAATTCACGCGTCTCGGTGCCTTTTTCAAACAGTACGCGCAACTCAATGGTGGCGTACACGCCGACAAACAAGGCCAGCATGATCCAGTGCAAGGCAATGGATGCTCGGTGGTAGTGATTCCCTGTGGTGTCAATGTGCATTTTTTTCCTTCATGTTGATGAAGGCTGGATGCTAAATTTGCCGGATTAAGAATCGCTTACGCCGTTTGCTGATGCAACCGGGATGATTGTTCCCCGCCGTGTTCCCGGCTACTTCCCGGCGCCAGTTGGTCCAGCGTGTACAGGCCGATGGCGGCGCGAATCAGCCGCAGCGTCGGAAAACCCACCGCCGCCGTCATGCGCCGCACCTGACGGTTGCGGCCTTCGCGAATGGCCAGCTCAATCCAGCTGGTCGGAATCGATTGGCGAAAGCGCACCGGCGGATCACGCTCCCATAGCGCGGGCGGCGGTGCCATCAGGCGGGCGCGGGCCGGGCGCGTCGGGCCGTCGTTGAGCTGCACGCCGTTGCGCAGCGCCTGCAGCGCCGCTTCGCCGGGCACGCCTTCGACTTGCACCCAGTAGGTTTTTTCGAGCTTGAAGCGCGGGTCTGAAATGCGCGCCTGCAGCTTGCCGTCGTTGGTCAGCAGCAGCAGGCCTTCGCTGTCAGCGTCAAGCCGCCCGGCCACATAGACAGCAGGAATGTCAATGAAATCCTTGAGCCCGCGCCAGCGCCCTTCAGCGGTGAACTGGCTGAGCACGCCATAAGGTTTGTTAAAAAGAATCAGGCGGGAGGCGTGGGAGATTTTCATGGCCGCAAAGCATAGCATTGCGCTTTTTCAAAAAAACGGCGCCGCTATTTCCCCGTCAGGATGGAGCAGATGCGCGAATGCAGCGTGCGGATTTTGTGCGCCAGATGATGGCTGACGGTTACGCGATGGCTGCGGGCGATGGCGCGCACCGCCCATTTTGACAGCCGTTCCCGCCAATTTCTGGTTTCTAGCTGTTTGAAGCGATCACAGTCGTTGCAGAATTTTTCAAATTGTGCGTACTCGCAGGCGATGGATTGGGCTGCTGCCTTGAGCAGGCCGACTTCATTCAGGAAGGCTCGGTCAAAGCCGCGCTTCGATTCAAGCTGGTGCAGGGCTTGATCCAGATAGGTTTGCGCCATCCGCGAGGACAGCAAAAAACCATAATCATTGAGGGAAATGATGGCCAGCCGGTGCGTTCCCTCAGTGATGAAGGCGGCGATTTCGTCTGAAATTTCGGGCGTTGGCATACCAGAGGCTTTCGTTTCCGCGCGTGCGTTGGCGGTTCATTTCAGTCTAGCCGGTTCTTTTCCTGTTGACTATGCTGGCCGCCGCCCGTCATGGGTGGCTCTGTAACAGTCCCCTGCCAGCCACCGCCCAGGCCGCGTCAGTGCTTGAGCGCCAGCGCCAGAATAATCAAGATCAGCACCGCCAGAACGGCGAAGGTGATCTTCACCCAGCTGTACGGCTGCTCACCGGCAATCGCGCCGGTGTAGCCGTTGACCAGCACCTGAAAATTGCGCGCGCCGTAGGTGTAGCTGACCAGCCAGACCGGCACCAGAATGTGCTTGAAGGTGCGGCCCCGGTAAGTGGCCTCGACTTGCAGGTTGCGCTGCGTGTCGCCCGGCACTTCGTGGCTGCACAGGGTTTTGATTTGCGCCTGCATGTCGTCCTGGTTGAGCTTGGCAGCCTTGTGCAGGTCGATCTGGTAGCGTTCCACCGTCCAGCCGCGCACGAATTCGGGCGAGTAGGGCTTGAGGTCGGTCAGCGTCGGGAACGGCTCAATCTGGCGCAGCAGATTGGTGTGGACGCCGGTGGTGCCGGGCACCAGCTCGTCGTCAAAAAAATGCGCCAGCGTACCCGCCGCAGGCACCCAGCGGGTGCGCTGGACCTGGCGGGTTTGCGTCTCGCCCTTGTCGTCGCGGTAGCTTTCGGATTCGTAGTAATGGTGACCGGCCTCGGCGCGCCAGTGGGCGTTGACATGCGCGTCAAACGTCCAGTAGGGCAGATAGACGCCGTGTAGCGTGTCGGTCAGCGCGGCAGACTTGAGCTTGTTTGGCGCAAACCAGCGCGAGCCGTACCACTGGCGCAGGCTGTCGCGCATTTGCCCTTCGCTGACTTTGAAGGCCAGCAGGCTTTGCGGCGTGATGGCTTCGTTGGTGGTTTCATGCGCAATGATGGCGGGCGAGCCGCAAAACCCGCAGCGCGTGGCCACCTTGCTGCCGACAAACACCGAGATGGCGCGGCAGCTCTGGCATTGCACCTCGCGCTTTTGATCGCCCGGCTGGCCGCCCCAGCCGCGCCCGGTGGCCGGGTTGCGCAGGGCCGCTTCGAGGTCTTGCTCCACGATGCCCGCGCCAGCGGCGGCGCTGGCGTTGGCACCAGGGGTGGCGCTTGCCTCGGCGCAGGGCACGATGGTGCCGCAGTACGGGCACACGAGCGCCTGCTTGGCGGCATTCCATTGCAGGTCGCCGCCGCATTCGGGGCAGGGGTGTTTACCGAGAGCGGCGGTAGGGACGTTGATTTCAGCCACGCAGGAACTCGTCAAAAGCACTTTTGGCAATCCGGTAGGCGCTGCCGATCTTGCGCGCCTTGAGGTCGCCAGCGGTGATGGCGGCCATCACGTCTTCGACCGACACGCCCAGCAGTTGCGCCGCCTGCTCGGGCGTCAGCACATCGGGTGTGGCGGACGGGGCCGCGCTGGCGGCAGCGGCGACAGGCGCTGGGGCTGCGACGGGCGCTGGTGCGGGTGCCGGGGCCGGTGACGGCGCAAAGCTCGAACCCGCCGCCGGGGCAAACCCGGAGGTGCCCTGCATGCTGCGCATCATTTCCTGCGCCATGCCAAAGCCCATCGCCATCTGCGCGGGCGCGGTGGCGGCGGCGCCCGCTTCGCCGCCCTGGCCCATTGCGGTGCCCAGCTGGTACTTGACGTAGTCGTTCAGATTGCCGACCACGGCCATGCTGGAGCGCTTGTCGATGGCCTGCTCGACCTCTGGCGGCACCGAGACGTTTTCGATCAGAAAGGTGGTGATTTCCAGGCCGTACTTGTCGCGAATTGCCGGATTCACGATGGGTAGCAGCGCCTCGCCCAGCTCCGAGTAGCGCTGCGCCACGTCCAGCGCCGGAACGCCCGCCCGCGCTAAAGCCTCGGTAAAGACGCTGACAATGCGCGAGCGCATCGTGTCGGCAAACTCGTCGAGGCGGAAGTTTTGATCCGTGCCCGCCACTTCCTTGAGGAACTTGGGCGCATCAACGATACGGAAATCGTAGCTGCCAAAAGCGCGCAGGCGCACCACGCCAAAGTCGCGGTCGCGCATCATGATGGGGTTGGCCGTGCCCCATTTGTTGCCGGTAAACAGGCGCGTGTTCAGGTAATAAACGTCGCACTTGAACGGCGAGTTGAAGCCGTATTTCCAGCCGCGCAGCGTGGACAGAACGGGGATGTTTTCAGTCGCCAGCGTGTGCTTGCCGGGCTGAAACAGGTCGGCATACTGGCCTGTCGAGACAAACTGCGCCAGTTGCGACTCGCGCACGATGAGCTGCGCGCCGTTCTTGATTTCCTTGTCCTCGTCGGGCCAGCGGAACGAGAGCGTGTCGCGCGAGTCATCGGTCCACTCGATGATGTCAATGAATTGATTCTGGAAAACGTCGAACAGGCCCATTTGTGTGTCCTTGTCTGGTGGGATCGAAAAGAAAATTTGGCGCGTGAATTATCAGCGCCGCTGCGGGCGCCGAGCGCATCAAGCGCATCAAGCACTTCAGGCGGTCAGAAACAGCGCCGGATCGACCATTGCCCGGCTCAGCATCACGCTCCAGTGCAGGTGCGGCCCGGTGACGCGGCCCGTCGCGCCGACTGCGCCCAAGCGTGCGCCGGTTTTGAGCAGGTCGCCCGGCGCCACGTCAATGGCGCTCAGGTGGCAGTACATGCTCAGCAGGCCGCCGCCGTGGTCCAGCCAGACGGTGTTGCCGTTGAAGAAATAGTCGCCGGTGTCAATGACGCGGCCCGGCAGCGGCGCGGCGACCGGCGTGCCGGTGCCAGCGGCAATGTCCATGCCGCTGTGCGGATTGCGCGACTGCCCGTTGAACACCCGGCGCAGCCCGAACGAGCTGGAGCGCCGCCCCGGCACCGGCACGCGCATGCGCAGCAGTTGCGGCAGCGGCTCGCTGAACGTGGCCATCACCTGCGCCAGATGCGCCCGCTCGCCCTCGTAGCGCGCATTGTCCTGTGGCGACAGATCGACCGTGCCGGGCGCGACTTTCAGGCGCTGCTCGCTGTAGTGCTTGGGCGCGATGGTGTAGCTGATCTGGCGCTGGCCGCCGCCTTCTTGTTGCACTGAAATGCTGGCTTCGCCCGGCGCGGCCGACAGTGGGATGCCGACCAGCGCCGTCCATTCAATCGCGTCGCCCAGCACCAGCAGCGGCACATCGCCCGCCTGCGCCACGGGCCGAGTCGCCGCCGGGCCGAGCGAGAGCCGGGCGACGCCGCCGGGAACCTGCGCGGCATCCGGCCAGACATCGGCGCTGGCGTTCAAAGGGGAAGAGGGCGCGGCGGCGACAGCCGGTTGCAAAGCGGGCAGCGCCAGCAGGCCAAGCCCGCCGAATAAGGCGGCGCGGCGGCTCAAGGCATCAAGGGTGAAAGCGTGGTGATCAGTGGACACAGGCGTTGGAAGGTTGAAGGAAAAATGCGGAAAGGGCGAGGGCGGCTGACGCTTCAGCAAAGCGTATCAGGCTCTGGCGCGCAGCCCCTGCACCAGCGCGCCCAGCGCAATACCGGCCAGCGCCCAGAGTAAATCCCAGTTGCCCGCGCCCAGACTGGCAATCGCCGGGCCGGGGCACACGCCGCACAAGCCCCAGCCGACGCCAAACAGCGCCGCGCCGACGGCGGTGTCGCGGTTCCAGGCGCTCGGGTGGGCCTGGAAATGATCGCCCAGCAGCGGGCGCGCCAGCAGGCGCGGCGCCAGTTTGTAAGTCAGCAGCACGACCAGCACCGCGCCGCCCATGACCAGCATCAGGCCGAAATCGGAAAAATGCAGAAAGCTCAGCACGACTTCGGGCCGGATCATCCCGGACACCGACAGCCCAAAGCCAAACAGCGCGCCCGCCGCCAGCGTCGCCAGCGAGCGCGCCAGCATCAGACCCGCGCCGCTCACGCCAGCCACCTTGCGGCCAGGTTGGCCGTGAGAAACGCCGTCGCCATGAACGTCAGCACCGCCAGCAACGAAGGCAGTTGCAGCGAACCCAGCCCGCAAATGCCGTGGCCCGACGTGCAGCCGTTGCCCAGCCGCGCTCCGTAGCCGACAAAAAATCCGCCCACCAGCAACTGCCACGCAGGCACCGCCGTGGCTTCGCGCACGCCGCCCGCAAAACCCAGCCACCAGACCAGCGCGCCCAAAATCAGCCCGGCGGCATACACCAGCCGCCAGCCGCGCGAATCGACAAAACGCGCCTGCTGGAAAAACGCCCGCCGCACCACAAACGACCAACTGGACGAAAACACCGTGCTCATGCCGCCAATGCGCCCCGTCAGCACAAACAGCAGCGCCGTGCCGGCGCCGATCAGCACACCGCCGAGCAGGTAATGCTGCCAGCCGTGGGGGAAAAGAGAGGAAAGAGTCATGGGCGTGGATTATCGGCGGGCGAATTTTTCAAGCCGCCCCAGCCAGTCCGAAAAATGCGGGCATTCCTGGCGCATGGTGTCCAGCCCGATTTCCAGCGCCGCTAGCACGCCCAGCAGCGGCTTTTCATAGCCGGGAATCAGTGCTTCGACTCTTTTTGAGGGCGCGGTGACGGGCGAGTCGTTGATATGTTCCGGCGTGGCAAAGCTGTTGCGAATGCTTTGAAAGTCGGCGCTCAACTCCGGGCGGTCTATGCCGCTGGCGAAGGCGGCGCAGTCGCTGAACAGCAGGGCTTCAAACTCGTGCATCACAACAAAGGGCACAAAACGCTGCGCGACGTGCGCCACGCCGAGGACGCTGGCCAAGTCTTGAGCAATGGCCGATTCGATAGCTGCAGCTTTGTCGGCGTGGGTTTTCGCGTTGGCTTCAATGCGGCCCGGCCAAGCTTTGGGGCCGGAGGCGGGCAGGGCGTAGTAATCCACCATCGTGGTGGCGATGCCGCCTTTGTCGCTTTGCAAATGGCGGCAAATATCGTCTCTGACCGCCGTCCAGGCTTTGACGCCGCCGCGCCGCTCGCGCAGCCGGGCATTGCCCATGAGGCGGGCCGAGACGGCGCTGTAACCGCGCGCCAGCAGGTGCGGCGCCAGCAGTTCGTTGACAAAAGTTTCTTCGGTTTGCCCTTCGACATGCACCAGCAGCCGTTTCATGGGCCTTCGGCGCCGGGGCGTCCGCCGATTTCGTTCTTTTCCCAGAGCTGGCCCAAGCTGTAGTCTTCCAGCCACGCGGCCAGCGGTGCCGGGTCAATGCGCATCAGCGTGGTCGCGCTGTGGACGCGGTTGGCCACCAGCACATCCTGCGGGTCGAAATGGTCGAGCAACTGCGGCGACTGGGTGGAAGCGATGATTTGCGTTTGCGCCGAAGTCTGGCGCATCAGCGCGGCCAGCAGCGTGATGGCGGACGGGTGCAGGCCCAGTTCCGGCTCATCCACCAGAATCACCGACGGGCGCAATTCCAGCGGCTGCAAAAACAAAGTGGCCAGCGCAATAAAACGCAAAGTGCCATCGGAAAACGTCGATGCGCCAAAGTATTTGTCCGAGCCTTTGTGCTTCCAGGCCAGCTTGATAAAGTCAGGCGCGAGATTATCCGGGCGCAGCAAAAAGTCGTCAAAAAATGGTGCCACCCGCTGCACGGTTTTGCGGATCAGCGCGTAGGCGCTGGCGTATTTTTCGGTTTGCTTGAGGCGGTACAAAAAGGCCGCCAGATTGGAGCCGTCCGGGCGCAGGAAGTCGCTGTCGTCCACGCGGGCGGTTTTGCGCAGCGGCGAACTCGCGCTGGTGTCGTGAACGTGATAGAGCCGCCAGCCGCTCAGTCGGGTTTGAATCCACGCCGCATTTTGATTTAAATGTGCGCTGCTGATCCCCGCTTCTTTGCCGCCGCTTTGCGCCGCCACCGTTTCGCTGCGGGGCTGGGGCGGCGGCGCGCTATCTGGCCCGGTGACGGATTCATTCAGCGCAAACAGGTTGTCGTTGTGATCGGCTTTGAGCGTGAGCTGGTAGCCGTGCAGCCCATTTTGAAACGACAGGCTGAGTTTGATTTCCTGCGTGGCTTTGCTGCCGAAATGCAGCAACTCGTCCGCGCCGCCAGCGGTTCGCACGTAGTCGTACAGGCGGCTATCCTGAATGGCCTGCAGAAAGGCGAACGCGGCCAGGAAATTGGATTTGCCCGAGCCGTTCGGGCCGATGATTAAATTAATCGGCCCGAGCGCGATGGGGCCGGTGGCGGCAAGGCTTTTGAAGCCGTCAATGGAAATCGAGCTGAGTTCGCGGGGCGGAGGCTTTGCTTGGGCTTTTTTTGAGATACCCATAGGATTTTTATTGTGCCCGTAATGATTTTTATATAAGCTGAATTATAGTTGCGAGATAATTAAGATTAGACCGCATCCGGTTGCATTAGGGCATGGATTTTTTCACCAACTTCGGCATCTTGAAGTAGCTCCGTTAAACAGTTTTCTAAAGCCTGTTTATCTTCGCATGAGTAAATATTTTTACCAATGGTAAGGGTACATGGATAGCCTTCGTTGGCTTGTCTCCAAGAGCAAAGAACTCGCTTTCGTGTGTTTTCATCAGTAGAAAATGCAGTGAGCGTAAATTGCTGCGTATTTTTGTCTCCCAATAATATGGCGGTGATGGCGTTGATATTGATGGATTCAATTGATATTATTATTTTTCTATTTGTTGCTTCGTAAACCTGAAAATTCAAGTCATCAAGTATTTGTTTTACTTCATTGCGTCGTCTTTCTGCTTCTAGCGCAGCACTAAGTCCTTTTGTTAAGGCGGTCTTAAAGTCAGCCATTAATATTCCTTTCAAGTGTTGCAATGATCGGCAAGTGATCGTAATTGGTTTTGTGTTCAGCGACGAGTGAAGTGTAGCTATCTAAATTAACAATTCCAGTCATGGCCTCGTTGAGGTGCCATGTGCCAGATGTTAAAAATGAGGATGAAAACATCATTTGATCAAAAGTTCGCCACTGAAATAGAGAGCCACCTTTATGGTGATAAGTTCCCCAGCTTTCAAGCTTAACTTCGGACTCTGGTGCTTTGCTTGATATTTTTGGATGGCAAAAATGTCTCCAAAAAGGATTGTATAAGAGACTCAGTTTTTTCTTAATTAAGTCTCGATCACGAGTTGCTCTCAGATGATCTGATAATGATGAATCAAATGGTTCATCATTGAAATCCCCTATCAAAATTACATTTTCTAATTGGTTGGTATCCAGAATTTTATTTACCTGATCTCGTAACCGTCCGCCAAGTGTGGCTCTGAGAGGTGCTCCTGCTGCACAATTTAAGCGGCTTGGCCAATGAGATATGAATAAATGAAATAAGCTTTCCTCATTCAGTGAAATGAGTGTGGCTTTTTGTGCAAGTCGATAGTTTGAGCTTTCAATTGAAACTATCGTTGCTTCATTTAATTGAAATGCAAATTTCTTTTCATTTACTAAAAAGCAGGTTGAAAAACTGGAGCGGCCAATAGACTCTACTCCGTTGTGAATGCTGTATTCGCGAGCAGCGCAATGCTCGCGAATCGCATTAACGTCGGTCGAACTAATTTCACCAAGAGCGCAGAAGTCAACTTTTAAATCATCTAAAAGGTAGTCGATAACTTGTTGAGCGATTGAAAAATCTGATGGCTCTGGTCTTGATTTTCCCCCAGGGGAAAGCCCGGTATTCCACCACGCTAAGGTAATTCGTTCTTCAGTCAATTCAAGTAGCGCTTATTCTGTGTGTAATTTTAGGAAGTGAATTTACGAATCACTTCCCCCACGAATCCTTCAACCCCACTGCCAAATTAAACACCGGCCTCCCCGCCGCATGATCCACCCGATCCGCCACAAAATACCCGTGGCGCTCGAACTGGAATTTGTCGTCGGCCTTGGCTTCAATCGCGCCGCCGCTTGCCAGTGACGGCTCGACGTAGGCGTTCATCACCTTCAGGCTGTCGGCGTTCAGGTTGGTCAAAAAGTCCGCGCCGCCGCCTTCGGGGTGCGCTTCCTTGAACAGGCGCTCGTACAGCCGCACTTCGGCAGGCACCGCGTCGCTCACGCCCACCCAGGTGATCACGCCCTTGACCTTGACCGAGTCCGCGCCCGGCGTGCCGCTCTTGGTGTCGGGCAGCAGCTTGGCCTGCACTTCAACAATCTTGCCGTCGGCGTCTTTCACCGCGCCCACGCATTCGATGACGTGGCCGTATTTCAGGCGCACCTTGCTGGCGGCAATCGCCTGGCCGCTGGCGTTGGTGTGCGCCGGGAACAGCCGGAAAAAGCCCTTGGGCGGCTTTTCTTCGTAGTCGCCGCGCTCGATCCAGACTTCCTTGCCGATGTTGAATTCGCGCTTGCCCAGTTCGGGGTGGTGCGGGTGAACTGGCGCGCTGCAAGCGTCCAGCGTGCCTGCGCCCATCACCTCGTCCCAGTTGGTCAGCACGAGTTTCACCGGGTCGAGCACGGCCATGGCGCGGGCGGCGCTGCCGTCCAGCGTTTCGCGCAGGCAGCCTTCCAGCGTGCTGTAGTCGATCCAGCTGTCGCTCTTGGTCACGCCGATGCGCTCGGCAAACAGTTGCAGGCTTTCGGGCGTGTAGCCGCGCCGACGCAGGCCGACGATGGTCGGCATGCGCGGGTCGTCCCAGCCGCTGACGCGCTTTTCGTTGACCAGTTGCGCCAGCTTGCGTTTGCTGGTGAGCACGTAGGTCAGGTTGAGGCGGGCAAATTCGTACTGGCTCGGTAGTTGTAGAAGCTGATTTAGGGTGCCAGCAAAGCTGACGTTACCCGGTCGCCATGGGGAGGAGATTGCATAAAGATGAAGCAATTTCAGTCCAGCTTCAATGCGTTTAATCGTCAAGCTCTCTAAGTCACGAATGTCACGCCGGACAAGTGCTTCTTGCCACTCTGGATAAACATCCTCTGGTTTCCAATCAATCTGCCAAGTGCTATCGAAATTCTGAGCTAAGTCTGATAGCAGTGAGTGCAGCCTCTCACCTTGCAGCAGTGGCGAAAGTGCATAGAGAAGCCAGTTGTAGAACGGACGCTGATCTTCAAATTCGAGTGTGCAAATTGAATGGGTTATGCGTTCCAGCGCGTCCTCGATCGGGTGCGCGAAGGTGTACATCGGGTAGATGCACCAGGTGTCGCCGGTGTTGTGGTGGTGGGCGCGGCGGATGCGGTAGATGGCCGGGTCGCGCATGTTGATGTTGGGATGTTTCATGCTGATCTTCGCGCGCAGCACGGCGGCGCCGTCAGCCAGCTGGCCGTCGCGCATTTCGCGAAAACGCGCCAGGTTTTCGGCGGGCGTGCGGCTGCAGAACGGGCTGTCGGTGCCGGGCTTGTTGAAATCGCCCCGGTTGACGCGCATGTCGTCGGCGCTTTGCTCATCGACGTAGGCGAAGCCGGTTTCAATCAAATGCTCGGCGGCGCGGTACATGAAATCGAAATAGTCGCTGGCTTGGTAGAGGTTGACTTCTTCGCCATTGGCGCCTGCGTTGTGCCAGTCAAAGCCCAGCCATTGCACGGCGTCTTTGATGGAATCGACGTATTCGGTGTCTTCTTTTTCGGGGTTGGTGTCGTCAAAGCGCAGGTGGCACACGCCGCCGTAGTCGCGGGCGAGGCCGAAGTTCAGGCAGATGCTTTTGGCGTGGCCGACGTGCAGGTAGCCGTTCGGCTCGGGCGGAAAGCGCAGGCGCACCTTGGCGGTGTCGAGCGGGCCAGCGGCGTGGTGGGCGGCATCGCCGGGGCCAGCGCCCCAGTGGCGGGCGGCGTAAGTACCCTCGGCCAAGTCTTTTTCGATGATCTGGCGCAGGAAATTGCTGGGTTTGAGGGCTTCTTTGGGGGCGGGGGCGGGGGCGGCGGCTGGGGTGGGGGCTGGGGAGGTCATGGCTTGATTCTAGGGGCTGGCGGCGGCGGGCTTACGTTTGGCAACGCTCTTCACGGTGCAGTGGGTAGTCGTTACAACAACTGTCGCGTTAAATAAAAAGACGGGCGATTTTTGCCCCTTTTTTTTCTGGAGAACCAAAATGATGATGAAGACAGCCATCAAGCCCAACCTCTCCGCCATGCTGGCTGCCGGGGCCGCAGCCGCTCTGGCGCTTGCCGCCATGAGTTTTGCCGGAAGTGCGCAGGCGCGCGATAACGTGCAGTGGTCGGTCGGTGTCGGCGTGCCGGGCGCTGTGGTCAATGTGGGCAATGTGGGCAATGCCCCGGTTTATGCGCCAGCGCCAGTCTATGTGCAGCCTGCGCCGGTTTATGTGCAACCCGCGCCAGTCTATGTCCAGCCGCGCCCGGTGTTTGTCCAGCCCCAGGCGGTGTATATGGCGCCGCAGCCGGTGTATTACGAGCGCCGTCACGGCCACAGATGGCACCACGGCTACGAGCGCGAAGGCTGGGGCGGCGACCGCCACGGCGGCTGGGAAAACGACCGCCGCCGGGGCCACGGCGACTGATGGCGCCGCGCCCGGCGGGCCAACGCGGTGTCGTTGAGGCTCAACGTGGCAAGGCGATAATCAGACCCCGATTTAAGGAGTTCGCGTGGATACTGTACTGTTGATCAAAGCCGCCATCATGGGCATCGTCGAGGGGCTGACCGAGTTTTTGCCCATTTCATCGACCGGCCACCTGATTCTGGCCGGCTCGCTGCTCGGCTTTGACGATGACAAGGCCAAGGTGTTTGACATCGCTATCCAGACCGGCGCCATCTTTGCGGTGATTTTGGTCTATTGGCAAAAAATCCGCGACACCGTGGCCGCGCTGCCGACGGACAAGCAGGCGCAGCAGTTTGCGCTCAATGTGTTCATCGCTTTTCTGCCCGCCGTGGTGCTGGGCCTGCTGTTTGGCAAGGCCATCAAGGCGCATCTGTTCACGCCGGTGGTGGTGGCCAGCACCTTCATCATTGGCGGCTTCATCATTCTGTGGGCGGAAAAGCGCCAGCAGAACAACCCGGCCGTGGCCCGCATCCACGCCGTTGAAGAAATGACGATGCTGGACGCGCTCAAGGTCGGGCTGGTGCAGTGTTTTGCCATGATTCCCGGCACCAGCCGCAGCGGCTCGACCATCATTGGCGGCATGCTGATGGGGCTGTCGCGCAAGGCAGCGACCGATTTTTCGTTCTACCTAGCGATTCCGACGCTGATTGGCGCCGGGGTTTACAGTCTGTACAAGGAGCGCGCCCTGCTGTCGCTGGCGGACTTGCCGCTGTTTGGCGTGGGGCTGCTGTTCTCGTTTATCAGCGCCTGGCTGTGCATTCGCTGGTTGCTGCGCTACATCGCCACGCACAGCTTTGTCGTGTTCGCCTGGTATCGCATCGCTTTTGGCATCGTGGTGCTGGCGACCGCCTGGAGCGGTCTGGTGGTCTGGGCCGATTAAATCAGCTTGTCGTGCGGGGTGCTGATTTTCTTCAGCACGTCGTGACGCGCAGCAGGCATTTTGAGTGGAATGTCGGTGTGCGCGTCGTCCCACACCGGGTCTTCAATGCTGTCGAACACTTCACGCAGCTTTTTGCCCCAGTTGTTGTGCAGCATTTGGTAGTAGGGGTTGTCGTGGTCAATGCAGACCACCTGATCGCTCTTGAAGTGGTCCGCTTCATAAATCACCAAGTCCAGCGGCAGGCCCACTGACAGGTTCGATTTGATGGTCGAGTCCATCGACACCATCAGGCATTTAGACGCTTCGGCCAGCGGCGTGGTCGGCGTGAGCACGCGATCCAGCACCGGCTTGCCGTATTTGGACTCGCCGAGCTGAAAGTAGGGCGTCTCGTCCGTCGCTTCAATGAAATTGCCCGCCGAATAGACCTGAAACAGGCGCATCGCCTCGCCCTTGATCTGGCCGCCGAAGATCAGCGACACATTGAAATCCACATCGGCCTTGCGCAGCGCGGCGGCGTCGCGCTCATAAATGCGGCGGATGGCCGCGCCTAGCACGCGGGTCGCATCGAACATGCTTTTGGCGTTCCAGATGCTGATCGGCTCGCCACCCTCGGGGTCTTTGAGGTGCTCGGTTTGCAAAATCTCGCGCACCGACTGCGAAATCGACAGGTTGCCCGCCGACAGCAGCACCATGAAGCGGTCGCCTTGCTTTTCATAAACAATCATTTTGCGGAAAGTGCTGATGTTGTCCACGCCAGCGTTGGTGCGCGAGTCGGAGAGGAAAACCAGGCCAGCGTTAAGTTTGGCTGCGACGCAATAAGTCATAAAAAAGCTCTAAAAAGTTTAAAAAAACGGGAAAAATGAAACAAAATTTCACGCGCTGCGGGCCAGCTTTTTCAGCCGGTACAGCGTTTCGAGCGCCTCGCGTGGGCTGAGCGTGTCGGGGTCCAGCGCGGTTAGCGCCAGCTCGGCGGCGCTGGGCCCGGCGGATAGCGTTTCGGGCGGCGGCGCGAACAGATCGACCTGGGCGCTGGCTTGATTTTGCTGGGCCTCTAACGCGGCCAGCGCGTGGCGCGCGTGGTTGACGACGGCGGCGGGCACGCCCGCCAGCTTGGCCACCGCAATGCCGTAGCTTTTGCTGGCCGGGCCGGGTTCGATGTGGTGCATGAACACGATGTCGGCGCCCGATTCAACCGCACTGACATGCACATTCACCGCGCCGTGGTGCTGGGCGGCAAACTCGGTCAGCTCAAAATAATGCGTGGCAAACAGCGTGAACGCCTGCGCCTTGTTGTGCAGATAAGCGGCAATGCCACCGGCCAGCGCCAGCCCGTCAAACGTCGAGGTGCCGCGCCCGATTTCGTCCATCAGCACCAGCGAATGCGGCGTGGCGGCGTGCAGGATTTGCGCCGCTTCGAGCATTTCGAGCATGAAGGTCGATTGCGCGTTGGCCACGTCGTCAGCGGCGCCGATGCGCGTGTGAATCGCGTCAATCGGCCCGAGGCGGCAGGCGTTGGCGGGCACGTAAGAGCCGACAGAAGCCAGCAGCACAATCAGCGCGACCTGGCGCATGTAGGTTGATTTGCCGCCCATGTTCGGGCCGGT
>Ga0302212_1000408_pt1 | contig 17912 bp, 13 predicted proteins | sample II_Fen_N1_1_FD_200235 | JGI IMG/M metagenome (GOLD analysis project Ga0302212, IMG submission 200235) | Peat permafrost microbial communities from Stordalen Mire near Abisko, Sweden - II_Fen_N1_2 | ecosystem: Environmental > Terrestrial > Soil > Wetlands > Permafrost | place: Sweden: Abisko...
TGATTGGTCAGCGGACCGATGACCGTATCGGCTGCCATGGGGTCACCCACCTTGAGTTTCCTGACACGCTCGACGACCAGTGCGGCGAAATCCGCGTAAAGCGAACGCTCGACAATGACCCGATTGGCACTCATGCAAATTTGACCCTGGTGGAGAAAACGCCCAACGACAGCGGCATGAGCCGCCAGTTCGACGTCAGCGTCCTTCAGGACAACCAGAGGGCAGTTGCCGCCCAGTTCCAGGGCAACCCTCTTGAGGTGGGCGCCGCCAGTAGCAATCCGTCCGACATTCCGCCCGACTTCAGTCGAACCCGTGAAGGAAACCAGACTCGGCACCGGGTGCTCGACGAACGCATCACCGATTTCAGAGCCGGCACCGACCAGGACGTTGATCACTCCGGCCGGAAATCCCGCTTCCTCAAACATGTGCGCTATCAGCAACCCACCGCTGACAGCCGTGTCACTGGCCGGTTTGAGTACAACGGTGTTGCCCAGCGCAATGGCTGGAACGACCGAACGCATACTCAAGTAAAGGGGGAAATTCCAGGGGCTGATAACCCCCACGACCCCCAGCGCTTCGCGGAACACAAAACTCTGCTCACCCGGTTTGTGGCTGCTGAGGATGCGCCCCTCGACCTGGAATGGGAGCCCCGAGCACTCCCTCACCAATTGCAGCGTGTTATGCCATTCGAACCCCGCCTTGAGCCGGGTACTGCCCGACTCCCGGATCAGCCACTCGACAATTTCTTCGGCTCGCGCCTCCATTACACGGGCCAGGTTCTCCAGCAACTGGCGGCGTTGCCCGGGAAATGTTTTCCCCCATGCATCCTGAGCCGTCCTGGCAGATTGGTAGGCGTCATCGAGATCGCCGATAGAGGCCAGCGGCATCTCCAGAAGCTTTTCGCCGGTGTACGGATTGTTATCGTCCAGGCGCTTGGCAGAGCGACCTGTGCGCCAGGCACCGTTGATGTACTGATGACCTTCAATGAGATAGCGCGGTACTTGAGTGTGTTCCATGGTGCAAATCCTTGATCTTCGTGATGTGCCAACGAGCTGCGCAAGATTCGCGCTCAAAGCACCATCGACAGTTGATGAACAAACGAGAAAGACGCGACGGCACGGAAGGGATCTAAAAGCCCTTCCCGTGCCTTGAGTCGTCGCTGAAAGTGGTGGTCGCCTGGCAGGGGGCTCAGGCTCCGTTCGACGCGCCACTTGCAACCCAGCAACCATGGAAAGCGTCACGCAATCGGATGGGCAGCTTGATCGTGGCGACAGGCCCTTTTTCCGGGTGGGCCGCCTCAAGGATCGCCACCGAGGCGAGCATCCGGTCGTGATGATCCACCACGACCAGCAGATAGCCCTCGTGGTCGGCGGCGGGAACCAGCTGTGGTTCCTGGAACGAATCGGCATCGCGAAGATGCAATGCGCTGACAGCACCGCTTTCGACGTCGACACGAACCAACAAGTTGGAACCTGGCCCGATGGGGCCGGAGATGTTCAGGGGAAGTTCCGGGTTGATGCCACCGTAGTAGATGACCCGGTGCTTCGCCGCAACCACTCGCCCGTCTACCCGAGGAAGCTCCCCGGGGATGGGGCTGAGCTGTCGCGAGCTGAAGCTCTGCTCAGGATCCTGCGCATCAAAGCTCCAGCGGGTCAGGAAAGGCGCCGCCTCCTCGGGGTTGTAAGGCGCGCCGTCCGCGTCGGGAATGCCCGGGAAGGCATTGCGTTGGGACAGACACAGGTCGATGTGAACCATGCTGCCTTCGTTATAGGCATTACCCACGTGAAACGAATAAGCCGCAGGCCGTTTGAACCACCGCAGCTGATCCACCGAGCCATGACGCGGCAAGATGCCGATCCAGCTCTCCTTGTCACGCTCCCACACCCAGTGATCCCCACCCTCGCGCATGCGTTCAACGTCGGCGGTCGTCGGGAAGACCATGAAGATGACGTAGTCCTGAGTGACCGCGAAATCGTGTTGCATTGCGGTATACGGCGCTTCAAACCAGTCTTCGCGGATCAGGTTTCCGTGCTTGTCGACCACACCGAAGACCATGTCCCTTGAACCGAGTCCGCCAGCCTCATAACCAAACAGCAACCATTCCCCTGTGGCAGGGTCGATTTTGGGATGGGCCGTCACAGTCTTGCTCGTCAGCCTGCCTTTGAAGTCCCAGGTTCCGCGTGTTTCAAGGGTGTCAGGGTCCAGCTCGTAGGGCAGCCCATCCTCTTTCAGGGCGAACAGACGGCCAGCGTGGAAGAAAGCGGTTGTGTTGGCGGAGCTACCACTGACAGTGGCCACAAGAGGATCGTCGGTGAAGGGATTGCGATAGGCACCGAACAGGGCGCGACCCGCTTCGCGCTCGGCGAGGAAGCGCTCGGTGCGGACGTGACGCATACGGAATTCAACTCGCCCACGGTGAAAGCGAAACAGACTCACAACGCCATCACCGTTCACGTAGATATCGTCGCCAAGCTTGGGCGCAAAGCGTGGATCGGGACCACATCGATACCAGGTACCCTCGATCTCGGCCGGAATCTCTCCCGTCACCTCGAGATCCAGGATCTCGCAGTCAGTGCGCATCGGGGCGTTGTAGCCAGTGAAATTAGGCAGAGCCGGAAATTGCAGAGTCATGTGCATCACCTAAATCGTAGAACCGGTTCGACCGGATTCTTGTTTTCATGCTCGCCGCAATGGGCGAAACCCTGGAGCTGAGCACAGCATCCGAGCACGAATTTAGACTTGGAAAGGCGACGCGACTTGCCTGAGCGGTGCGACAACTTGACTGTCAAGGACAGCGTTTGCTGAAAGCTGTCGCACGCGACTCCAGTTTCCTCAGAACCGCGGCATATCAGTACCGGAATAGCGTGATGCACTGGCTCAGCTCAACGCTGAGGTGTTGTAACGCGTCGCTGAAGCCAGTGCTCTCGCTCGCTTTGGCAGCACTTGCCTGCGCATCGTCTCGCACCTTGACGACGCTACGACTCACTTGCTCGGCTACGGCACTCTGCTGCGTGACCGCCGCAGCGATTTGCTGGTTCATTTGCTCGATCAGAGAAACCGACTGTGTGATCGATACCAAACTGTGATCGGCCAGACGGACTTGCTCAACGGCCCTGCTCGCCTGCACCAGGCAATCCTCGCTGCGATACATGGCTTGCCGCGTCAGTTCTTGCAGGGACTCGATGGTCGTGGCGATATCCATCGTGGCGTCCTGGGTTCGTCTTGCAAGTGCCCTGACTTCGTCTGCAACAACCGCAAATCCGCGCCCTTGATCTCCCGCGCGAGCGGCCTCGATCGCGGCATTGAGCGCCAGGAGGTTCGTCTGCTCGGCAACAGACTTGATCACATCAAGTATGCCGCCGATTCGCTCACTCTCTGCGGACAAGGAAACCATACTGGCTTTAGTTGCCAGCACGCCTTCTGCCAAACCATCGATCCTGCCCACGGCGTCCGCCACCATCATGGCGCCTGATCGTGCCTGCTGTTGCGCATCACGCGCCGCAATAGACGCTTGCTGCGTATGGCTCGCCACTTCATGCACACTTGCAGCCATCTGCACGAGTGCCGACGCGCTCTGCTCTGCTTCCTGGCTCTGCCTGCGCGTAATCTCGCCGGCGCCTGCACTGATAACAGCGCAGCCGGCCGCCATCGCCGATAGCGTTTCAACGCCGCCGCCAATCCGCTCAACCACCCCACGGAAATCACAGACCATGCGGCGAGTCGCAAGCAGCAACTGCCCTGACTCATCCTGTTGGCGAACCTCGATTGCAATGCAAAGGTCGCCTGCTGCTACGGTACGCAACACCGAGACGGCATGACGCAGAGGCAAGACGATCTGACGGTGCAAAAACAAAGCAACGGCACCCGCCACCAGGAGGAGAGCGAAACAGCTGAAACCCATAAGGCCTGGGATTCGTTTATCGAGAGCCGCCATTTCTTTGCCAGGCGCCACATAAGCGGCCTCTGCAAGACCCAGCAATTTGGCAGATTGTTGTTCCAGGTCTTCATACGCCGTCCCTCCATGGGAAGCCCCATCCGCAATACCCCTCAAGCGATCAAAAGACGCCTGACAGGCTTTCGTAGCGGACTTCATTTCAACCAGGAGCGCCCGTTGCTCACGGCTCAAGCGCCCCCCCAGAAGCGCGTCCAACCGAGACTGCAGAGCATTGAGCGACGCTTGGGCGCGCTGCGCGGAGTCCGGAGATCCAGAGCGGACGTAATCCTGCTGAGCCACCTTCGCCCGAAGCATGTGGATCTGGCTTTCAGCAATACCCGTCATCAGATCGCCGCGTTCTAACAATGCGAAGATGTTGATGAAGCCCACACTGGCTACGCCCAACGCCACCACGACAACCAATCCAAAGCCTAGAAGCAACTTGCGACCAATCGAGAGATTGCTCAACACATACCCCATACGGGTACCCCTTTTATTGTGGAGACCTGAACGGCACTGAGAAGTGCAAGGACCCTCAGGATTGACCGGGACTTCAGGCTCCAGGGTTTCTTGTTATTTATTCTGGCTGCGCCAGCGTTGACCAAGGCTGTCAGTCAACTGGATGGAGAAATTGATACGGCGATGCGCAGACAGGAGAACAGCAGGTATTCCACCGAGTTTTTTGTCCTTCGGTGGAATACTGCCTTCAGCCGGTCAGGCTATGGTGATGCCTGACATCCCGGGAGCAATCAAGCCCTTCGGATCCAGGGCTTTCTTGATGCGCCGATTGAGGTCCATTTGCGCCGAGCCATAGACTTGCGCCGTCTTCTTCATGAACGCGGGATTACTGCGATACACCCCATACCCCGCCTTCGCGAACGTCGCTTGCGCCTTTTCGAAGAATGCATACGCCCTCTTCTTCTGATCCTCATTGCTGCGGTCATAGAACAGGTTGAACAGATGCACCATGCTACGGCCGTTCAGGAAGAACGCATCGATGAAATCGAACTCGAATTCGGCGGCAAGCGATTTCATCATGTCGATCTGTTTGATCGCCTCACTGCCTCGGGTCGGGCAGATCGGAGCAAACCAGATCAGACCGCCACCACCAATCCAGTTGAGCAGTGCAAACTCCTGAAGGTCAGGCGTTCCCGTAAACATGTCATGGAAGTGATGCACCAGTTTTTCTGGCAGTACGTTCAGTTGCTCGCCATGCAGCAACATCCCACCCGCGGCCTTGGCCTCCTTTTCAACGAATTTGAGGTGGGCAGCGATCTGATCCTTGGTGCCGTATAGAGCGGCGGTCATGGAGATCGTTGGCTGATGGTTTTTCTGAGCAAACGCCTGGATTTCGTCAGCAGTGAGAGCGCCAGGTCCAGGCTTGATCACCGAGCGGGGAACACCAGCAAGCGCCATGCCCGTAGCGGTCGACGCGATCAACAGGGGGGACCGGACGGTCTCGGACAGCTTCAGCCGGCGCCCCAAGTCGACAGCTTTTTCGACATCTGCGTAAAGCGGGAAGCTGATCGTGAAAATCTCGTAGCTTTCCGGGGCGGGCATCAGCCACAGCCCGAGCTTTGTGACGATGCCGAAGTTGGACTGACTGAAAATGCCATCCAGATAGGGACCATACCCATATTTGTTGGTCTGCCAGGCGCTGGTACCTTCTATGCCGCCGAGTCCCGTCCTGACCACTTGACCATCGGCGAGAACCACTTCCATCCCGCAGCAGGCCGAGAACTGTTCTGCGTAGGCGGTGTACCCCTCGCCGCGAATGAGGGTTTGTCCGAGCGGCCCCACCAGCGGTCCAGGGCCAGGCACGCTCAGCCAAAGCGGAATGTTGTGCTCCTTGATATAGGCGTGAAGCTGGGCATAGGTGACGCCAGGCTCGACCAGGGCAGTGCCCAACACAGGGTCCACCTCAATGATTTTGTTCATCTTGCGCAGGTCCAGAAGGAGCTGCCCTGGTACGGCAGGCAAGGCCTCCCCGTAGCCAAAGTTCCTGCCTGTCGAGATAGGCCACAGCGGGATCCCATACTTATGACTGACTTTCAGGACCTCCTGAATCTGCTCCACACTCGACACGGAGACCGCACCGGAGGGTGCATAGAGTTTCTCGTCAACAGGAATGTAGGCCTTCATGTAAGGCGACATTGATTCATCGGCTACAAAAACGTTGTCGTTGCCGACAATCGCGGCGTACTCGGAGACGGCTTGGTTGAAGGTATTTTGGCTCACGCCAGCAGGCAGATTGGTTGAAGTGGTCATGTCACAGCTCCAGGGAAACAATCAAGTCAGAAGGACGAAAGAGACGTAGGGGGTAGAGGAGACGGGGCTTTCGGACTGCCATCCCCCTGGCGGTTCTCTTTTTTGTACAGCCGAAGCCGCCGAGACACCGCTCATTGCCGCCCAACTCTTGCGTCCAACACGCGTCGAACTCGAGACGACGCCCTCTTGCGTGACGCCTGGCGAATGCAATCGGATGCCTTGAGTACCGGAAACCGCTTGCGTATGCCTCAGATGGTGCAGAACCACATGTGGAGGCATCTGCGATTGAAGGATTTCCCAGTCCCCCCATTGGACCAGCCCCGCAACCATTAGCCCGCTTGCGGCAACCTCCTGAATGAACTCGGCCAAGGTACGGGGCGTAACGCCATCCCTCCACGCCACGCGCCGAATCCTGGAAGAAGGGAGATGCAGTGAACGGGCGAAGGCCACGTCGAAAGCTCGCGATGGACGTGACTGGTTGCCAACCAAGAGGACAGGCCGCTCGACTGGATCGAGATCTGGAGAGGCCATCAAGCGGGTGGGCAAGGCAAAAGAGAGCCCTCCAACCGCTATCGCCACTCCACTTCGATTGAGAAACTGCCGACGGTTCATTGCCGCTCACCTTGATCGGCGGCAACGGGCTTCAATTGCTGGATGTATGCGCCAAGCTCAGAAAGCGACTGATCGTCGATGTCCGTAGCAGGGAGTCTAGGCATGGCACCTACACTGTTACGTACCTTCCACTGCACCACTGCCGCAGGGAAGCCTCGAATCGACAGCGCAATGCCTTCCTCGTGACAGCGCGCACAAACGGCCTGGTAAACTTTCTGAGGGGAACGGTCCTCGGCTAAGGCAGTCACTGATAGCGGCAGGCTCGATAGAAAGAGCAGGACTATGGCAGAGAGATTTCGACTGTTTCGAGGCGTGGACACTGGCCGCGGCATGCGGCATTGGCTTGGCAAGGACATGAGTTTCACCTGGCTTTCTTGTTGTTGATGGCCGCTCAATCAGCGGTAGAAAGTGCAGTGAAACCTTAAGAGCCCGATACCTCCTTCGACTTGCCTGGATCAGCCTGGTTTTGATCCGTCGAGACACCTCAACCGAACACTCAGCGTATGAGGGACTTGCGATACGCGCGAGGTGTCATACCAAAAGCCTCCTTGAAACTGCGACTGAAGTGGGAGCTGCTGCTGAACCCCACGCTAAATGCAATTTCAGTGATGGAGCGATTGAACTGCGAGACGTCCAGCATTTGCTCGGCACAGCGACTCAGCCTTCTCTGCCAGACATAATCACTGAAGGTGCACCCAAAGCAGTTCTGAAAATGGCGATGCAGCGATCGTGATGACCAGTTCAAGTTACGCGCGATGATTTCCGCATTCAGGCTTGGATCATGCAAATTCTCCTCGATACACCCCTGGATCATGGCAATGAGAGAAGGCTTGGTTTTTTCTTCCTCTTCACCGGAACAGGACTGCTCGATGGCACTTTCCAACACACCAAGAAGTGCATCCCCGACAGATCGGGAAGCCCTGTAGGAAAGGCTTGAATACTGCGCCAGTGCATCGTGCAGCATGCTACGCAGCATCCTGGGCAGGCCTTCTTCGGTCTGCAGGTGGTACAGACGCCCGCTGCCGCCAAGGCTGAACCGCTGACCGGCCAAAGGAATGATGATTTGCTCGCACCCCTTTGAACTGGTCACCTCCAGCGATTGATTCACGTCGATAAGCGCGAATTGGTTGGGCACCAGCATCAGGGTGTTCCCGCCTTGCTCGAAATGACTGACGCCGCCCTCCTGAAGCACGAGCGTCCAGTTGGTCCCTTCATGAGTCTCCGCGGTTCGGAACTTCCTGCGATACCGATGCGGACTCGCCATCATTCGACAAATGTGGAGATCACCCAGGTCACCGAACTCCAGTCGCCCTCTGAACCCCCTTGGATTGTAGGGTTCGACAGAGCTCTCCTCGTTCTGCCTGACCACTGCGGACGTCTGGCCTGCGTACAGGCTTATACATTGGGCCCACTGAGCCATGCGCTCTCCCGCCGGGAGCTGCTCAGTTGACAGGATCGATAGTTGATTCATGGGAGGGCCCTCTTCTGCTCATCGTTCAATGGTAGAGGTGGCACGGCGCACCGGACACGAGTATGTCCGAAGCGCGCGAGCCAGCCTACACCACTGATCGACTGGTTCGGATAATGTCAGAAGGCGTGGGCCAACCGAACCTGCACGACGTAATCGTTGCGCGCGCGATTCTCCACTTGAGATTCGCGGTAGGTATTCAACCAGAACCCGTCCGACTTGTTGATGGCCCAGAACAGGCCCGGACCGATCCCCAGCACCTTCTCACGCGAATCCTCCAGACGGTGGCCGTTCGCTCGATCATCGGTCACCTGCTTGAAGTAATAGCCATTGAGTCCCAAATGCAGCCCTGGAGCGACTTCGTACGAGGTGGTGAAGTTGGCCCAGGCAGCCTGGCCGGCCTGGACGTCTCGCAAGGACTGACCGTTGAAGAACTGAGGCGTGCTACTGGCAGGGTCGTCGTTCTTGAAGTTGTACAGATACTGAAGACGCCAGCTCACCTCGAATCCCGGAGAGGGGAGCCAGGTCGCGGCCCAGTAAGGGTTCAGTGATAAATGGTTTGCACCTTGGTTGATGTCTTTGTGAGGGTCGTACTTGCCCACGGGAACGATGACGTCAAATGCAAAACGCTGGGAGAAGACAGGTCTCCCCTGCGCGTTGAAGACAGGATCGAACTGAATCTGCGGGCCGGTAGTGAGATCACCCAGACCCGTCGCGTTGTCAGCCAGCGCAGGTCCAGCAGCACCGAAGGAGGCATCTACCGTCGTCAGCGGAATAATCGCATTCCAGCCAAGGTGAGCGCCCATACCGATCGTGGATGGCGAGATGTAACTGATCTGATTCAGCAGGACCGTGGCATCGATACTGGGATCGTCAAAGACAGCCACATCCTTACCCTGATTATTACGAATCGACGTCGCCCGACTTTGTCGCAGGTATACAAGATGAGTCCAGCCGGGCGGCCCGGCAAACCCGTCGAAGAAACTGGTGACCCCGAGGTTGATTCCGGATGGCTGACTGACGGAAGGTGGCGGAGCTTCTGCGGCATTAGCAGTGGAAGCAGCGATCATCACACCCAGTGATAACCAGGCACGCTGTGTAAGAGATTTCATTGTCGGCTCTCATTTTTTGTTTTTGTACGCGGCCGAAAGGCCGTGCCGTCAATCTAGTTTTGAGCCGAGTGCGTGACTTCCCCTCACCTGCCAATAGTTGCTCAAGAGCGCCAGAGTATCCGGACAGGCCTTATCCCTCGTTCGATAAGCGCCCTGTCGGCCTCATACGCCCAAACAATGGCACTCCCAGACAAGAGTGGCCGATACGCGCAAGACCACCGTCGTCATCGTGCCGATCGTGTCACTGGAGGGCGACTTCGGCGATGCAGGGGCGGAGCTGAAGGACAATGGCTACGGACTGGGTGACAGCATCACCGGTGCGTGACACTCAAGCTGGCGAAACTGCAGGGGCCAACTCACGGCGCACCGACCATGATCCGGCGCAGGAGGGTTCAATACTGTCGGAGCGCGCGCGACTGCCGTCGAGCGTCACGGACCTCGACGGCAACTGGCGAAAACCGGGGGGAACGGTGCGCTAGCGCTCACCCAAGGTACGCCTCAATCAGGGGTACCTGACCTGAAACCCACGTTTGATCGTCGCCTTCGGATGGCGGGTGTCAGGCTACGCAGCGAAGGTATTCATTTTTCCAGCTCGGTGAGTACGCCGACCACCAGGTGCAGGCTTTTACCCGCACTTTCAGTGCGTCGCACGTTTTCCTGATTGCTCGCAGAAATCACCACCAATTCGCTGAGGTTGCGTGAAATATCTTCGGTGACCAGCGTCTGTTCTTCGGCCGCAACGGCGATCTGCTGGTTCATATCACAGATGGTCTGCACCGCGTCGGTTACGCCGCCCAGAATCTTGCCGGCAAGCTGGACCTGATCAATGCCGCTCTCGATGCTGCGCTTCCCACTCTCGATGGCTTGTACCGCACTTTCTGCGCCCTTTTGCACGGTGGCGATGATGGTGTTGATTTCAGCCGTGGACTGGGCAGTACGTTGTGCCAGGTTGCGTACTTCATCGGCCACGACGGCAAAGCCTCGCCCCTGCTCGCCGGCCCTGGCAGCTTCAATGGCGGCGTTCAGCGCCAGCAGGTTGGTCTGTTCTGCAATGCTGTGGATGACCGCAAGCACCTCACCGATTCGCCCACTGTCATCTGCCAGGCGATGGATGACTTTAGCCGTGTTGGTGATTTCATCGCGGATGTCGTTGATGCCGTTGACCATGCCCACCATGGCTTTTTCGCCTTGCTGGGTCGCGTTTTCGGCATCGTCGGCGGCGCGTGCAGCCCGCGTGGCATGGCTTGCAACTTCTTGCGCGGTGCTGGCCATTTCTTCCATCGCAGTAGCGACCTGATCCAGGCGCAGACTCTGGTCTTGTATGCCTTGACCCAACTCGATTGCGATCGAATTCAGCTCGCCACTGGCCGCATCCAGCTGGCGGGTACTTTGTTCCAGGCGCATGGAAGTTTCCAGGCGCACATCACGCAAAGTATCCGCGGCCCATTGCAGGCAACCCGCCTGGTCTATCCGGGCATTGTTTGCCCGTTCAGCGCCATGGCTTCTATCCAACCGCTCAATGCATTCGAGCAAATGACCCAGTGGCCCGAATAACACACGGTTGAACAACCTCAGAGCCAGTAACCACGCCAGCCCACCAACGGCCAGAAGTGCCAGGACTCCCGTGAACCATGTCGGTTCAGACAGGACGTTAGTGAAAAAGTAGACACAGAGCGGCACCGATAGCATGACCAACAACAGGCTGGCCCCTATCGACGTCAGCACCTGTGTGCGTATCGAACGCTTGAACAACATGAACGCGGTCCTCGGTAAACGAAGGGTGTAAATCGAGAAGCGATTAATGGCCCAATGGTGCCTGTTCACTTTGTGTCAGCGGAGTTTGTGCGGTATCGCTCTGCACCCGCGCCGACGTTGCAACCTGAGGCTGCGCCTCGTCGTCGCTGCTCACCGAGCGGCGAAAACCCTTGATCGTCTCGCCCAAGTCGGATCCCAGGCTCTTCAGGCGTTTACCACCGAACAGCACCGCCACTACAAGCAAGAGCACCAGCCAGTGTTTCCAGTCGAACAGGCCCATGACCACCTCCGTATTTATTATTCAAAGCCCACCACTTGACGGTGGGCACGGTAGAAGCGGATTACTCGATGTCTTCGTAGGGCAGGCCCACGTAGTTCTCTGCGATGTTGACCAGACCGGCGTGCGAGTTGAAATAATATTCACGGTCGGCTTGCTGCATCTTCTGGTCCCACGCGTCCTTGTGATCGCCGAAGTCGTGCAGCAGGTTGGTCATGAACCAGCTGAAACGCTCGCCCTTCCAGACACGGCGCAGTGCCAATTCGGAGTATTTCTCCAACAAGTCCGTACGCCCTTCCTTGTAGACCTTGACCAGGATGCGATACAGGTAGCACACGTCCGAGGCGGCCAGATTCAGGCCCTTGGCACCGGTTGGCGGCACGATATGGGCGGCGTCGCCGAGCAGGAACAACTTGCCGTACTGCATCGGCTCGACGACGTAGCTGCGCAACGGCGCGATGCTCTTTTCCAGCGAAGGACCGGTTACCAGCTTTTGCGCCACGTCCTGTGGCAGACGTGCCTTGAGCTCGTCCCAGAAGCGTTCGTCGGACCACTCCTCGACCTTGTCGGTCAGCGGGACTTGCAGGTAGTAACGGCTGCGGGTCAGCGAGCGCTGACTGCACAACACAAAGCCACGGTCGTGGTGGGCATAGATCAGCTCGTGGTTGACCGGTGGGGTGTCGGATAGCAGTCCCAGCCAGCCGAATGGATACACGCGCTCGTAGTGGGTGAGCACCTCTGCGGGAATGCTCTGTCGGGCAACCCCGTGGAATCCGTCGCAACCGGCAATGTAGTCGCAATCGATCCGATGAGTCTGGCCATCCTTTTCGTAGGTGACATAGGGACTTTCGCCCTTCATTTCGTGCGGTTGCACATTCGCGGCTGAGTAGATGACTGGAGCGCCACTGGCGGTGCGAGCGTCCATCAAATCCCGGGTCACCTCGGTCTGGCCATAGACCATTACCGTCTTGCCGCCAGTCAGCCCCTTCAGGTCAACACGCACGCGCTTGCCGGAAACCAGCAACTCAACGCCGTCGTGGACCAGGCCTTCGGCATCCATGCGTTCGTGGACACCGGCTTCGCGCAGCATGTCGACAGTGCCTTGCTCCAGCACCCCGGCACGAATACGGTTGAGGATGTATTCAGGCGTTTGACGTTCGATAATGACATTGTCGATACCGGCCTTGTGCAGCAATTGGCCCAACAGAAGACCGGAAGGACCAGCACCGATGATAGCGATCTGAGTTTTCATTATTTTGGCTTCTCGTAAGCACTCCAGCCGATGCGGAACAGCGGCCGGATGTTTTAGATTTATTCTTCCCTTGCATTTTTACTGACAAATTTTCGAAAAACAGGGGATAAAACCCACGAGAAATTGCACTTTTAGTAATTCGGTTCGATTATCGATTAACGCACTACCTCCTCGTATTAACTCCCGGCAGGTCGGTTGAACAATGAAAACAGGTCTCACTAACATCCCTGTATTTAAGTTGTACGGAGAAAGCCAGACGTGGCCAACGTCTGACTTGCTGCACTGTGAGTCCATTCCCAAACGTAGCAGCCTGCATCATTGGGAGATCAAGCCACACCGCCATGCCGACCTGTTTCAGCTGCTATATGTCCAGCGCGGTCAGGCCGTGGTCGAGATCGAGGGCAAGCGCAGTGATGTGCTGGAAGCGGCCATTCAGGTCGTCCCGCCCATGACGGTGCATGGCTTCCATTTCTCAGAAAACATCGAAGGCTACGTCCTGACCCTGAGTGCTCCCCTGGTTGCCCGGCTGGAGGCGCAAATGGGCGCCCCCCTGACTGTTTTAGCCTCAACGGGTTGTTACCCGGTCGGACGCGAGCGCCGCTATCTGACGCCCCTGTTCACCGCACTCCACCACGAATACCTGAACAGCGCGCCGTCCCGTGACCTGCAACTGCACTCGTTGGTCAGCGTACTGATGGTCTGGATCAGTCGACAACGACAAATGAAGACGTCACCAGGCAACCTTGGCGAACGCAATCAGCACATGCTTGGCCACTTCATCAAGTTGATAGAGCAGCATTACCGCGAGCACCTTAGCGTCGATACCTTTGCTCATCGCATCGGGCTCTCCAATGTGCATCTCAATACCTTGTGCCGGGAACTGACAGGGCAAACGGCGCTGCAAATGATTCACCAGCGTGTGATGCTGGAAGCCAAACGAAGCTTGATTTATACAAACATGAGTATCAGCCATCTGTCCGATCATCTCGGCTTCAGCGACCCCACCTACTTCTCGCGCTTTTTTCGCCGCCTCAGTGGCCAGACTCCGAATGCCTTCCGCCATGCGGCCAGGCATGGCGACAGCGAGACCTGAACATTCGAACTTTCCGCGGCCAGCCGAATTCTCTTAACAAAAACCGCCGACAGCGTCGGAAGAAGAGATTTCAATCGCCCCAATTAATTAGCAAATCATTGATTTTAAACGAAATAATTAATCATTTGAGTTGGCACGATAGTTGAGAAGCGACCTTGCGGGAATTCATATCCCGCATCGTTCACAACAATAAAAAGGCTGGACTTCTCATGCGTCAAACACTCACTCACTGCACTTCCCTTGCCTTCGGCGCTGGCCTGCTCCTGGCCGGCAGCACATCACTGGTTCAGGCTACCGAAGGCGGTGTCTCCTCCTGGCCAATGGGTATCGAAATCTACGGCATGGGGGTTCTGCCGCCACCGGGTACCTACGGGCAGCTGTTCGTCGGCAACTATATGGCCGACACCTTGCGCGATAACGCGGGCGACAAAGTGGCCGACATCGACCTGCGCGTCACGACGCTCGTGCCACGGTTTGTCTGGGTCACCGAGCAGCAAGTACTCGGTGGCAACCTCGGCTTCCACGCACTGCTACCGCTCAATGACATACGGCTGAACATCAAGAACGGTCCGCACGAACACAAGCGCGGCCTGGGCGACGCTCACCTGGGTCCGGTGATCGGGTTCCACCACAGCGACAATTTCCACACCGCCATGGGTGTCGACTTCGTGGTGCCTACCGGCGGCGAGTATGACAAGAACGACTTGGTCAACCTCGGCACTAACTACTACACCGTACAAGCGGTATATGCCATGACCTACATGGACCCCACGGGTTTCAACGCCGATGTGCGCCTGATGTACGATTACAACTTCGAAAACCAGGACACCCACTACCAGTCCGGCCGCGAGCTTCATGCCGACTACACCCTTGGTTGGGGCCTGGGCAATGGCTGGGTACTGGGCATCGGTGGCCACGCCTATAAACAAGTGAGCGATGACCAGTGCAGCGCCGCTCATTGCGCCGCCGCAGCCGCTGTCGAGGCCGCTGACGGCAACCGCGGCAGCTCCTTCTCCGTCGGCCCGGCCGTTCAATACGCCAGCAAGGATGGCTGGTTTCTCAGCGCCAAATGGCAAGATGAATCCGGCGTACGCAACCGTGCCGATGGCCAGACTTACTGGCTGAAGTTCACGATCCCGCTCTGAGCCTGACCCGACGCCAGCCATGACAACGCCCCATGACCTTCAGATCAGGGGGCGTTGCATGGCCCGCTTGCCGGTTTCGGCCCTAGCTTCCCTTGAGGCGATAGCTGACCTGCGCGCGACTCATGCCGAGCATTTGCGCCGCCGCGGTGATGTTCCCCCCCGAGCGCTCGAGCGCCAGGCGCACCAGGCGCAGCTCGATTTCTTCCAGGGACATATTCAACACCCGTTGGCGTCCGGAGACGAAGGCCTGCAAACTCTCCAGAACGGGCTCGCGAAGCGCTTCTGCCCCGCCCTCTCCTTCGATGGATTGCGCGGGTGCCGGCACTTCATTACCCGCCTCATCGCGTTGCTGCACGGCAGACAAGCGCCCTTGAGGGGTCAGGCCGATGGCCGTCGCCATCAACGGCGCTCCAGCCTCGGCCAGATGCACCATGTCGATCACCTCACCGTCACTGGCGGCAATCACACCGCGTTCGATCAGGTTCTGCAGCTCACGAATATTGCCGGGAAACCGATAAGTGAGCAGCGCGTTGACCAGCCGCGTGCTGAAACCCGCCAGCTGACGCCCATGGCGCAAGCTGAAATGGCGCAGAAAATAACTCATCAGCAACGGGATATCTTCGCGACGTTCCCGCAACGGTGGCAGATGAATGGGAAAAACATTCAGTCGGTAGAACAGGTCTTCACGAAAACGCCCGGCCTCAACCTCGCGACGCAGATCCAGGTTAGTCGCCGCGATAATCCGTACGTCCACGCGGATCGGCGCCGTACCACCGACCCGCTCGATCTCACCTTCCTGCAAGGCTCGCAAAATCTTGCTCTGCGCACTGAGGCTCAAGGTCGCAATTTCGTCGAGGAACAACGTCCCACCATGGGCTCGCTCGAAACGCCCGGGCCGCGAACGCTCGGCGCCAGTGAAGCCCCCCCGCTCGACACCGAACAATTCGGCCTCCACCAGATTCTCCGGCAGGGCCGCGCAGTTGAGCGCCACAAGCGGCATATGCTGCCGGGAACTCGATTGGTACAGCGTTCGGGCGAATAGCTCTTTTCCGACGCCTGACTCACCGATCAACAACACCGTCGCCTGCGTCGGTGCGACACGTTGCAGCAATTGGCTTGCCGCGACAAACGCAGCCGAAATGCCCACCAACGGTTTGCCGTCTACAGGCTCTTCCAGTTTGGCAACGGTGGTCTCAACGCCCGAGGTGTAGGTGCTGCGACTGAGAAAGTCACTCGGATCCAGATACGCCAGGTCAACGTCGATATCGTCCCACTGTTCGGCCGGCTTGCCGACGATGCGACAGGCTTTATGCCCCATCGAACGGCATTCCAGCTCGCGAAACACCACCAGGCGACCGAGCAGTGACGACGCATAACCACTCGCATAACCGATCTCCATCCAGCACGCCGGTTCGCCCCCCAGGCCGTAGGCGGCAATGTGTTCGTCGTCTTCGAGCGAGTTGTGCCAGAGAAATTCGGAATAGAAGTGGCCGATACCCGAGTCGATCTCGAAGCGCACCACCTCGACATTGACCATGCCTTCGAGCATGTGCAGTCGTGGGCCCGCGCTGTACAGACTGGCGTGATCACCTTCCGGCCATTGTTCGCTGACCTGGGCGGCGTCGCGTGCTCCAGCCTGCCAACCAATGCGGGTCAACTGACCGCGCGCCTTGTCGAACCCCAGCGCATCGATCAGTTCGCGGCGAATGGCGCCGAAGGCAGAGCCCTGCAGCAGCATCACCCGCTGGCCACATAACCAGATACTTCCGTCCTGGGGGGCGAAAGCCACCGTTTCAGCCAATTGCTCGGCCGAAGGCAGACCGCTGGCGCCAAACTGGCTGGCCCGGTCAACGATATAGCGCTTTTGTCTGCCGAGCATCTGCTTGAGGAATTCCTCATCGGCAGGACGGCTATTGTTATTAGGAGTCATAGGGTCAACAGGCGGCAGGGAAGTAAAGTTTCAAGTATGCCCGGACAGCCCGCACGGTCAATCCGTCAGTGACTGACCACCTGCCATGCGCCCCCACATTTGTCCGATAACCGCACAGATAAAACCGAAAAAAAACCGGGCGTTGAGCTTTCAGCGGCCTGCAGCATCCTCTTCATAAAATTCCGCGCTGGCGACTATAACGTCGACCCATGAACGTGCAACGGTCATCAAAAATACGACTAACTACTTGATCTTATTGAGTATTTTTCATCTCGCCGAGGCTTGGCACGATAGTTGTTATCCGCAGGTGATGAGCCAGGCCGCCTGCTCGCTCCAGCCCCATGGCTGAGCCGGAGCATCCCCGGGTTCCTGCCACGATAAACCGCAAAAGTCTTCGATCATCGGCGGCGCCCCTGATCGATGCCCTTTCGCACCAATAAGAGAGAAAACTCCATGACCGTTACTCGTCTTGCCTATCAAAACCTTGAACTGCAGCCTCTCGCCGGACAATGGCGCGCCGGCAGCGCCGGTCGTCCGCTGGACGTATTCGACCCCTTCACCCAGAAAAGCTTGCTGCAGATCACACTGGCCAATCGCGATGACCTCGACGAGGCCTACCGCAAGGCACGCGAGACCCAGGCCCATTGGGCTGCCAAGGGGCCGGCCGAGCGTGGCCAGGTGCTGCTCAACGCGGTGAAGATCTTCGACGAGCGTCGTGAAGAAATCATCGACTGGATCATCCGCGAGTCCGGCAGTACGCGGATCAAGGCGCAAATCGAATGGGGCGCCGCCCGCGCCATCACCCTGGAGTCGGCCAGCCTGCCAAGCCGCGTGCATGGCCGCATTATTGCGTCCAACATCCCGGGCAAGGAAAGCCGCGTTTACCGTACGCCGCTGGGCGTGATCGGTGTGATCAGCCCGTGGAACTTCCCCCTGCACTTGACCGCCCGCTCCCTGGCACCCGCCCTGGCGTTGGGTAATGCCGTGGTGGTCAAACCGGCCAGTGACACCCCCGTCACCGGCGGCCTGTTGCTCGCGCGCATCTTCGAGGAAGCCGGCCTGCCAG
>Ga0302212_1000410_pt1 | contig 17825 bp, 41 predicted proteins | sample II_Fen_N1_1_FD_200235 | JGI IMG/M metagenome (GOLD analysis project Ga0302212, IMG submission 200235) | Peat permafrost microbial communities from Stordalen Mire near Abisko, Sweden - II_Fen_N1_2 | ecosystem: Environmental > Terrestrial > Soil > Wetlands > Permafrost | place: Sweden: Abisko...
TGTTTGTTTCCCCGAATCATGGAATGGGGATGAGAATTATGATGAATGGGGATTTCTGGATGGAATTCTATCGGATACAAAATATAGTTATATCCATTGGGGGGATGAAGGGTATTCAGGGGATCCAGATACATATGCTATAGTATTTAGAGATCATATTGAGTCATGGGACTTGGTTAAAGAATTGGATGCTCTTGGGGATTTCCTAAGAGAAAACAATATCTCATATAAATCGGATGATTATTGCGTTGGTGGATTAGCGTGCAGTTGACAAAGTTTGTGAAATATGATATCTTTCAAACAAGAAGAACGGATACCAAATTCAGTTCTTCTGGTTATTCGAGAGGGCGACGTGATTTGACCGCACGTTGATCGAATCTTAGCATCAACTCCGCGATGATTGGAACGCGGAACACGGAGCATTAGTGAAACGGTTATCACGACGGGTTTTCAGCCCGTAATTATCAGTTCGATTCTGATATGCTCTATGTGTCCGAGGCAGACGTAGTGTTGCCCTTGATTGTGGATCAAGTGATAGTGGATGCAAGTTCCACCGGGCACCTTTCTTTGGGCTATAGCCAAGTGGCAAGGCAACGGGCTTTGATCCCGTTATGCGTAGGGTCAATTCCTACTAGCCTAAGTTTTTTTGCATCGGTAGCTTAGTGGCTAGAGCGACGGTCTCCAAAACCGTTAGACGGAGGTTCGAGTCCTTCTCGGTGCGCTATTTTTATAGGAGGTATATATGAGTTTAGACGTCACATTGAAATTAAAACGTGAAACAGTTTTTGATGCTAACATCACACATAACTTGGGTAAAATGGCTTCAGCTTGCGGAGTATATTATGCTTGCTGGAGACCAGAGGAGATAAACTGTTCAAAAGCAAAACATATACTTCCGATGTTGAAAGATGGAATAGAAGTAATGAAAAACTACCCTGAATTTTACAAGACGTTTGATAGTTCTAACGGATGGGGATTATATATACATTTCCTTCCATGGCTGGAAAAATATGCGACTGCATGTGAAAACTATCCAGAAGCAAGGATATCGGTATCAAGATAAACGAGGCTTGACAGAGAAGAGCAAGTAGTGTAGAATATGTTTTGTCAGGAGAATTAACACTTTTCCTGACATTAGGATTGCAAGGAGGTGTATATATGAAAAGGGTTTTGGCGTTGTTTTGGATTCTCATTTTTGTGGGAATGCCATGAAAGAAGTATTATTCCTGAAGACAGATTATTGTGGTGTCTGTAAAGTTATGCTACCACAGGTAAAGGTGTTCTTTCCTGATGTAAAGGAAATTCGTCTCTATGACGAAGATCCACGTGTAGAGCAGTATAACATCAAGTGTGTTCCTACTATCATTATCCAAGAAGACGGAGTAGAAGTAGCAAGGCACACAGGTAGTGCATCGAGGAACAGGATAGAGCAGTTTTTGAAGCAGAATATCTAGTATTTACAGCAACTCCCCGATGCTAGAAACGAGGGACAAGGAATCATAGTGTACCGGAAGCACAACGGTTGGCACGTGGTAAATCACGCCGACGTAGAGCGGGTTCGACCCCCGCAGGTTTCATACAACAAGGTGGTAATATAATGGCTAAAAAGGGTTTTTTCAAAAAAGATGTAGGCGAGGTAATTAAAGAGGCACGAGAGGATTGCTCAGAATGTGGTCTTATCGACCTTTGTCACTCTCCGCACCTTTCCTATACAGGTAAAGGAAAACTTGGCATAGCTATACTTTACTCTCATCCCGAATTTGATCAAGATGACACAGGAGAATTATCCTGTGGTAAAGACTACACATTTCTCACCCGCGCCTTGGACGATATAGGTATCTCCCTAGAAGAAGATTGCTATTATATTCCTGTCCTTGGCTGTCGCACCCCCCGAAACCGGCACCCGAAGAAGGTGGAGGTCGGGTATTGCGCTCCTAGATTAAAACGATTCCTTAAAAGACTAGACCCCAATGTAGTTATCCTACTTGGATCCACTCCGTTTGACGCCATAGTCCATCCTCGTATTAGTGGACGGCTTACAGGCACCCCTTATAACAAATTCTATGGAGAATGCATTCCAGATCAGGAGCTTCAAGTGTGGATATGCCCTACGTGGTCTGTGGAAGAGCTTATGGACACGAAAGAGTATGAGGATGGAAAACGTGGTAAACCACTCTGGGAACGTGATAGAGCGGTGTTTAATCTGTGGAAAGACCACCTTTATAACGCCTGCTCCCTTTATACTCGGAAGGTTGAAGTTGTGGATTACGTCTCGTTGTGTAAAACAACTCAGGACGTAGATGTTGCTTTGGGGTGGATCGAGGAGGCGATGAGCTGGGACAAGTGCGCCTTTGACTACGAAACCAGTGGTCGCAAGGGGTATACTAAAGGACACCACATACGATGTGTATCTATCAGTAATGGTAGTGTATCTTATGCTTTTCCGTTCTTTGATGATAAGATGTTTAGACTTGTGTGGAGAAATTTTCTATTATCAGACACAAAAAAGATATCCCACAATCTTCAATTCGAAGCGACATGGAGTAAACTTATGTGTGGAGAGTGGCCTCTTAACTGGCTGCATGATACCATGCTGGGTGAACACCAACTAAGAAACTGGGGTGCTACAGGACTAAAATACGCTGTATATAAGCATTTTGGTGTTATAGGATACGATGATAGCTGTGATAAATATTTGAAGAGTTCCACAGCAGATGAAAAGTTGTACGGTGCTAACGCATTCAATAAAATAGATGATGCCCCTATGGGAGAACTAACACAGTATTGCGCTATGGACTCTTTATTCACCTTTCGTATATATGAACTACAGATGGGGTTATTTGAGGAATTCCAATTAGTAGGAAATAAACTTCTGACAGAATCCTCTGTTACGCTTGCTAAGATGTCGTATAATGGTTTTAGGGTTTCTTCTAAGGATTTCGATAAAGTAGAAGAGCAGTTACAGAAACTTGTAGAAGAAAAGAAACAGGAGATACTTGCTACAGAAGAAGCTAAGTTATGGGATAAAGAAACACCGTTTAATTTTAACAGTTCGCAGCAATTAGGACACCTGCTTTTCGATATTATGAAAATAAAACCAGTTGGTTACACAAAGACAGGGAATGCGTCATTGGATGAGGAATCCCTCACAAAGATAGGTCTGCCATTTCTCTTTAAAATACTCAAATGGAGAGAGTTGTCTAAAATGTGTTCCACCTATATAAATGGCTGGAAGCGAGAGGCTGTAGACAATATAGTGCATCCCTACTACAATGCCAATACTGTAGATACATTTAGGACAAGTTCGAATTCGCCCAACGCGCAAAATAATTACAAGCGTGATCCAGAGAAACGTAAAATTGTACGTTCCATTATAGCCCCTAGAGAGGGTTGTAGAATTATAGAATACGACCTGCATGGAGCTGAAACGTACTTTAATTTATTTTATAGCGGAGATCATAAGTTTGAAGAGTACCTACTAGAACCGGGATCTGACATGCATAAGGATTTTGGGGTGTGGTTGTTTCTCATGGAAAGGGCAGAGGTCACAAAAGAATACAGAAGTGCAGTTAAGGGAGATGGAACATTCGCCCTCCTGTATGGATCGTATTATGTACAAGTAGCTAAATCTTTGTGGGAGTATATAGTAGAAACACCAGCATTACTTGCCCACCTTGCTAGTAAGGGTATTACTGAGTATACACAATATGAAAAAGTAGTACAAAAAGCAGAGGAGCGTTTCTGGGGGCCAGAAATGTTTGGGTTACACGACGAATGGCGAAAGAGACAGTGGAAGGAGTACCAGCATGTAGGATATGTTGATACTTTAACTGGTTTTAGATTATCATGTCCTATGAGTCGCAATAACAGCTTTAACGGCCCACCACAAGGATCTGCTGCACATGCGTTATTGTGGATTATAAATAGGATGCAAGAAAAGGCAGAGGAATTAAATTGGAAGTCTATACTAATTGGCGAGATTCATGACAGCCATCTATGGGACGTATACCCAGATGAAGAGAGTATTATAGATTACTGGGTTTGGTTTTATACTACGCAAGCTATACAAAAAGAATGGACTTGGATAACTATCCCACTTGTAGTAGAAAAAGAGCGTAGCGCTCTTGACGGAACGTGGGCAATAATGTATGATTGCGGTGAGTTGAATGGGGATTTATGCAAACCCAAAAAACCAGAGGAAAGAGATTTGTAAGGAGGCGGTATGACAGAACTAGATATACAAGGATATAAAGTATTAGTTGATGACGAGGATGTAGAAAGAATAAATACCAGAAAATGGTATTTTAACAAAGCAGAGTTTAACAAAAATGGGCTTTCCTATTTTATAGCCAACGGATCGCGTAAAGGAGGCCAGAAAAACTTGACAGCTTCTTTACATAGATTCATAATGAAGTGTACAAAGCATGGTGGCGTTGTGATAGATCATATAGATAGGAACACACTAAATAACCAAAAGAGTAATCTTAGGAGATGTACACATAAAGAAAATATGCGAAATCGGGGAGCACAGAGAACAAACTCTTCGGGGTACAAAGGTGTACCCCATTGCATGGAGCATAATAATTACTGTATGAGTATTAATACTGATGATGGGCTTAAGTTCGATGGCTATTATGATAACCCAGAAACACCAGCAAGAAGATATGACATGGCTGCTATATACTACCATAAAGAGTTCGCAGCTACTAATTTTCCGAGAGGAGAGGATGTATGTTAGACACAGAAGATCTTAAAATGATTAAGCGTATGTGTAACACTATTCTCGGGGAGTACACTGTAAGTAAAGAACTTGATTCACTTGCTTTTTTTATAGGGCATCATCCAGATATTCTTGGTGCAGAAGACCGTGTTTATACCAAAAACAATAATAACACATTGACACAGTAATTAATAAGTGGTATAATCCAAATAGTTACAGGAGGTGTATATGAAAATATATGATTTTGATACAGATGATTCTAAGGGGTATTTATATCCCAAGTGCCCCCATAAATCGGATATAATGGTGGGCAAGTCTAAACCGAGCATAGGATCATATGCATGTGTAGCATTTTGTGCATATTGTAGGGGATTCCGATATGACGGCGCCTTTTGGGATAACAAGAGAGACCCCTCTCTAAGAAACAAGCAAGTACGTTGCTGTGCTGATGAAGAGGCCCCAACATGAGTAAGGTGCCCAACCCAAAGATGCCCCGTATCCCCTTCGGGGATCCTTTCATGCCGGGGTTCACACCAAATAAATATGGGCTATGGGTTAGAACAGTGGAAGGGGTATACCACCTATACAATGAAAGTCAGTATATGATCCTTACACAGAAAGCATGGGACACATCTAAGAAAGTTCAGATACAGCGAAAACTAGAGAAACGGCATTATACTTTCTGTGGAGTATATGTAAAAGATGATATAACCCCTAAATCTATAGGGCTGTGCTTTATATCGAAGAAGTTTAAGGTATGCTCCAAGTGTAAAAGGGCTATTATGCGGGAGTTAAAAGCTAACGGAGAGTGGAAGAAACTCAAAGATTCTTGGAAAGCCATGAAAGTAGAAAATAAAGTGAAATATGTGACAGAAGAGAAAAAACTACTTGACACAGGCGAGAAACCGTGGTATGATATATAGAGAGTTACGGCGGTAGATTATGAGTTTAGATATAGTATGGTTTTTTGGGGGTGTAATTATAGGTGGAGTTATTCTGCCACTTATTGCATGGAATATTTATTGGAAGTTGAATGGAATGTAGGGGTTGAGAAACCAAAGGAAGGTAAATTATGTGTAAATTTTTTAGTTTTGTTGGGGATGGATATGGCAATTTCTTGTATTCTGATTGGTCGGTAAGAAAGGCGCTTATTGATAATAAGTCAGATGACTCTCCCGATTCTCATACATGGATACTGACAGGCACTAATGTCCCGGCTAATATGCAGGATAGATGGTCAAAGTATGAGTATAACCCTTTGACGACGGAGTTCACGTTAGATGAGCCTGTAGAAGGGCATGACCACGAAGCAGCGGAAAATTGGGTGAACACACTTAACTTCAAAAATATTGTTCCTGCCCTTGTTACCAAAAAAATCAAAAACCCGCTAAACAAGGTGGTAAAGGTCACAGAAGCAGATATAGCACTTCTAAAGGAATGGGCTTCGGTAGGGGATTCGGTAGGGGATTCGGTCTGGGCTTCGGTCGGGGATTCGGTAGGGGCTTCGGTCTGGGCTTCGGTCTGGGCTTCGGTAGGGGCTTCGGTCTGGGCTTCGATCTGGGCTTCGGTCGGGGATTCGGTCTGGGATTCGGTCTGGGCTTCGGTCTGGGCGTATACATCTAGTTTCGTTGAATATGAATACGAGTTTGATTTTTCATCGTGTGTTAAGTTGTACGAACGCGGTTTTGTACCTTCTTTTGACGGTACTACATGGAGACTACATACAGGAAAAAATGCCAAGGTTGTATATGAATTGACAAAGGGGTAGATTATGTCAGTAGGACAAGGTTTGACTGTTTTAGCTTTAGTTCTGTTGTTTGCTGTTATGGCATATATTGCAGATAAGTGGGAGGGGATAAAATGACATTACAGCACCTATATGATAAAATAGGATCCCAACTACGAATTTGCCTTAGAAAAGGGGCAGATGTCGTGGGGATACAACTACCTAGTTCTGGGTTTGGGGGTTCGTTGGTAGTAGGCATCAAAGACGCTTATTGTGGTATAGATTGGGATGATGGGAAGTTTATCATAGTACCTGAAGTAGATTTACAGGAGGAACGCTTATGTCAGAAGTAATTATCACGCCAGAGATGCGCGAAGACGCGAAGAAGTGCAATAGTCGGTCATGCATGGATTGCAAAATGCCAGAGCATGGAACAGCAAGTAAGTGCGTCGAAGCCCTTGCCTCATTACCGGGAGTATGGGACGAAGCGCCGGAAGGTTCCGACGTTGCAGAAGCTAGGTTCTGGCGATCAGAAACAGCAATCATTCTTTCAAAAATAGACTACACCCGAACCCTTCCGAAGTCGCTCGAAGACGAGATAGCGGAAAAGTATTCTTTCGATACTCCAAGCTGTCATCCTATGATAAATGGTATGCGCGCAATTGAAGTTATAAAGTCAGCGCTCAAAGAATACAACGAAAGGCAGGGGGAATAAAATGGACGATACAAAAATCAAGGAAGAATTGAAGCCGTGCCCTTTGTGTGGAGGTGTAGTAGTTTTCAATACAACATCTTTGCCAGATGTTTGTTCAGACCATGAACAGATAGAATGTACAAAGTGTGGTTTGTCGATTCCTATATGGGGCGATAAACCAGAAGTACTTATCAAATGGAACACTCGCACCGCGGAACGTCTAGCAAAAATCGAGGTACTGGAAATTGCAAAGCAAATGTTTCTTGATTTAGATGAAATGAATCCCGTTGACTATACAGATTCTTTTGATGTCATAAACACGTTACTTGAAGAACTCAAGGCAGGTCAGCCATGAAAGTAACAGTTGATATTGTATGTGATAGATTAGCGAAAGAAAAAACAGAAGATGCGTTTGAATGGGCACTCAAAAACTGTCCCGGACAGCACGTTAATGTTTTTTCTGACGCGAGAGGGATACTGCTTCAACTAATCGAACAATACGAAGCCGGAGGTTAGTCATGAAAATCAAGGATAACGGGAGAACGACTTGTGACGGTAAAACATATAAGAGAGTCAAAAGATATTTTAAGCCGTTCGACTTATATCTATATGATTGGCGTGAAACTATCCCGTCAAGACTTGCGCGGTGGTGGAAGGGAATAGTTGGGAAGTTATACGGAACTGTATAAATGATGTTAGGTCGATTCTCGCGGTAAAACAAGTTTTACCGACATCGAACGGGAGGTTTATGTGAAAGTTTGGAATAATTGCCGTGGAAGAGAAATTGGTCAATGCCCTTATTTTAATTTCCCTCGGTTTCATTCTGGCTATACGAATAAAAGCGGCGAGTGTACATGGAATTATTGCGCAAAGCAAAATCAGTACCTTCGGTTCATAAAGAAATGTACTTTTGCAGGAAGCAAAAACGGCATACAAAAAGCGAAAGATCTTTATCTTGAAGAACAGGCAGACAGTACCTAACAACTGCTTAAACTCGACTCGCAGTAGCTCGCGAGTTAAGCAAATGTTGGATGGACTCTTTAACCGCATAAAACCTGCGGTTTTACACGGATACGAGCCAAATTGGCGGGAGGGATTAAATGTTCGGAGATGCGAACGGGAGTTGTGACGGCTGTGTTTGGAGAAATAAAGCCGAAGGTATGAATGTTTGCGGAAATTGTTTTAACTTTGGTAGCTGGCATTCTCCAGACGATCAAGACGCACCCGCCAATATCCAACAACAAGTTCAAGCTGACGCAGTAATCATAAACGGAGGGATAAGGGTATGAAAGTATCGAATGCACAGGCTATGTCTGATAAAACATGTGGACTATATTGTTCAGATTGTGAATTGGCATTGTCACAACCTGAAAACTGGCATTGTCCGCATGGTGAAACGTACGTAAGCAAGTACGCCGACGATTTACTCGAAGCACGTGAGCTTATGAATAAAGTTAGGGAAGAAATAGGTCAACTCGGATTAACATACAAGGGCGGTGGAGTAGAAACCGTTTGTAACAATATCCTTGAACAAACAAAGGAGTGTGCAGAATGAACTTACAGAAAGTTAAAGAAGCACGCGAGGCAATCGGAAAATCAAAGCAGAAACTATTTGATTTATGCAGTGGTAAAGAACGTTGGCACATGAGTATTCCGGCTGACCAGAAAAACGATCCTGACATTGTTATCATGGAAGGGTTGCGTCTTGCAGAGGAATATCTTGCAGAACTCGAAGCAGAAAACCCGGAAGAGGATATATGTAGGTTTGAAAAATCAATACTTGAATTATCACGCGAGCCAGACAAAGCCTATATCTATCTCGGATATATAAAAAAAGAATATCACGCCAAAAAATGCGCGGAGTGCGAGGCTGAAAAAAAACTGAAATCCGCATGGTCTGAAGTTAAAAAAGCCCAGAATAAAGTCGCAGAGTTACAAGGCTTAACACCACCTTATGACCTTCCCGATGCTGAAAACAGACTGGAGGAAAAATATAAAGAAATCACTTGACTTATTGTCCTCTGTGTAGTATATTTATGTCATTGGATAGGAGGTATTTTATGAAAAGACTTTTTGGGTTGGTTATAGTGGTTGTTGCTCTTATGGGATGCGTACTACCATCTTCTTCTGGATCTGCTGAGGATATGCAGTATAAGACTATCTTTCGTACCGCAATCTATCGGGGAGAGTTCTCTTCTGTAAAAACACAGGCTGATATCACCCCGTGGATTAAGTCCCATATTCGGTACCAAGCAGATCCTACGGGGTCTGAGGTAGTGAATTCTCTTACTAAGACCGTGGAACTAGGATATAGTGATTGTGAGGAGATGGCTCTTATGTACCTTGATATCCTTTATATTAAGTTCGACATTAAAGGGCAGTTCTTGTGTGTAGACTCTTCTGCAAGACATGTTGGTACGGGGGGTGCGACAGACCATGCTCTGGTAAGGGTGGATGGGGTACAAATAGATCCTAAAACAGGAAGGGTGTGTGATTTTCCGGTAGCATTTTATTATGACTTTGATGATCTCTTTTATTGAGGAGGTTGTATGCAAAATAATAGACTTTTAATTGGATTTGTGATAGGGTGTATTGTTGCAGAGATTATATGGATTGTGGCAGTAATTATGATTGGGGGGATTAAACCATGAGTATATTACGAGCTATAAAGAATGTTGTCCTTGCTATACGTTACGTTTTCTATTTTTCTAAAGATAAATAGATTCTGTTTGCCAGAACAAGTCGGGGGAGAACCCTGCGGAGACGAAAACTGGAGTAAAGGTCGCCGGGAGGATAAGGAATTCTTCTCTCGGCTCACCTTTCTTTTTACATGTGTTCGTGGTGAAATGGTAAACACACCTCTAGTAAATGAGGATGCACTATCTGTTCAAATCAGGTCGAACACGGAGATTATAGGAGGGAAGTATGGAGAAAGTAACCGAAATGAGTAGGAATGAGAAGATTTTTAATGTTCTTAGGGAAATATTTGGTATAATATGTCTCATAGCTGCTATATTAGCGGTGGTTATAACAGTAAAAGCGTGTAGTGATACAGTACCACCACCACATGTAGCGTATCAGTACAAATATACCGCTATATATGGTAATTTCCTTTCTGGGTATCAGTATTACAAATTCGACTCCTACGTGAAAGAAGGAAATAATTACACTTTTTATGATACATCAGGTAATATTACTGGTGGTGTGTGTGTTACAGGAAACAACGTATTTTCTCTGGGAGCGGGGGAATAATGGAAGTACAGGATATTATATACAAACTAGACGGAGATTTCCGTGAGTGGAAAGCAGATGAGCATCAAAAACTATTTTACGAGGTTATCCGTGAGTTACTTCTTGTTGTACAGCAGCAACAGGCAGATAGTAGGAAGTTGAAACGGCAAGTATTGCGTAATGTGTATATGTAAGGAGGCAGGATATGCATGAAAATGAGTATAAAATGATCATAAAGAAGTTAAGGGAATACAATCTATCAGAAACAGAGGAATTCCTATTGTATCTCATAGATGGGCTTGATGATAAAGTAAAAGAGTTAGAACGGAATAAAGCAGATAGGGAGATTTTTTATGGACAGTGACGGATACCCAGAAGACGTGGAATTTGCACAATTAAACTTGTTAGATGATTTACCAGAGGCGGAAGCATTTGCACTTATAGTGAAACTGTTTAATGGGTGTGGGAGTGGACACGCCCGTATGGGGCGTGGGTTGGACGATTGGTATCCCCCAAAAGAAGTAAATGTGCTTGAATTATCCACCGGGGGGTGGAGCGGATGTGAAACCATGATAGAGTATATGCAGAAGAAATGCAGGATTTTCTGGATCCAGTATTGGTATTCTGAGGTTCGTGGTGGGCATTACGTGTTCAAAGGTAGATAAGGGTATCTATTGTATTCTATATAAGGATGTGATAAATTAACTACCCTTTCACTATATAGGAGGCTTTTATGGACGAGAAAGAAGTTGTTGTGGGGTACAGTAAGGTTAAGGGGTTCTTCGCTAACAAGACGGTAAAGACCGTCGCTGCGGTGGCGTTTGTTGTGTCTGTGGCTGTACTTATCGTATGCGGTATTACGGTAGAGACGATTAGTGGTGGAGTTGTCCTTATTGGGGCAGTCATTGCCGCTTTGGGAGCCGTAGTGCTCTGGATCGGGAAACTGTTTTCATGATGTGGTACTTGAAGCAATTGTTACCTTTGACTTACAGAAGTAGGTACAAAGAGGGTGAAAAAGAGATGTTTTGTGTCTGGAATATGTTCTGGGGACGGTGTTTTAACGTGGAAACGTACCAAGTAGTTATCTAAAAGCATGATGTGAAGTGCTCCCCTCTAGTCTGAACTGCTAGAGGGGTCTTTTTCACTCTAGGAGGATTATGTGATAGAATTTAGTAATAGTGAGTTGTTGAAAATGGCTAGTACATTACCCAAATATAGCTATATAGATGTTGCAATGGTGCCTCTTCTGGCGCAGGAGCTACTTAATACTCGTGCAGAGCTTGAGCTGTTTAAGAAAAAAGCACTTGTAGAGAAAGGAGAATAGTATGTTGCTATTAGTAAGCGTTTTGCTTAGTTTTGTCATAGGCGTTGTTTGGGGTGCATGGGAGATACGAGACACATACAAGAAAAAAGCCAAGGAAGATGCTATTGTAGAATTCGATGGGGAAATGTATAAGTTTGTGAAGGTGGGACGATGAAACCGTCTATAGAAGAACAGAAACGTGCATATGCTAAGAAAGCAATTGAATTATTGGGGAATAGGGCAAGAACAAATTTTCCCAGAGAAACATATAAGGAGCACAACGATGAGTAAGAAGCAACGAAATGAACAAGAGTTCGTAAAAGAAACAGTAGACGGGTATATTGACCAATACGATTGGCGTGTACAGGAGAATTCTAATGTAGGATTCTCTATAGGAGGATTGATCTTGCATAGTGCTGGTGCTACTGCAGCTAATTATTGGCTTAATGAGGTGTACCCAAAAGAAATTACAGATGCACATAAAAATACAACTATTCATATACATGATTTATGTATGCTTGCCCCCTATTGTGCGGGATGGAGTATTAAGCAGTTGATCATGGAGGGCCTTGGTGGTGTTCCTGATAAAATTACTTCTGCACCAGCAAGACACCTAAATACACTTATGCAACAGATAGTAAATTTTCTGGGCATAACACAGAATGAATGGGTAGGTGCACAAGCGCTAGCTTCATTTGATACGTATACTGCTCCATTTATTAAAAAAGATAATCTAACAGATAAGGAAGTGCGTCAGTGTATGCAAACATTTATCTATGGAATCAATACTCCATCTCGTTGGGGGACTCAGGCGCCGTTCAGTAACATCACACTTGATTGGGTATGCCCGAATGATCTTAAAGACATACAAGCTATTGTAGGTGGAGAAATACAAGATTTTACTTACGGGGATTGTCAGAAAGAAATAGACACGGTTAATCGTATTTTCATCGAAGTCATGTTGGAGGGAGATGCTAATAGCAGAGGTTTCCAATACCCTATTCCCACTTACAACATTACCAATGAATTTGATTGGGAACACGAAAACACAAGTTTATTGTTCACCATGGCATCAAAATATGGGACTCCTTATTTTGCTAACTTCATTAACTCCGATATGAAGCCGGATGATGTGCGGTCTATGTGTTGTCGTCTCCGTCTTGATAAGCGTGAGTTAAGAAAACGTGGTGGTGGGTTGTTTGGCTCGGATGAGTTTACGGGATCTATTGGAGTTGTAACAATCAACCTTCCTCAGTTGGCGTATCTTGCTAAAAAAGAGGAAATAGAACCGGGAACACAGCAATGGCTTTTCAAAGAAAAGATTTGTGCTGCTATGGAGATAGCAAAACAGAGTCTTGAGATTAAACGTACTAAATTAACGGAGTGGTTTGATATGGGGATGTATCCGTATACTAAACGATATCTCCGAAATTTCAATAACCATTTTAATACAATCGGATTGGTAGGAATGAATGAGGCTTGTCTTAATCTTCTAGGGGAAGACATAACTACGCAAGCGGGAGCAGACTTGGCAGAAAAGGTTCTTTCTTATATGCGGGATGTTCTCGTTTCATACCAAGAAGAAACAGGCCACCTTTATAATCTTGAAGCTACTCCGGCAGAATCTACATCTTATAGGCTAGCACGACATGACAAAGAAAACTTCCCAAATATTATTACTTCTGGAGTCGATGTGCCTTATTATACTAACTCAAGCCAGCTTCCTGTTGACTTTACCCCCGATATTATAGATGCTCTTGATAGACAAGAACCGTTGCAGACAAAGTATACTGGTGGAACGGTGTTTCATATTATGCTCGGAGAACGAATGGCAGATGCCGGGGCATGTAAAGAGTTGGTGAAAAAGGTATGTCAGAATTATAAGATCCCTTATTTTTCCATTTCTCCTGTATATTCTATCTGTTCTGATCATGGGTATCTGGATGGTGAGCAACCAATCTGCCTTACTTGTGGTAAAGAAACCGAAGTTTATGCAAGGATAGTAGGATACTATCGTGCTATAAAGAATTGGAATATGGGTAAGAAGGAAGAAAAGAAGCATCGCGTCGCTTTTATCACTGAGTAGAGGCACTTGACAACTTATCTATAGTTGTGTATACTATAGATAAGGAATTTAAGGAGGTTGAGTATGTGGATAGTAGCAGTTATTTCTGTGGTGGCTAGTTTTGCTGTATGTGGGTATGATATCTATCTATGGTGGAAAAGTAGAACTACGGGGGATATGGTGTGGGCATTAATAATGTTCACATGTGCTCTTATAAACATAGGTAATACAATATTTTTTTTTCCTAAATAAGGAGGTAAGGTATGTTTTATCTTATTTTGGCGAGTATTAATTTGGTGAGCTGTTTTGTGCTGTGTGGTATCAAAAATGGGGGCTTAGCTGTAAAATGTCTGCTTTTTTATGAAGCAGTTCTAAGTGGAGCATTACTTATGTCAGGACTGCATATGTGTGGTCTGTATTAATAGGAGGCAAAGATATGGGTAAGAAAGAATCACCGTGGAGATATTTTGCATCAGGAAAGTCTATTTATGTTGGTGGGAAAGAAGCACAGCGACGGTGGAAAGTAATTATTAAAACAGTGCTTAATGACGTGGGAGATATACTCACCTTGCTAGAGGACGACTATACTAATGTACCTGCATTTCAGAATACACATATGGGCAGGATTTATGTGTGTCTTTTACATTTAGTAGAAATTGATGCGATGGGTAATACAATCAGAACATACGCCAAGGGAGATACTCTTGACGGAGGAACATTAATAGGAGGCAAAGATATGGATAAGAAAGAAGCTATGAAGAGGCTTGAGGCTATTGAGGCAGAGACCGCAAAACTCAAAGAAATTATCAACAAACCAGAAGGGATTGTGTATGATCTCACTAAAATATATGGTTTGACATATCGAGGATCAAACACATATACCCATTTGTTGCTAGGTGTGTACGATGCTTATAGTTGGTATAGTATGTCTACTACAGAAAGCACTTTCAATGGAAAGACCTATTCTACATGTAAAGAGGCACTTGATGATGTCTCTAATATTAATGGAGCAAGGCTGTTTATGTTCAATAACAAAAAAGAAGCACTTGAATACCTCATGGAGAACAAATGAACGTAGGATTCAAGAAATTACATACCGATGCCATCCTGCCCACCTATAAGAACGATAGGGATGCTGGTATAGATCTATACGCCCAAGTAGGATGCACTATCCATGCTGGTAAGAGAGCTATACTAGGAACAGGTGTGGCATGGGAACCATTGGACTGTGCAAAAGGTACTAAAGCATGTATGATCGTGAAGTCCCGTTCGGGTATGGCCTTTAACTTTGGTGTTGAGGCTTCTGGAGCAGGAGTCATAGATCAAGCATTCCGTGGGGAGATAAAGGTAAAGCTATATAACAATAGTGACAGACCATATATGATCACTAAGGGTGATAGAATCGCCCAAGGTATTATCCTTGAACTCCCTCTTATAGATGTTATAGAAATTCAAGAATTATCCGATTCAGACAGGGGTACGAACGGATTCGGGAGCAGCGGTAAATAATGTCAAATTCAGCACCTATGAGTCGAGAACGCCTAGAAGAGATACAGGCACGATATGCAAACAAAGCATACGTCCAGCAAGCTATCGCTTCTATGGCTAGGGGTATGGCAAACGAAATTATGGTAGGTAGGCAAGTATTACCTAATCAGAAATGGACGAATATTACGGAGGTGTAACATTAGTGATATTACTAAGTGTAAAGGGGTAGATTGCAGTAGGAAGCATGATTGCTATAGATATACCGCTACGATAAATCCATATAGACAGTCGTGGTTTGCAGAGATGCCTATCAAGAACGGGAAGTGCGAGATGTTCTGCAAACATCAAATAGGAAGAGCAATAAATACATTATCGGAGGGTATAGATGACATCAATTGAAAAAGCAAAAAAGATAGTAGAAAACGAGGGACGCTGTTCAGAACTAGAATGTTCTGATTATTTACAAGGTAGTGATACAGATTGCCCATGTTATAAGGCGTGTACTAAGACCGATTCTGATATGATAAGTCCACTAAGTGTACAGATATGTAAAGACTTCCTTCTTGCACAAGCATCAGAAGATGCAGTAAAACTTCCTTTGTACTCTGAGCATGATCCTGTATCTCATCCTAGCCATTATGCATCAGGAGAAATTGAATGTATAGATGCCATTAAAGCATCTATGTCACAGGAAGCATTTAACGGATTCCTTAAAGGAAATATGCTTAAATATGCGTGGCGGTATGAAAAAAAGATTGCACCAGCAGAAGATATTAAGAAAGCAATTTGGTATGCTACACGGCTAGTAAAGGAGTTGGAAGATGGAAGTAAAAGTACTGAGGACTGAGGGACTAGATATAGCATGTGAAGCTATGCGGCTATCTTTTAATAGTGTATCTAATGAGGAGATTGTACAGGCATCTCGTGGAGTCAACTTATTTCTTGATGACGTGGAACTCCTAAAGAAATTGATACTTGAGGGAGATAGCGCAGCAAAGGTTACTCGTATGGCTACGGTGTGGTTAGATCTTACTATGCCAAGGTATTGGTGGTCAGAATTTGATACCTACCGCATAGGCTGTACAGAAATGTCAGAAAGTAGTGTCCATCGGCTCCAGAAACGTATCAAAGATACAGAACTTTCTGTGGATGACTTTCATGTTGATAATGAGGGAGTCACTGATGCTGTGGTCGATGCCATCAGAAATATGGAAAATGCTGTTCTTGCAAGGATGCCGATTGAGTCTATCAAGCAAATGCTCCCAGAGTCTTTTTTACAGAGGCGTATAGTATGTACAAATTATCAGACGCTACGGCACATTTATTTCGATAGGAGGAATCACAGACTTCCTATATGGCATAGGTTTCTGGACGAGCTTCTTAAACAGTTGCCTTTTCCAGAGTTCATTACTATTGAGAAGGGGGTATAAATGGAAGGTGAAAATTTCACTTTGATTCGGGAGTTTGTGGATGACGGTGATGTGGTGCAATCGAACCTATCTAGTTTTCATGCAGATTGTCTGTATGATGGAGATAGTCTTGGAGTACTTACACACATCGAAAGTTTCTTGCTGGGGTGCGGGTTTGTATTTGACGGACATCTGGCTATTGTTAAGGAGGAAGAATGAAGAACGTAGGGGTATCTATCGAGGATGATCTTGTAGTAGACAAAATGCATCTTGACGACGAGTGTGAAGTATTTGCTACAAAGTACTACATCTACGCACAGCAGTACAGCACCGCTCGCGGTGAGCTGGACGCTGCTAAAGATCGTCTCAAAAGTAAAGAGGCAGAAAGGGATTTGTATTGGAGACGTAATTGCCCCACAGATCTTAAAGCAACAGAGGCCACATACAGCGCGTTATTAAACGATGACGGCGAGGTAACGTCTGCAAGAGAGGCGCTTCAAATTGCACAGCATGCTGTGGATACTCTTTGGGGCATTATGAGTTCTTTGGATAATCAGAAGAGTATGTTGGATAATCTTGTAAAGTTACAGATTTCCTCGTATTACTCTGGGGACACAGGGATGTCGGCACAGTCTGCACGAGACAGACTTAACGAAAAACGATAACGAACACGAAAGGAGAAACAATTATGGGAGACTGGGGAAAACAGCGCGAACAAATGGGCAAGGGTGCAGGAAACAATTTCAATGCATTGGATTTCAGCAAGGTAGATGGTAAGCATGAGTTCTACAAATTGGTAGAGGGAGGACAAAAATTTAATATTATCCCCTTCCCTATTGGTAAGAAGCATCCGCTTGTAGCTAAAGGAGCACTTGAAAAAGGTGATCTTTTTTATTCGCTTCCGTTATATGTTCATAAGGATGTTGGTGCAGGACGCAAGAGTATTGCTTGTCCGAACAAGAACTATGGCAAGCCATGTCCTATCTGTGAACTTGCAGAGGAAATGAATAAGACAGCACGTACCAAAGAAGAAAAGGATGCTGTACCTTATGCACGGCTTCGCTTATTCTATAATATTGTGGATTGTGATAATCCAGATAAGGGACTCCAGATCTTTGAGACAAACGCCAAAGACTTTGAGAAACCTTTGAAAGCAGCGCAGGATGATGCCGATAAAGAGGCCGCCAAG
>Ga0302212_1000412_pt1 | contig 17799 bp, 8 predicted proteins | sample II_Fen_N1_1_FD_200235 | JGI IMG/M metagenome (GOLD analysis project Ga0302212, IMG submission 200235) | Peat permafrost microbial communities from Stordalen Mire near Abisko, Sweden - II_Fen_N1_2 | ecosystem: Environmental > Terrestrial > Soil > Wetlands > Permafrost | place: Sweden: Abisko...
TGATCGGCGTCGAGCGGCTGAAAGAAAGTTTTGACGCCACTTTCAAGGCGATGGACGCGATGGACACGTTTCGCTCCAAGGCCATCGAAACGATGGGCCGTAACAACGCGATGATGAAAACCCAGATCGAACGCTCCGAGCAATATCTGGACCGCTCACGCGGCGAAAAAGCCCGCGCCGCGATGACGCAACAACTGGCCGGGCCGGTGGCGCTGTGAACGCCGCCCAGTTGCCCGCCATGAAAGGCTTTTTTTCAAAATTTCCCGCCGCACTGCTGGTCCTGTCGCTGCTGACGGCGCTGGCGCTGGGCCTGAGCGGCTGCAAGCGCCAAGAAAACACGCCCGCCGCCAGCACCCAGCCCGGCACCAGCAGCTTCACCATTCTGGCCGGCTCGGAGCTGAAAGACATCGAACCGCTGCTGCCCGCGCTGGAGCAGGCGACCGGCCTGCGCGTCGTCTTTAAATACGCGGGCACGCTCGAAGCCGTGGAGCGCCTGCAAAGCGGCGAGCGTTTCGATGGCGCGTGGCTCGCCAGCAACCGCTACGCGCTGCTCACGCCGGGGGTGAAAGAAAAAATACTCGCCAGCGAGCGCACCATGCTGACGCCCGTGGTGCTGGGCCTGAAACAAAGCAAGGCCAAAACGCTGGGCTGGCTGGACGCCAGCGGCCAGCCCCGCCCCGGCGTCACCTGGAAAGACATCGCCCAGGCCGCCGAAAAAGACCAGTTCAGCTTTGGCATGACCAGCCCCAGCGCCAGCAATACCGGCTTTTCCGGCCTGATCGGGCTGGCCGCCGCGCTGGCCGACAAAGGCGACGCGCTGGAAGAAAAAGACATCGACGCCAAGCGCCTGACCGCGTTTTTTAAAGCGCAAACCCTGACCGCCGGTTCCTCCGGCTGGCTGGCGCAGGCGTATGTGAAAGAGCAGGCGCGCATCGACGGCATGATCAACTACGCCGCCAGCCTGCACGCACTCAACGCCAGCGGCCAATTGGCCGAGCCGCTGTCGCTGATCTACCCGCAAGAAGGCATCTTGACCGCCGACTACCCGCTGATGCTGCTGAACAACGCCCGCCGCGCCGACTACGACAAGCTGCTCGCCTTTGTGCGCTCTGCGGCGTTTCAAACGCCGATGACGCAGCAAACTTTCCGCAAGCCCGTCGCCACCGAAGTCGCGTTTGACGCCAAGCTGTATCCGTCCACGCTGATTGAGCTGCCCTTTCCGGCCCGGCTGGCGGTGATTGACGCAGTGCTGCAGGCGTTTGACGACCAGATTCGCCGCCCGGCGGACTCCAGCTTTGTGCTCGATATTTCCGGCTCCATGCGCGGGGATCGGCTGGCGCAGATGAAAACCGCGCTGCTCGGCCTGACCGGCGTGGACAGCACGCTGTCCGGGCGCTTTGCCCGCCTGCGCGAGCGCGAAAAAATCAGCCTGCTGGCCTTTGACGACAGCGTGCGCCCGGCGCAAAACTTCACGCTGCAAGCCAAGCAGCGCGAACAAGCCGAACAAGCCATACGCGACTACGTCAACGCGCTGCAGGCGGGCGGCGACACCGCCGTTTTCAGCGCCGCCCAGAGCGCCTACCAGGCCGCGCTGGCACGGCGCAAGCTGGACGCCGGACGCTTTTATTCCGTCGTGCTGCTGACCGACGGCGAAAGCAACCAGGGTTTGAGCGGCAGCGATTTTGCTACTTGGTACGGCGCGCTACCCGAGGCGGACAAGGGCCTGCGCATTTACGCCATCCAGTTCGGCGAAGCCAGCGCCGACCAGCTAGAAGCGCTGGCTAGCCTGACCGGCGGGCGCGTCTTCAACGCCACCCGCACGCCGCTGGCGCAGGTGTTCAAGGAAATCCGGGGCTACCAATGACGGAACCCGTGCCGCATCAACAAAGAATTGTCGGCATCCCTGACCCTGTAGAAAGCAGACTTTGGACGTTTGACACGGCACTGGCCGCCCAGGAGGCCGGGCTGTGAGCCGCGCCAACGCCCTCCTGCTGTATCTCTACAGCAGCCGCAACATTGCCGGCTGTGTGCTGGCGCTGCTGGGTTTGGGCGCATATTTTGGCGGGGTGATCAACCAGTGGTGGCTGCCGATTTGCCTCGGGCTGTACGCGGCGGGCGCGCTGATGCTGCCCGGCCAGACGCTGCTGGAGGTGGACAGCTACCGCCGCGACGACGGCGCACATCTGGCCGAAAGCGTCGAGCGACTCATCAGCCAAACGCGCCACCAGCTGCCCGCCGAGGCGCTCAAAACCCTGCAAGCCATTCCCGCCGTGCTACAGGTGCTGGCACCGCGCCTGAGCGGCAGCGGCGACAGCCCCATGCTGGCGCCCGATCAGGTTCACACGGTGATTGGTGCCGTGACCCGCGACCTGCCGCAAACCGTGGCCGGTTACGTGCGCCTGCCGCCCGCCTTTGCCAATCTGCACCCGCTGGCGCACGGCAAAACCGCCAAAGACCTGCTCAACGAGCAATTGCAACTGCTGAAAAACCAGCTCGACAACATCGCCGAAGCCGCCTTCCGCGACGACGCCGACGCGCTGGTCAGCAACGGCCAGTACCTCAAAGAGAAGTTTCACGCGCCGGTGTATTTGGCGTGAGGCTGGCGGGCAAACCCGCCGCCACATCCCGAAACGCAGCCAGCGCCGCTTCCAGATGCTCGATGATTTCCTGCTGCAGCACGTCCGGCGGCGGCAGGTCGTCGAGGTTGTCCAGGCTGTCATCCTTGAGCCAGAAAATGTCCAGACTGGCCTTGTCGCGCGCCATCAAGTCGGCGTAGGAATAGCGTTTGAAGCGCTCGGTCTCGGTGCGCTGGTGGCGGTTTTCCGGGTGGTAGCAGGTGATGAAATCGCGCAAATCCCCGGTTTGCAGCGGGCGCGTTTTCAGCGTGAAATGCCGGTTCGTGCGCAGGTCGTAAAACCACACGTCTTTGGTATGCACCTGGCCGTCTTTGGGCTTGGCGTCGAAAAACACCACGTTCGCCTTCACGCCCTGGGCGTAAAAAATGCCCGTCGGCAGGCGCAGCACGGTATGCACGTCGCAAGTTTGAAGCAGCTTGCGGCGGATTTTCTCGCCCGCGCCGCCTTCAAACAGCACGTTGTCCGGCAGTACCACCGCCGCCTGGCCGGTGTGCTTGAGGATGGTGACGATGTGCTGCAGAAAGTTCAGCTGCTTGTTTGACGTGGTTTCCCAGAAATCCTGGCGCTCGTAAGTCAGCGCGTCGCGGTCTTCCTCGCCCTCGGCGTTGGTGATCGTCATGCTGCTTTTTTTGCCGAAGGGCGGATTGGCCAGCACATAGTCAAAACGCAGGCCGGGGTCGGCAATCAAGGCGTCGGCGCGGTCCACCGTCGGCTCGCCAGTCAGGTCGCCGATGTTGTGCAAAAACAGGTTCATCAGGCACATGCGCCGCGTGCCCGCGACGATCTCGTTGCCGTGAAAGGTCTGGTTGCGCAAAAACTCCGCCGCCTTGCGGTTGAGGTTTTGCGTCAGCAGCCACTGCTGCGCGCCGAGAAAAAAGCCGCCGGTGCCGCAAGCCGGGTCGGCAATGGTTTTCATCGGCTGCGGGCGCACACATTCGACCATCGCCTGAATCAGCGCGCGCGGCGTGAAATACTGGCCCGCGCCGCTTTTGGTGTCTTCGGCGTTCTTTTGCAGCAGGCCTTCGTACAGGTCGCCCTTGGTGTCGGTGTCCATGCCGACCCAGCTTTCGGCGTCGATGAGCTGGACCAGGCGCGAGAGCTTGGCCGGGTCTTGAATCTTGTTTTGCGCCTTGAAAAAAATCGCGCCCAGCATGCCCGGCTCGGCACCTAACTTGTGCAGCGTGGCCAGGTAATGCGCTTCGAGCGGCTCGCCGACCTTGGCGGTGAGCTGCGGCCAGTCGTAGCCCTTGGGAATGTGCGTGTCGCGGTTGTACGGGTCTTGCGCGTACTCGTGCGCCATTTTCAGGAACAGCAGATAGGTCAGCTGCTCCAGATAGTCCCCGTAGCCGACGCCATCGTCGCGCAGCGTGTGGCAGAAATTCCAGACTTTCTGGATGAGGGCGGAGGTGTTCATGGTTTTTTCTATCGGAGAATTTTCAATTGCCGCAGCGCCTGCTTCAGCTCGGTTTCAAACTGGGCAAAGCCCGCAATCTGGCGCAGACGCTCCAGCGATACCTGTTCGCCCAATGCGTTGAGCATCGGCGAAACGCCCTGCTTTTTGCGCCGCGCGGACGGCTCGGTGGCGTAAAAAGCCTGGTTCAGCGCCGCCTTGGGGTCGGTCATCGACTCGACCAGATTGGCGTTCACCGCCAGCCCCAAAGCCTGATCTGACAAGGTGGTGCCAAAGACCTGGCGCAGCGCGTCACCGTCCCAGACGGCCCACGTTTCCGTTTCGCGGATCGGAATCAGCGCCACGCCACAACCGTCCTCGGCCATTTCTCGCTGCAAAAGTGCCAGCGCGGGCGCAACCAATTGCTCGCGGGCGCGGGCCGGGTCGTTCGCGCCATCGGTATGCACAAAAAGAATCCGCCAGGCACTGCGGGCGGCTTGCGCGGCTTCCAGAATCCGCTCGTCGCGGGGCGCATTTTTCACCTTGTCGGAATGGTCCAGCGCAAGAACTTCACTGAATTCAACACTGTGCGGCGACTCGCGCAGGCAAATATCCTCACACAGGCGCTGCAGCAAAGGCCGCAAAAAATAGTAGTCCGTCGGGCCTTCGGCGTACAGGGCGATTCCAAGATAGTGCATCGTCAGTCCTCTGTGCCCACGGTTTCGAGAACTTTTTTCACTTCATATTCGGAGACAAAATTTTTGCCGTCGCCGCCTTCGTTAAACAGCTCGACCTGTCCTCCCTTTACTGGGCGCAAGCGCGTCTTGCGCCGCAGCTCGTGGCTTTCAGGGTCGCTGACGGTGGCCGTGTCGGCAAACAGAATCGAGCCATCAACCGGATGCAAGTCCTTGTCAATCAAGGCCGACAGCACCACGGGCGAATGGCTGTTGAGCAGCAACTGGCTCAAAGGAGCGCAGCCGCCCTCTTCCTCATCCTCAAAATCGGGCGGGCGAGTCACCATGTCCTTGAGCCGCTGAATCAGCTGCTTGATGCGGGCGGGGTGAACGCCGTTTTCCGGCTCCTCAAAGCAGATCAGGCCGCGATGGCGCGGGTCGTGCAGCAGCGTCAGCAGCGCCAGCACGCGCAAGGTGCCGTCGGAAATCACGCGGGCGCTGAAAGGCAGGCCGTCGAGCATCGTCAGCTTGATGCGGTACTCGCGGCTGGCCTCGTGCAGTTCGGCATCGAGCCGGGTAGTGCCGGGAATCAGGTTGTTCAGCTCGGCCACGATGTCGCTCAGAACGCCGTTCGGGCGGGTGGCGGTGGCGGTTTCGGCTTTGAGCTGGGCCAAAACGGCGGCCAGATTTGAACCATCGGCATTGAGCACGTCAGACGCCGTGGCGGGCACCGGCCTGCGCAGCAAGGCCGGGTCCAGCTGCAGCAGCCGCCAGTGCCGCATCGCTTCGCGCAACGCAAACAGGTGCGGAAATTCTGCGTTCGTGATGCTGTAAAGCACCGTTGCCTCGGCGGCGCTGGCCGGGCGGTAGCGGCCAGCCTTGCCATCCTGGTGGATGCTGAACGTCAATCCTTCGGGCTTGTTTTCAGTGGTCAGCCACGGATTTTTGCGCGAGTATTTCAGGTACACCTCGCGGAATTTTTTCGAGGGTTCCATTTTCCTGGCCCACACATCGTCTTTGCGCATGATGGGAATGACCGCTTCGCGTGCGACTTGAATACGCTCAATGCCGGGACGGATTTCGCGGCGCTCCAGCGTGACCTCGTAGCGCATGCGGGTGTGAATGAGCGTGACCTCGCTGCCCCACGGGTCTTTGACTGTCGGGTCAATCAGCACTTCCACCGCCAGTTCAATCTGCTTGGCCTGGCCTGCAGCAGTCTGGCGAAACAGCTCCAGCGGCTCGCCGCGCATGCCGTTTACCGCCTCGGACACGTCTTTGGTGGCCAGGTTGGACAACAGTTGAACCACGTCGAACAGGTTGCTTTTTCCCGCCGCGTTGTTGCCCACGATCATGGTGAAGGGCGTGAGCGTGACATCGAGCTTTTCAAAGGTCTTGAAACCGTTGACTTCCAGACGGGTCAGCATGGCGAACTCCTTGTTAAAGATGATTTTGGTTTTTTGGCTTTGGCCGATGAGGCCCGCGCCGCCCGCTCGGCCCGGATGCGCGCCATTTTCAGGTAGTCGCCGTAGCCGACGCCATCGTCGCGACGGGTGTGGCAGAGAGTCCAGACTTTCTGGATGAGGGCGGAGGTGTTCATGGGGGTTGCTTGATTTTTTGCGCGCCATCAGCCTGCCGGGATGGCTGCTTGTGGAGCCTTCAGTTTCTGGATCCGTAAAAATGCCTGCTGCCAATTGTCTCGACGGTGCCGAGACAATTGGCCATCGAGCCTTTTGTTCATGCCGCTTCTTTCTTCTTGCCACGGCCCCGCACAGCGCCAGATGCCCGCGCTGCCCGCTCGGCCCGGATGCGCGCCAGCAGCGCGCTGGCCGGTTCGTCGGTGGGGTCTTGCGGCACGAGCTGGCCGGAGAAAGCCGCTTGCAGGATGTTTTTGCGCTGGGCGGCGGATTGTTTGAGGCTGTGCGCGAGGCCGGTTTCTAAAACCATAGCGTCGTTATCCGCTGCCGCAACCATTTTCATAATTTCGGTTTGTTCAGCACAGGACGGCACCGGCACAGCGAGACTTGAAAATCGACCCAAGCTCACTTTTTTCTGGGCCACACCTTGCGTCATCGGCTCTATTTGCCGCTGACCAATGTATGAATTAATCACAGATTTCAAAAAATTCGGCTCCATCAGTCCCGGCCAGCACCTGACCTTGATGCAGTCAGCGGTAATAACAGCCGGAGGCTGATTTTCCGGGTAAACATCCGCATCACCCGGCGGTTCGCCCATCTTGGTAATCAAAACGTCGCCTGCAGCAATGCTGTGCGCACGGAGTTCTTCTGCTTTTTCAGGTGTCACATACTTGGCGTGAACACCGCCGTAGTTACCAGAACGAATATTCCGAACGAAAACCAGCGGGATGCCCTCTGCCCGGTAGTCTGGCACTTTCAGATTGCTGCCAAACGGGCCAATCGACAAGCTGTAACGCTCATCAGAAGCAATCTGCTCAACACTCGCCCACGTCCAGCCCTGCGGCAACGCAGGCAATCCGGCGGTATCCGGCGCAACGGGCACGGGGTATTTGGCTTGCCAGTCTTTAGGCGGGGTTTTGCCTTGGGCTTCAAATTTGGCGAGCTGGCGGGTTTCCCAGCGGCTGCGGCGCTCGCTCAGGATGCGCGCCAGCAGCGCCGCGCCGAATTCGGTGCTGGCGGCGGGCGCGTCGGGCTGGCCGCTGCTTTGGGCGGCGCGCCACTGCGCCGTCAGCGCGCCCTCCACTGCCGCCTTGAGCAGCGACTGGCGGTAGCGCGTCAATTTTTTCTGCGCCGCCTTGAGTTCAGCCACGCCCGCATCAAGGCCGGACAGCAGCTCTTCGAGCTTTTCGACGATGCGGGTTTGTTCGGCGGCGGGGGCGACTGGGACTTTAATGGCGCGTAAAAAATCTCCACTGATTGCCGCGAAAGTCGAACCAGTTCCCTGAGAGGAAAGCCACGATTCGATATGTCGGAAAAAGTAAAACAGATACGGCTGACTTACCGAGTTCTCTGCCCCAATGGCAGCCAAGCCACGCCCAATGGCAGAACGTTCCAGCGCAATGTTAGAAGGCCCAACAGGTGCTCGAATCGACAGAAGAATATCGCCCGCTTCAGCGATTTTTTTGGGTTCTGAACACCACTTTCTGACAACGGGATAACGCGGCCCAAACTCCGTTTTTCCTTGAAAAAAAGGCAGCCCATCGCGTTCGCCGTTGTAGTAAATCGAGTCAGGTGACTGTCCCATTTCAATTCGTGCAACTGCTGCAATGTCGGCATGAACCCAACTCGATGGCAACTGATCTTTATTTTTCACACCGCCACCGCCCAATTTCTCTCATCCATCAAAAACCCTTCAGTTGTCATTCATCCGCCAGCCCCGGCGACTGCCAGCCATTGCGCGAAAAGCGCAAACCAATCCGGCAAAACCCTTGCCGAATCTTCGCAATCCGCTATCAATTCAGTAGTGCTGTGAAAAAGGATTATCGCCAGCCGCCGCCGCGCCCGAGCGTGGCCCGCCATGTTGCATTTCTTCGTCGAATCTCAACCATCGACGAAAGTTTGCAACATCACGCCACCAGCGCCTCGTTCATCTCGTCCATCAGCGCGTCCAGCCGACTGCCGAACAGGCCCCACACGCGCTGCAAACCGCCCTGGGCGGCCAGCGTGGCGTAGTCGAAATCGCTGCGGGTGATGCAGCCGCTGGCGGCGATGTGGTCTTTCATCAGGCGCAGCCAGCCAGTCTGCTCGGGCGTGAAGGCGGTGGGTGCCTGGGCGTTGTGCCGCCAGATCCAGTCGGCAAAACGCTGATTCACTTCCTCGGCAAACGGGCGCAGTTCCAGCGCCCCCGCCGCCGCGCCGCCGCCCTGCAGCCCGATGGCAAAGCGCACCAGCGCCACCAAATCGGTGAGTTGGCGCTTGGCATCCGCGCCCTTGACCTGGCTGGCCTTGACGCGGGCGTAGGCGCTCCAGAGCTTTTCAGTCGTCAGCATCAGCGGCGGGCGGCTCAGGCGCTCGTGCAGCTCGTCGATCATGTCCAGCGTCAAGGCGCGCCGCGCATAGGGCTGCTGGTAGAAAAACGCCAGCGCTGCAATCTCGTCCTTGTGCTGCGCGATGTAATCGGCAAAGGTGGCGATGACTTTTTCCGCCGCCTCCTGCGCCTGCTCGCCAAAGCCGCTGAACGTGACCTGATCGAGGTTGATGTGGTCGATGAGCTGCTCGCGTTCGCATCGGGCGTTTTCGATGGCATCGCGCAGCGCGGGCTGGTCGAACGGCAGGCAGGCGCTGGCCACGCGCAGGGCGCGGGCGGCGGCGGTTTCTTGCGCCGTCAGCGTATCTTCAGAGCGGGTGATGCCCTGCGCCTGCGCGCTGGCCAGCGCCTGCCGGATGATTTTGTCCGGGTCCAGCGCCCTGACCAGCGCCCGGCCCAGTTCGCCCACGCCGGGGCCGCCGCTGGCCTGCTCGATGCGCTTCAAGGCTTTGTCGTCGAGCTGCTTGGCCAGGCGCACCAGCCGATTCGCCAAACTCAGCAGCGTGTCGTCGTCGCGGTGGCCCAGCGCCACGCCTTGGAGCAGGTCTTTGAGCGCCATGCCGGGCTTTTTCTCCAGCGGGCGGCTGTCGGTTTTCAGGGACTTTTCCACGCCGACGGCGTCGATCAGCACAAAGCGGTCTTTCGCGCCGTCGGCGCTGTTGCTGACGCGCTGCAGGCTGTCAGCGTCCAGGCTGCGCACGCCCCGGCCTTTCATTTGTTCGTAGTAACCGCGTGAGCGCACGTCGCGCATGAAGAGCAGCACTTCGAGCGGTTTCACGTCGGTGCCGGTGGCAATCATGTCCACGGTCACGGCGATGCGCGGATTGAAATCGTTGCGAAAGTTGCTCAGGATGGTGTCGGTGTCTTCGTCGGCCTTGTAGGTGACTTTTTTGCAAAAGGCGTTGCCCTGGCCATAGACCTCGCGCACCGTCTGGATGATGTCGTCGGCGTGGCTGTCGGTTTTGGCGAAGATCAGGGTTTTGGGCACTTCCTTGCGGCGCGGGAAGATTTGCGTTTCCACCGCCGTTTTCATGGCTTGGATCACCTGCCGGATCTGGCTGGGGTTGACCACGGAGCGGTCCAGCTCCTTGCCGGTGTAGGGCGTGTCTTCTTCGGTGGCCTGCCAGCGCTTTTTGCGGGTCTGGCGGTCGCGGTGATCCACCCACTCTTTGGCCTTGAGTTCCGCGCCTTTTTTGGTGATGTCGGTTTCGATCAAAAACACGTCATAGCCGACGTTGACGCCATCGACCACCGACTGCTCGTAGCTGTATTCGGCGACGATGTTCTCGCTGAAAAAGCCGAAGGTGCGCTTGTCCGGCGTGGCGGTCAGGCCGATCAAAAAGGCATCGAAATAGTCCAGCACCTGCTTCCAGATGTTGTAGATGCTGCGGTGGCATTCGTCGATGACGATGAAGTCAAAGGTTTCCACCGGCAGCGCGGCGCTGTAGGCCACGCGCTTGGTCTGGCTGACGCTTTGCTGCACCTCGTTGAGCGACAGGTCTTCGGCGGCGTCGTCAATCGGCTCGCCCGAGAGCACCGAATACATGCGCTGGATGGTGGAAATCACCACCTGGGCGTTCGGATCGACGGCGCTGCTGGCCAGGCGCTGGACGTTGTACAGCTCGGTGAATTTGCGCCCATCGTCGGGCGGACTGTAGGCCATGAATTCCTGATGCGCCTGCTTGCCAAGGTTGCGCGTATCGACCAGAAAAAGAACGCGCTTGGCCCCGCCGAACTTGAGCAGGCGATAAACCGACGTGATGGCGGTGAAAGTTTTGCCCGCGCCCGTCGCCATGTGAACCAGTGCGCGGGGCTTGTTCAGGGCGAGGGATTTTTCCAGCCCGGTGACGGCGCTGATCTGGCAGTCGCGCAGCTTTTGCTCGGGCAGCGCGGGCATGTTGCCCTGCAAACGACGGCGCAGGGTGGCGGGCTGGTCCAGCCATTGGACCAGCGTTTCGGGCTGGAAGAAGTGAAAGATTTCGCGGGCACGCGGAGCCGGGTCGCGCCCGTCGGTGAACCGGATGAGCTGGCCGGTGGCCTCGAACAAAAAAGGCAGCGGGGTTTTGTCCTTGCGCCATTTGAGGGTGGCGCTGGCGTAGCGCTCGGTTTGGGCCTCGTGCGCGGAGAGGTTCTGGCCCGCCTCGTCGCGCTTAGCCTCGATGATGCCGACGGCGCTGCGGTTGACGAACAGCACGTAATCCGCCGGGCCGGTGTCGGTCGGGTATTCGCGCACCGCCACGCCGGGCGCAGCGCTGAAGTTGGCTTGCTTGAAATCCTGCACCAGCCAGCCTGCGGCGGCGAGTTTGCGGTCTATGTGTTCTCTGGCTTTGGCTTCTGGCGTCATGGATCTTCCCTTCCGGCCATTCTAGGGGCCGCAAGAGAGGCTACCGCGCCAGCACGCTCTTGAGCGCCACGCCCGTCGCCGTCCCCAACGCCACCACGACTTCCGGCGGCGCGCTGGCCACCACGCGCCCGCCCGCGCTGCCGCCGTCCGGCCCGAGGTCAATCACCCAGTCGGCTTCGGCGATCACGTCCAGGTCGTGCTCGATGACGATGACGCTGTGGCCACCGTTGACCAGCCGGTGCAGGACGTGGATCAGCTTTTCCACATCGGCCATGTGCAGGCCCACCGTCGGCTCGTCGAGCACGTAGAGCGTGTGCGGCGCTTTCTGGCCGCGCCGGGTGATATCGTCGCGCACTTTGCTCAGTTCGGTGACCAGCTTGATTCGCTGCGCTTCGCCGCCAGAGAGCGTCGGCGAGGGCTGGCCCAGCGTCAGATAACCCAGCCCCACGTCTTTCAACAACTGCAGCGGATGCGCAATGGCGGGCATGGCGGCGAAAAATTCGACGGCTTCATCGACTTCCATCTTCAGCACCTCGCCGATGTTTTTGCCGCGCCAGGTGACGGCCAGCGTTTCGGGGTTGAAGCGCGTGCCGTGGCAGGTTTCGCACAGCACTTTCACGTCGGGCAGAAAGCTCATGCCAATCGTGCGAACGCCCGCGCCTTCGCAGGTCGGGCAGCGGCCTTCGCCGGTGTTGAAGCTAAAGCGCCCCGCCGCGTAGCCCCGCGCCCGCGCTTCGAGCGTGTCGGCAAAGAGCTTGCGCACGGTGTCCCAGAAACCGATGTAGGTCGCCGGGCAGGAGCGCGGGGTTTTGCCGATGGGGGTTTGATCGACTTCGAGGACCCGGTCCACGGCCCAATAACCCTTGAGGCGCTCGCAGCCAACCCACGCCGGGTGTTTGCCCCGCTCGTCCGCGTCGCGCCCGGCTTTGGTGGCGCGCTGCAGCACGCCCGCCTGCACGTTGGCCAGCAGCACGTCGCGCGCCAGCGTCGATTTGCCCGAGCCGGACACGCCGGTGACGGCGACGAGCCGGTGCAGTGGCACTTCGACGCAGACGTTTTGCAGGTTGTGCAGCGTGGCGTTGACGACGGTCAGCCACTGGGTGAACGGGCTGGCGGCGGCGGGCGCGGCGTTGTGCTGGGCGCTGGCCTGCGCGGCGGCGGCTTTGAGCGCCTGGGCTTTCAGGGCGGCTTGTTTGGCTTTGCTCAGGGGTTTGGCGGGCGCTGCGCCCGATTGGCCCGCTGAATGGGGGTCAGAGCCCAGTTTCGGGTCAGCCTCTGCGCCTTGCGTTCCTTCAGGCGCGAAATTGGGATCTGACCCCCATTCAGCTACAGGGGCTAATGATGTGCCCGCCGCCCGCGTCACCCGGCGCGGGTGCAGCGGATGCACCAGCGGGTGCGCCAGATAACGCCCGGTCAGCGATTCAGCTTCGGCGGAAATCTGCGCCGCCGTGCCTTGCGCCACCAGCCGCCCGCCGCGTTTGCCCGCGCCGGGGCCGATGTCGATGATGTTGTCGGCGCGGCGAATCGTGTCTTCGTCGTGCTCGACCACCACCAGCGTGTTGCCGCGTGCGCTGAGTTTGCCCAAAGCGTCCAGCAAAATCCGGTTGTCACGCGGGTGCAGGCCAATCGTCGGCTCGTCCAGCACGTAGCACACGCCTTGCAAATTGGAACCGAGCTGCGCAGCCAGCCGGATGCGCTGCGCTTCGCCGCCCGAGAGCGTGGGCGCGCCCCGGTCCAGCGTCAGGTAACCCAGGCCCACGTCTTCGAGAAATTCGAGGCGGCTTTTGATTTCGGGAATCAGATCGCGGGCGATGCCCGCCTCGCGCCCGGTCAGCGCCAGCGTTTCCACCCAAGCGCGGATGGCGGTCACGCTCAGGCGGGCGATGGCAGTGATGGGTTCTCCCTGATCCGCGCCAAACCGTACGGCCCGCGCCGTCGCATTGAGCCGCGTGCCTTCGCAGGCCGGGCAGGCGGTGTCCAGAACATCGTCGGCTTCAGGTTCGGCGAAGCTTTGTTCGCGGCCTTTCTGGTCGTCGTCGCGCACGGAGTCGTCGAACACCTTGCGCTGTTCTTTCGTCAGCTTCACGCCGGTGCCGACGCAGTCCGGGCACCAGCCGTGCTTACTGTTGTAACTGAACAGGCGCGGGTCCAGTTCGGGATACGAGGTGGCGCAGACCGGGCAGGCGCGCTGGGTCGAAAACGCTTCCAGCTTGCCGATGCCTTTGGCGCTCCCGCCCGCCGCCATGACTTCCTGCAAACCGTCCAGCGGCGCGAGAACGTGAACCACGCCTTTGCCGTGTTCCAGCGCGCTGGCCAGCGCGGCGCGCAGTTCGGCTTCGCTCTCGGGCGCGACGTGAATATCGGCAATCGGCAATTCAACCGTGTGCTCTTTAAAACGGTCAATGCGCGGAAAGCCGGTGGTCGGCAAAAACTCGCCATCGACCCGCAGGTGCGTGTAGCCGCGTGGCCGCGCCCAGTCGGCCAGCTCGGTGTAAACGCCTTTGCGGTTGAGCACCAGCGGCGCGAGCAGGCCGATGTGCTGGCCGCGATAGGTTTTCAAAAGCTGCGCGGCAATCGCGTCCAGACTTTGCGGCATGACCGCCGCGCCGTCGTGAATGCAGTGCTGAATGCCCAGCTTGACATACAGCAGGCGCAAAAAGTGCCAGACTTCCGTCGTCGTGCCCACGGTCGATTTGCGCCCGCCGCGTGACAGGCGCTGCTCAATCGCCACCGTCGGCGGAATGCCATAGACGGCATCGACTTCAGGTCGCCCGGCAGGCTGCACGATGCTGCGCGCATAAGCATTGAGCGACTCCAGATAACGCCGCTGGCCTTCGTTGAACAAAATATCAAAGGCCAGCGTCGATTTGCCCGAACCGCTCACGCCTGTGACCACGTTGAACTGGCCGCGTGGAATGTTCACCGACAGGCTTTTGAGGTTGTTTTCTTTCGCGTTGACGATCTGGATCAGGTTGGAAAAAACGGGCCGGGTTTTCCACGCCTTGGGCCGCGCTTCTTCGACTTGGTACACCGCGCTCATCACCTGCTCGTACTCGCGCAGCGCCCGCGCCGTGTGCGACGTGGGATGCTGGCGCACCAGTTCCGGCGGCCCTTCGGCGACCAGCAGGCCACCCGCTTCACCGCCTTCGGGGCCGAGGTCGATCAGCCAGTCGGCGGCGCGGATCACGTCGAGGTTGTGCTCGATGACGATGAGCGAATGCCCGGCTTCCATCAGCCGCCGCAGCGCCCGCATCAGCTTGGCGATGTCGTCAAAATGCAGTCCGGTCGTCGGCTCGTCAAACAAAAACAGCGTGCCGCGTGCCGGGCGTGTCAAGGCCAGCGCCTGACCGTTGGCGCTTTTGGTTTTGCCCGTCGTTTTGCTGGCTTCGGCCAGAAAACCGGCCAGCTTCAAACGCTGGGCCTCGCCGCCCGAGAGTGTGGGCACGGGCTGGCCGAGCTTGACGTACTCCAGCCCCACATCGACGATGGGCTGGAGCACGCGCACGACTTCGCGGTCCTGCGCAAACAGTGCAATAGCTTCGCTCACCGTCAGGTCGAGCACGTCGGCGACGTTGAGCAGCCGGGGTTTCAGGTCGCCAATCGCTTGGCGCGAAATGGTGATTTCGAGGATTTCGGGCCGGTAGCGCTGGCCGTCGCAGTCGGGGCAGCGCAGGTACACGTCGCTTAAAAACTGCATTTCGACGTGTTCAAAGCCCGAGCCGCCGCAGGTCGGGCAGCGCCCGTCGCCGCTGTTGAAGCTGAATTTGGACGCGGTGTAGCTGCGCTGGCGGGCCAGCGGCGCGAGCGCAAACAGCTCGCGCACGGCGTCCCACGCGCCGACGTAGCTGGCCGGATTGGAGCGCGCCGTCTTGCCAATCGGCGACTGATCGACAAACACCACATCCGTCAAATACTCCGCGCCCAGCAGGCGGTCGTGTTGGCCGGGCGTTTCGGTGGCTTTGCCGAAGTGGCGCAGCAGCGCGGGGGCCAGAATGTCCTGCATCAGCGTTGATTTGCCCGAACCGCTCACGCCGGTGACGCACACCAGCCGCTGCAGCGGGAATTCAACGGTGAGGTTTTGCAGGTTGTGGTCGCGTGCGCCTTCCAGAATGAGGCGCGGCGTGTTGTCGGTCACGGCGCGTTTCAGGCCCATGCCAACCTGCTTGCGCCCACCCAGATAAGCGCCGGTCAGCGTGTCGGCGTATTTCATCTCGCCCGGCGTGCCGTCGAAAACGATTTGTCCGCCCTTCTCGCCCGGCCCCGGCCCCATGTCGATCATGCGGTCTGCCGCCAGCATCACCGCCGGGTCGTGCTCGACGACGACCAGCGTGTTGCCCGCATCAACCAGTCGGCGCATGGCCTGCGTGATGCGGCCCATGTCGCGCGGGTGCAGGCCAATCGACGGCTCGTCCAGCACAAACAGCGTGTTGACCAGCGACGTGCCCAGCGCCGTCGTCAGGTTGATGCGCTGCACTTCGCCGCCGGACAGCGTGCGGCTTTGCCGGTCCAGCGTCAGGTAGCCGATGCCGACATCGCACAGGTATTTCAGCCGGGTGCGGATTTCCTCGAACAGCGATTTGAGCGCCTGCATTTCGCCGTAGCGGGCCTCGGGCGCTGCGCCTTCGGCGGAGCGTGTCGCGGGTGGCATGGTGCCGTCGTCTTCGGGTAAACGACGGAAATCGGCAGGTTGCGCCTGAAACGACGCGGCACTGAATCCCAAGTCCTCAAAAAACGCCCGCAGCCGGTCAATCGGCAGGCGCATCAAATCGTGCAGGCACAGGCCCGGCAGGGTTTCCAATTGCTCGCGGCGCCATTGCGCGCCCACGGGCATGAATCGCTGTGCCGGTGACAGCGCTTGATCGGCGGCTTCTTTGCTGCCCAGCCGCCACAGCAGCGGGTCGAGTTTCAGCCGCGCCCCGCCGCAGGCTTCGCACGGCGTGTAACTGCGGTATTTGGACAGCAGCACGCGGATGTGCATCTTGTAAGACTTGCTTTCCAGATACTCAAAAAAGCGCTTCACGCCGAACCAGTGCTGGTTCCATTTGCCATTCCACTGCGGCGAGCCGTTGATGACCCAGGCTTGCTGCTCGGGCGTGAGTTTGGCCCAGGGCGTGTCGCGCGGAATACCTTCGGCCTCGGCATGGCGCATCAGGTCGTCCTGCGCTTCTTGCCAGGCGGGCGTTTGCATGACCTTGACCGCACCAGCGCGCAGCGTGAGCTTGTCGTTCGGAATCACCAGCCCGTAATCGACGCCGATGACGCGGCCAAAACCCCGGCAAACAGGACACGCGCCCATCGCCGAGTTGAAGGAAAACAGCGACGGCGTGGGTTCGGTGTAGCGCAGATCGCTCTCGGGGCAATGCAGGCCGCTGGAAAAACGCCACATCTCTTCTTCCACATACACATTCAGCCGCCCACCGCGTTTCAAGGCCGTTTCAATCGCCTCGATGACGCGGATTTTTTCGGCGCTGCGCAGGCGAAAGCGGTCGGCGACCACATCGAGCAGCTTGTGTCGCCCGGCGGGCGTGTCGATCTCGCGCTCGGCGTGGACGCGGGTAAAACCGCTGGCCGACAGCCACTGCTCAACCTGTTCGGCGCTGACGCTGCCGGGCAGCTCAACCGGGAAAGTCAGCACCAGACGCGGATCAGCGGCGCTGGCCCCCGCGCTGGCCGCTTCGTGTGCGGCGCTGCCCGAGGCGACGGTTTCAAGTTGAGTCGGCCCGGCGGTGAGGCTTTCCGTGCGCGCCAGCAGTTCGGCGTAAATGGATTCGGGCGTGTCGTGGCGCACCGGCAGGGCGGTCTGTTTGTCGAACAGTTGGGAGGCACGGGCGTAGAGCAGTTTTAAATGGTCGTTCAGCTCCGTCATGGTGCCCACGGTCGAGCGCGAGGAGCGCACCGGATTGGTCTGGTCGATGGCGATGGCGGGCGGCACGCCTTCGACACGGTCCACGGCGGGCTTGTCCATACGGTCGAGAAACTGGCGGGCGTAGGCCGAAAAAGTTTCGACGTAGCGCCGCTGGCCTTCGGCAAACAGCGTGTCGAACACCAAACTGGACTTGCCCGAGCCGCTGGGGCCAGTGACCACCGTCAGCTCGCCGGTGCGGATGTCCAGGTCAATGTTTTTGAGGTTGTGCTGGCGCGCCCCGCGAATGCGGATGGTTCCTTGGGACATCTTTGAAGGCCTTTTCTGAAGAAGTCAAGGATTCTAGGAGCGGGCCCGCCGCGCCGCTGACCCCGCCGAATTGACCCCAAAGCACGCATTCAGTGCCTCGGCCCCATTTCAGCGCAGCGTCATGCGCGCCCCCTGATTGAAGACAAAAGCGTGCTCGCCATGTTCCTGTCCTTCGGCACGCCCCACACCGAGGCCATCATTTGCAGCTATTGCACCGCAGTTTTCAAAATCCAACGCGCAGGCAGTGGCTCTGATCGCCGCCGGGCAAACCGTCATTGATGGCGTGAAGGGCTTGCGTGCAACGGGCTCAAAAGCGCAGGTCGTCATTTTGTCGTTCAACGCTTCGACCCGTTTGATCAAAAACCTAGGCAACAACGCTTCTGGCGTGATCGTCACGCAGGTTCTTCCTTCCGAGCACTCGATCCGCCACTACCCGCTCGTCACGGAAGCCCAAGAACTGGCCAAAGCCAAGGGCATCAACGATGTCAGCCCGGTGATGCTCGAAAGCCTGCGCCGGGCAGGCGCCAAGCCCAGCCGCGAAAAAATTCAGGCGGCGCTCGAAGGCATGCAAAAGTTCGATA
>Ga0302212_1000413_pt1 | contig 17754 bp, 16 predicted proteins | sample II_Fen_N1_1_FD_200235 | JGI IMG/M metagenome (GOLD analysis project Ga0302212, IMG submission 200235) | Peat permafrost microbial communities from Stordalen Mire near Abisko, Sweden - II_Fen_N1_2 | ecosystem: Environmental > Terrestrial > Soil > Wetlands > Permafrost | place: Sweden: Abisko...
CTTTTCGAGCTTTGCCAGAAACCTTGATTTTCATCGGCACTCCATGCACCCCCGGGGTGTAGCTAACGCCCGGCCTTCACCGGCCCGCCAATCGGCAATCAAATCTAGTGAGGTGCCGGTGGAAGCCGCGTGTTAGCCAGAGATTACTACAAGGCGGCACTAAATCGTATCCCAAGGCGAAGCCTTTCTTGCTGATTGATCATTGCAGCCCGATTGCCAAAATGAAATGACGCGCATACACTTTATTTTGAATTAAAAACTCTCTATTTTTATACAATATCCTATTTGCGATCTTTCCGCTTCGCAGCTATGGCACCAGAATCAAACAAGCACTTTTCAATTTCCATTTCAACATCCTTGCCCATTAGGAATATAAATTCGCGATAGCCATGAGATTTTAGTGCATGCAAATCTTCATTTAAAAAATCCCACATTCTTGTGTATTTTGATGATCCCTCAAATTTCCACGCTATACTGTGGCATTTTGCTATAAGATCTACGCCGCTGATTTCATATTTATTGTATTTATCTAAATAAAATTCTTCTAGCTCACGAATTTCGTTTCCGGAATCCAATGGCCATGTTATAGAATTCTTTTGAAATTCATCTTTTAATTTTCTGCATCCAATTTTGATTGATTCATTTGAATCATAATAAAATCCAATTAAAGAATCAGGCATCTCATTTTTGCTGATATTTTTCTTGATCCATTCGCGGAAAGATTGCTCGCCTTCTTTCAAGCAAAGATATCCATCTATCAATGTATCTTTGATTTGTTCTATTTTCATTTATTTACAAATTACTGGATCGAATATCATTCTGCACTTTGCTTGAGTATTTTTCAGCCTTAGTGGAAGGTAAGCTAGAAATTTATTGCTCATTTTTTCCGCGCCCCGCAAGTGTGGCTAACGCTCGCTCTTCACCATGTCCCGGAAATCGGCACAACAACGAGCCGGGATCATGGTGGAAGGCGCGTGTTAGGGACGATCTGCTGCTCATCCCATGTTGATCAAACGAATTTTGTGTTTTTGTTATCACACTATTCCGTTAGGTATGATTTCGTGGTTACGTTGGCAGTCGTTCTATTAAATCAAATGTATAATTATATAACGCATTTATCAACATGATACGCCAACATGAGCATCTATCCATTGATTAGGTCTCGTGCTGGCTAACATGAATTACTTTTCCATCTTTGAATTTAATGATTAGAATATATGGATCAATATTTCCAAGCCCTGGTTTAAACCCTAGGTAATAACCCCAATCATCACTTTGATCAACATTTCCTTCTTCCCCCAAAATATTTCGAACTTCGTGTTTCGTTTTACCGATTAATATTTTGCTGTCAATGATATCATTAGATAGCTCATAACGTGATTCTTTGTCCCCAAACCATTTCTCCTTGTCAAATTCGTGATTAGGGTGATAACTCATCAAAAAAAACATTATCCCAATCAATCCCAGATAAATTGCTGGTGTAGCAACGATCGTTGCAGTCCAGGTTGTAGCAGTCCTCCATTTATTATTTTTTGCATATTTATTGATTAGCCAACGCCAAAAGAAAAAATTTGATGCACCAATAATTATCAATATGAGATATACTTCGCTGCTAACTCCAAAAAATTCTGGAATTCGAAATTGTGGCATCATATTTTATGTATTCCAATGATGAATGATTTTTCAACGCCGCTATCGTTAGCATTCAAAATGTGCGATCCATGACAATTCATATATCCGCAAGAGCCATAAGCTTTAGTACATAAAATATCTTTGTAGCGACTTTTGCTGGTTAAATTGTTCATTTTCACGCGGGCTAATGAAATTGCGTTCATTGTGGTAAAAGCCATTTTTTGTTCTTTGTTTGTGGTCACAAATTTTTGCCCCGCCGCAGGCGTGTACCTAACGAGCCTCATCACTGTGCCGCGCCAACGCGGCACAAAATACAGAGAGCGCGGTCACAGTGGATGGGCATTGTTAGAATTCATTTGTTTATGGCTTTCTTGGAGCAAAAGCATCACTAGGGTGAATATCTTTCTCTTTCCATATGCTATTGAATTGTAATTCATTTTTGATGGGGATGAACGTATTTTTTGCCACTAGATAATCAAGCAATTCTTTTTCCGTGAGTCCCGATTTGCTAACTGCATATTTTATGCAATAATTTTGCATAACTTTGTTACAAGAGTCTCTCTTGCCTATATTTCTCCATATGCGGATTCTTTGGCTTCCAATTTCCTTGATTGTATCGAAACCTTTTTTGTCATTGATGAATCTTGCTAATTTCATTGCGAAATATTGTCCAAGAGGGAGATCGGTATATCTTGATCTTTCAATTTTCTTTGATAAACTCATTATTGATAGTATTCTAATTTTGTCAGAAGAGTCAGCGAATTCCATTATTAGTCTCACGTAATCGGATGCGGTAATTCTGTCTTGCACGTCAATATATCCGGTATCACAGTTGCGCTTCAAATCATCTTTTATATTACCTATTAATATCAGATCTTGTAACTGATATAAGAGGGCCGTATCCTTTGAAATATCACAATCTGAGCGCGCGTATTCGAGTATTTCGCATCTGTGGCTTTTGAGGATGCATTCTTTCCATAGCCTAGTATTCTTGATTGCAGTTTTGTGTAAAAGATGCCACCTTTTACATATTACTTCTAATGGCAGCCATTCTATATAATTATTTTCGGATTGATGCTTTGTGATCCAGTCAGCCATTCCGCAGGAATCTATAGCTATCAGGAAATTTTTATTTTTTTTACTGCGCTCTATTTCTGAGGTATTGGAGTCGATAGAATTAGCACTTACAAATTTTGAAAAAGTATGATAATTCCATGGCTGCATTGTTACGTCATTACAGCTTGAAGAAAATGCTGCCATTATTGATAGTGCGATAAAAATCACATTTTTCTTCCTTAGATGTTATTGTAGCTCATTTTAAATTGATACACAAATGCACCCCCGGGGTGATTCTAACGGCCGCCCTTCACCGGCCCGCAAATCGGCAATAAATCCAGTAAGGTGCCGGTGGAAGGCGAGTGTTAGATGGAAATGAAAATGCGGGCATCAAATTTTGCATCCTGAGGCGAAGCCTTTGCTGCGATTATTGCTAATATTATTGAGCAGAATACGGCAAATAATAACTTCGGCTGCGAATTGCATCGAGCCGAAGGCTTCTTGCTATTTTGCAATTAGATTAGTATGCATCTTTTCTTTGATCAACAGAAATGAAATCTACTCGTTTTTCTTCGTCATCGATTAGATAGAATAACCGATAATTTCCGATTCGATAGCGCCAAGTCTCTGGATTATAACCTTTCAATTTTTTAATATTTGCTCCGTAATGAGGCTCAGATTTGATTTGCGGAGCCAAATATTCAAGCAGTTTCTTTTCAATTGCTAAACGATCGCGTGATGTTATTTTGTGTAAGGATTTGTCAAATTCATCCGTAATGAATATTCTGTACATTACAGGAATCGTCCTCGATTCATTTTTGCGTCAGCAATTCCGCAGCTCATACTTTCATTTAGCTGCTTATTTCCACGAATCTCGGCCATTTCAAATTCATCAACATGTTCTGTTGCAAGAATATATTGAAATGTAGCAGTTTCAATGAAATTTGAAATTGGCCGATTCTCACTTTCCGCCAATTTCTTGATCATTTCGTATTTGCTGTTTTCGAGTCTCAAGGTTACTGTTTTGTGCATGGTAAATCCTCCTGAATGAAATATATTCTTTTTCGTTCAGAAGCGCAACAAAATTCTGCACTGGCTTTGCTGAGCGGGAGCTGCGGAATATTCAGTGTTTACTTCCTCGTGCCATGCTTATTGTTGCTCCTGCACCCCCGGAGTGCATCTAACGACCTTTCATCACCGGCCCGCAGGGTCGGCACTAAATTCGGTAAGGTGCCGGTGGATGAAGCGTGTTAGCTGCGAAATTACAGCAGAACCACCGTTGCTACAATGGACGGCACTGGTTACTTGAATATATTCCTTGGTCATTTCTTCAATTTTATCTTCTTGACACATACGGCATATGATCAAATCCGATTTCCCCGAAACTTAGACATATGGAAACAATAATGTAAATAAGAACAAAAATAGAAATTATAAATTTAATAGGAAACTGGAGCGAGGAATACCTTTCGCACAGAATTTCACAACGAGACGAGGTATACCTCAAGCTGAAAACAACCCAGAACACTACTAGAGGGATGAACATTATCAGCAATTTATACACTATAGATAGCATATACAGCCATTTAGGGCCATTTACATATGCGAGAATAAAATAAGTACACCAACTTATATTTAGCATAGCTAAAAAAGAAACCAAGGCGATTGCATTTTTTCGAGGTGTAGGATTTATGCGTACAAAATTCACGATAAATGAATATATAAGCCAGAATGTATAATCGTAAATGAAAAAGGCACTTTTCATATTTCCCTCAATACAAATGTATTCGCTTGCGAATATTCGCTGTTCGATATTGCTGATTATTAAATTCCGTTGGCACAAAATGTTGCGAATCTTGCTAATTCCCAACGGCACGAAATGTGCTGATTTGCTACTTTGACGATATTTGAGAAACCTTTCATCTCGATTCCCACTTTCAAAATTGGCAATCAATTGCTAATCTCATCGGCACAAAATAATTTACAAGATTTGATAGCCGCTATTTCAAAGATTTCTTTTTTCATTTTAGGCTGGTTTACCACTCTATCCTCTGATGCTAAATTCGGCACGAAACAAACATCGGAATGCAGCTAACGCTCTGTGGTCACCGGCCCGCCACAATGGCACACAATCCAGCAAGGTGCCGGTGGACCCAGATTGTTAGACGGAGTTGAATGCGATTATTTAATGATTTCATATCCCAAAACACGCTTTCGATTATCAACTTCAAGTTTGATACTAAAGTGACTCGGAATCAGTTGAACAAATTCTCCATAGTATCGATATATTGCGTTGTCTGATTCGAATTCGATATAAGCTTTCGCTTGTAATGTTCCATTATTTGTGCCGCCGGCGCATTCAACTCCAATTCCAACAAATTTTCCGAGAATGATTTTTTGTTTTCGTATGGATTTGAAATAAATAGAAGCTGCAATTAGGGTAAATGAAAGCGCTGCGGCTATTCGTAGTAAAATCAAGTGGTTGGCTGATTGTTCCGCTGCGATTGCGATAAAAGTCGGGACTACGAATAAAGCCCATCCATATTTCAATTCGCGAATTAATCTTTGTTGTGTGGAATTCGGTATTCCTGGAGTTGCATAATACTCTGAATTGCTACTGTTTTTATTAATGGCCTCATCCATATTCTTTGATTCGGATGAAGTGGTTTCTTTTGAGGTCGCTTTATCACAGCCTGAATCTGAATCTGTTTGAAGTGCTTGCTTTTTGATTTCTCCTTCGTTTTCGGATCTTCCTTTCTTCGTTCCCATGCATCTAATATGGATTTCATTTTGGATACATTTTGCTCTTTCAGAATATTTTTCTTTATCGATGTATAGCCACATTTCTTCAAGCTCTTGAAGTGTTAAGTGACTGAATTCGTTATTCATATTTTTCAGCCAGGATGCGGATTAAATTAGGGATTATAAAATGACATTTCATTTCCACAGCCTCGCAGATGCGTCTAACGACCTTTCATCACCGGCCCGTAGGGTCGGCACTAAAATCAATAAGGTGCCGGTGGATGAAGAGTGTTAGCTGCGAAATTGCAGCAACGTGATTCAATTTCGTCTTTTTCGGCAACGCGGCACAACATATTTTGTTGCTTTTCATTTCATCTATTTCTTTGAAAATGGCGTTTCAAATCGCAACGGTACTACATAATATATTCTCAAATTCGTTACAAAATCTTATTTTTCTTCTCTTTGGATATCTTTAATCTGCATTTCCATTTTGACCAAATTGGAATTATTCTTTACTTTTCCTGCTGAAATATAAGGTTGGCATCAAATGCTGCGGAATCTCGTTGGCACAAAATGTTGCGAATCTTGTTAATTCCAAACGGCACGAAATGTGTTGATTTGCTAATTTTAACGATATTTGAGAAACTTTTTCTTTCGATTTCCGCTTTCTAAATCGGCAATCAATTGCTAATCTCATCGGCACAAAATAATTCACAAGATTTGATAGCCGCTATTTCAAAGATTCATTTTACAGATTTGTCTGGTTTACCACTCTTTTCTTTGAAGCTAAATCGGCACGCAACAAAGGTCGGAATGCAGCTAACGCCATATTAGGAGGATGTTGCTTATGCGCAAGACGTCAGTCTGCGGCAGTCCTAACCCTACCATGTCCACTCTTTTGAGTGGTACAGATTGTGGTTTATGCGAAGCCATGCGTGGTTCCAGCAATTACTGTTTGTGCAGATGCACTCGGGGCGGCTTGGTCGGCTCATGAGCTCTTGCAAAGGCTGCGTATACGCTGACTGTGGCGGCAGCGGCGATTGAAAAGTGGGCTCGTGCATGGGGCATCCTTGGGGGATGTTTTCGGACCGAACAAACCTCTTGCAACAATAGATCTTGCGTAGATCGTTGGCCAGCATTAGAGAGCTGCTTTTCTAGGTGCAACAAAAAAGCCCATGCGCATACGCACGGGCTCTCTTGCTCATATTGTAGCGAAGTTACGCCAGCTTGTACTTGGTACCGCGAGCCTTGCCTTCGCGAGCAAGCTTGCCTTCCTGAGACAGGGCTGCAAGCGTATCACGAAGGCTTGCGCCTTCAAAGCCAACCACTGCGGCGATTGCTCCGGCAGTCTGGAAATCCTTGCCATCTAGTGCTGTCAGGACACGGTCAGCCCTCTCGCCGGCAGAGAGACGACTCTTTGGGACAGTGGTCTTACTGGCAGGCTTGCCTTCAAAGTCAGCCAACTTGGCCTCAAGCTCACGAACAACCTTGCGAGCCTCTTCCAATTCCTTGCGAACGCCGTCGACTTCAGCAGCCTTACGACGTGCGATTTCCTTCTGCAGTTCTTCGATCGACAGATCTTCTAGGGCCATGATTTCCTCGTATTTATTGATGTTTATTGCAACGCAACATATAATAACAAATCACTCATCAAAATCCAATAGGAACATCATCATTCTATCTATGAAATTGCTGTAGGCCCTATTTTCTCAAAGCAAGCGCCACCCATAGATTGTCATTCACTGACCGCGAATGCCAACTTTTTGGGTTGTCTCAAGCTCTTGGCCGTCAACAGTAATGGCTTTAATCCGCCAAAGGTAAACACCTGGGCTCACCGCCACTCCATTACTAGCTCGAAGATTCCAAGCAAAAGGAATCATCCAACTTCCATCGTCGCGCTTTTCAAGCTCCGCCAAATCTGATGCACTTACAACATGTGAACAGCTAATAACGGAAGCTCCCAAATTATCTAAAATCGAGATTGTAATCTCTGCTGCACCAGGAAGATATGCATCCATTTCCAGACAACCTCCTTGGCCAAAGCACTGCGTTCGAGCCGTCAAGGCTCCTGTCCCACCGCCCTGCACAATTTTGGCAAATGCATTAGGAACCGACACAGCAAGCCCAAGACGGCCGGTAGTAGTAGCTATGCCTGAAGCTACTACTTGACCATTATTTCCCTGTTGTTCTGTACTTGTAGATGCCACAATATTTGCACTTAAGCTAGGAATCGATCCCAGCTTGTATTTTGCGCTATCCTGTCCAGTAAGGGATAATTGCTCCAATGTCACCGGTTTTGCAAGGCCAACGTTTGCATCTGCAAATCGAGCGGCCCCCAACGCCAGCGAAACACTATCCCCAGAGACAAGGTTTCCCAACGAGTCACAAGAAACTTTGGCAAAAGTTGAGCCATCATAAGCCTTATCCCAGGCTCTCAACTTTGAGAGAGATAGAACACGCTGCGTGATCAGCAATGTATGTGACACTGAAGCGGCAGCCAGATAGGAGCCGCCACCAGCTTGAGTCCCTGTAATGAGAACAGACCCAGGTCGGCGAGCGTGAATTTTCCCGGCAACAATTGTTGCTACAGATGTGTCTGAACTTGTGTATTCGACTAGAAGTCCTGAAGATGCTGTCGCCCCGGGATCAAGATCAGGTGCTCCGTAAACCATATCCCCCAAGGGCTCAAAGTTCAGGCTTTGACGAATCCCAGTCATAGCAACAGCATGAGCGAATCCTGCTGCAGCCGCTAAATTTCCTTGTATGCTGTCTGGAACATGCGTCTGCCCAAAGCCATTATCACCCCAGGCCGCCACGGTACCAACATTTCGGAGAGCAAAGGTACTGTAGCTCCCCGCTACTACAGAGACAACGTTATTCAAGCTATCAGGAACGCGGGTTTGCCCATAGCTGTTGTCACCCCATGCAACCACCGTTCCGTCTTTCCGGAGGGCAACCGTATGAAACCAGCCAGCAGCAATAGCAACAACATTCTGAAGAGTTGAAGGAACATTCGTTTGGCCACGACTGTTATCGCCCCAGGCCACAACTGTGCCATCTTGACGAAGGGCCACACAATGATCCAATCCAGCAGCAATGGCCACCACGTTGCGAAGGCTCTGAGGAACATTCGCTTGGCCACGACTGTTATCACCCCAGACCACAACTGTGCCATCTTGACGAAGTGCTAACGAATGTGAATTTCCTGCGGCAATCGCTAAGACATTACTTAAACCTTGAGGCACACTCGTTTGGCCCACAAAGTTCACTCCCCAAGCAAATACGGTACCATTCTGTTTGAGAGCTAAAGCATGGAGACGACCGGCAGCCACAGCAACGACATGCTGCAATTGTTGTGGCGGTGCAGTATGAGTTATATCATCCCCCCCCCAATTTTCAACCACAGAACCAGTAGCCAGAAGAACAAGCGTATGCCAGCCATTGGCAGCTATGGCAACAGCGGAATCCCCAAGGAACTTATGAGACTTCTTACCCACCACACTATGGACACCCCAATCTATAACCGGAGAAGATGGACTATGGATCCAAAGCGGGAAAAATAGGGAATCTTTCCCCTCTATGACAGTTATAGTCGTTGCCCCTATATTTTTGAGATGGATTTTCCCCTTATGGATGGATGCAATATTGGTATCAGAACTAAAGAGGGTGAGTACTGAGTCTGAAGAAGCCAGTGGAGCAAAATCCTTGGCACCAAGAGACTGCACTGAAAATGTGTCTAAATTTATGGCATGTGCTCCATGGGAGAACAGGAGCAATGGAAGCCAAAAAGTTTTAACCGCTACATTACATAGCTTTGCATACGACAGCTTCATATCATCCCTTTATTTCTTACCACTTTACAAATTTCCTCATCTTTACTTAATAATTCCACGTCACTCAACGTAGGCATTTTTGAATAGCATTTAAATCAACCGCCACGCAACGCAAGCCATAGCATCCACAAACAATCACATCATACCCATTGTACTTTTACAAAGTGATGAAACCTTACCTGTACCAAAGTAATAATCGCCCCCAATATTATCCAGCATTGCGCATTGACTAATTCCTATTGCTTCGAATCGGCGACATACAAAATCATCAAAAGCGTAAAATTTCATCAATTACCGATAGAGAAATCACGTCAATTATCCTGGACACATCGAAGCGAATATCCATTAGACTTATGTCCAATGCCACATTTCACATCGTTAAGGCTATGTTCAAATGTCCAACAAAATCCACCCCCAGAGCTATCAGAAGCTGACCAAAAGGTGGCATAGTTGCCAAGAGCGTAAAACGTTCCGTCATAGGTACCCGCAGGCAATACCTTGAAACCGTAGCGATCCGTACCACGTATGCAGGGCCAGAAGTTGCAAACGCTAGGACTATCATTCCAACCGCTCATTGAACTGAGTTCGGTTCTAGCAATATTCACTCCAATGTAAGTGGTCAACATTCTCCACTCCGCACCTGTAGGAACATGCCAGCCACTCGGACAAATCCCTTGATGATTCGCACGGTCTGCACCATGCCACTGTTTATGGTTGAAACATTCGTTGAGTCCCATCAATGATGCCCATTGATACAAGCGCCCATAAGTTGAGCAGTTTGCAGACGAGTTATTATAGCACCATGCTCCTTTCACCTTATAATTCAAATTCTGAGCCATCCACGTTTGGGTACCGATTTTCACCCACCTATATGTCTGTCCGTCTCGACTGTCCGTAAACGTCCCCGAAGCATTCTTTCTAGAAGATAGGCGATCGACGGAATGCACCATTTTGCTACTTTCTGATCGTTTACACGAAGAAAAAGTAAGTGCGACAGCAAATGAAAATGCCAAAACAATATAAAATGACAGACGCATGAAGATCCTCCAGCGAGGTGTGTACCCGTGTCGCAGACAAGCTATCCAAAGCGAAAATATTATTTCCCAAAATCTATAGCCTTTTTTATGACATGACCAGCACTATAAAGCTCAATTAAAAGCAAGCAAGCGACTTGATTCAAAGGAAAGTTTTCCAATTTTCCAACCAAATTAGATTGTGTTGATCTTTCTTTTTCATTCATAAACTTCGCACCCCAATCTAAATCTTATCCATTTGACTTGCATCAGAAACGCATTTTTTTCGCAACGAGAAAGTCCTAAATCATAGACATAAAGTCAAGAACAAACTTAAAAAGTTTCTCACGTTCGCCTCGATATGTATTTCTTTTGACAAAGCCGGCACAGATCATTATCGAAAAATAGAAATACTATTCCGCAGATTTAGCCACTGCAAGTGTGTCATCGTTATGCAGCAATTCTGATCATTCGGCATAACTCCATACATTAGCATTCTAGCATCCAACGTATCATAAGTATCCTGAATATTATCTGTCGAAGAAGAAACAATCGCATGGTACCCTTCATGGGAGACAAGTCTAGCAACTGGATATGTCGAATATAAAGCTGACGGAAGCAAATTCGAAACCCCCATTCCCTCTACTGTTAATCCGTCAGAACTTGCAGGATATGCAGGATATATCGATGACGAAAATAATAATTTCACATTTGCTGCATTTGTCATGGAAACAGCACTTGGAAGAGTTCCTTTGACATGCCAGAACTTTCCGCTCAAAGAATCCGTACCAGCATAATCTACGCTAATCTTAAAAGAATCGCCAGTGACAGCATCTACATAATCGACGCTTCCCACATCACGCCGATTACAGCTTCCATATATTGCCATTAGTCCGCTTTTCGCCAAGCCTGCATCAGCATATTTATCCCCATAGACCGATATATAATAGCTTGGCACCGCATCAATGCTATCCATGAATTTTCTCTGAGCCGCTTGAACATTCGAATACTCGGCCGAATCAGATTCATACGCTTCAAGCAAAGAATCTCTATTATATGGAGCAGGCTCCTTTACTGTATCCCACTGAGAGCACTTCGTTTTGTACGAATAAGTTGTCGTATCCAATGCCTGATAGTACCCATCACTACCTATGTACCAGTAAAGTGTTTTTATAGAGTACTCGCTATCCGTCGTCGAGGTTGAATCTTTATCGCTGAACGAAACGCCACCATCACTATCGTGATAAATATCAATCGCATAATCATAGCCACTATAAGTTACGCAACGTACAGTTCGTTTAGCTGTATCATTTTCATACAAAAAAAGCTCCCGGTCTTTTTTTGTAGCAATTTCTGATAATTCGTTCAACAAGTCATTGTACACAGCAGTATCATTATGATTCCATGGCGCAGCGCTCTTCACAAATGACGCTTTCATATCAACTTCTACGCTATCGTATATATCTCCTTGAATACCCGCAGAGACCTCATTCCGCAAATACGGATAAGCAACGACACGATCACTTGCAGCATAATCATACCTAACAAGAAGAAGTTGATGCGACGACTCTTTGCAATTTGTTACTGCCTCAATCTGAGCCTGTCTGAAAGGCGCCAAAAGGTCATTGTTTGAGAAGTACTGAGAGCACATATTACCAGACGCCGAGTGATCATATAAAGTTTCCTGAAGATGAATAATGGAGTCTACAAGCACTCGGAGCATTGCAATTGTATCATAATTTGAATGACCTTTGTACTGCGACACGAAATAAGCATTAGCAAACGCATCGCTATTCCCTTTATTGCACATTAGCGTGACCATACTATCTGATGAAGGGATTCGAAAACGCGAATTATCAACACTAAGCATCAGGTTTTCGCCCTCCATCACAAAGTCATTCACAATCGTATCGCCAACATATTTAAATTTAAATCTAGCCGCTCCGCCCTCAGCGCAGCTTAAATAAACTTTTTCATAGTTAACATCATCCGACAAACGATTACTATTCGGACTATAAAATCCAGAATATTTGTAAGTTGAATCACTGCTTTGATAATCTGATAGGCTATCATACCCTGATATCACTAGACTATCTGAAAGCTGAGACACCAATAATTTATATCCATGAGTATCTGTGCTACCAGTTGCCCCACTGCATGATGCCATGCACGCAACCAAGAAAGCCAAGGCTAAGAGTGAAAGTACTTTTTGCATATTCTATCTCAATCCGTAAATTGGTGGTGAGGTACGCTCACAAATAGACCACATCGACTAGACGCGATCGTGGGAACATATAATGCTTGCACATGATCATATACGTTATTTTCATATGATTTATCATTTACAAGCAATAACATTTTCCCTTTCTGATAAGCTCCCGAGCCATCATTGAGTATATTATAATACGCACGTTTCCCATCAACCGTGCCACACTGATAAAACATCATCCTTATCGAACTTGTTACAGCTTGATCATTCTCATCCTTCAAGCAAACATCCGCATAAAAACTACTACCCACATATTCATCCGCATACTTATTTGCAGGAAGCAATATCCTTATGTAATAATCGGCCGCAGTGGCCATTGTCGATCCAACTCGACGTCTATTTGGATTTAGCACATTGATTCTCGTCGCTGGCGTCCACATACCAGTCTTTGAATTATAATAACCTAAACTTGAGGTGTTTGAATCAGTATTTACAGCTTCATAAGAGCCTGGTGCCGTCTTTATGAGCCGAACAAATTGAAAGATATCTTTATCAAATGGATCGCTAGACAAATTTGGCACGCTCGACGACAGATTACTTCCAGAAGACAAGTCCAAGCCATCGTGCTCACTCAATAAATTTCCATTTCCATCATCTGCCCGAGACGCCGAATTCCATGAAGGATCCGTTGTAAGATTTCCTCCCGAATCTGTGCCCATACTACGGTTCCAACTAGAGCCCGTAATTCCACCCTGCACATCACTATTTGACCAAGCAATTGAATTACCCAGATATCCCAAATTCTGCTGATATGTATTACTCCAGAACACGCTCCGATCAATCACCAATTGACCGCTATCGGAGCGGGCGATCACACCGCTGCCCAAATTGTTTCCACCCATACTCACGAACACCACCCGCTGGATTCCACCACTTACGGCAAACAGGCCGCTATCAGAGACATTTCCTTGAACCACACAATTTGCTAGATAAGCATGAGTTCCATATTCTCCAAGGGCACTACCATTGATTGCGTGATTACCTATGAAATAGGTATTGGTAATGTGAGTAGAATCAGACTTCCATAAATAAACAGCACCACCAGAATGACTTAGATTTCCCTGCAGCGCCACATAATCCAACTCTAGTGATGCAGATACCGCCTCTATACCGCCTCCGAAACTTCCGGCACTACTATCATAGCCGCCAAAGATCACCGCGCCATTTAGTAGGTCCCCGTGAGGCAAACCTCCGCCATGAAGCACTTTAAGGACGTGTCGAGAATTGTCACTCTTATTCGCAAATGAAGTATTCCATACTCCGCCGTCGTCATTGCTATTATCGCCACTAAAGATCACTTTTTGGAAATTCCCCTTGCGATTTCCTTCCGACTCTCCCGAAATACCTTTGAAGCCGCCATAAATCGCCAAACCAGGTTCCAGAACAAAGTTGGAATCTTTTCCTCCTGAAACAAAGGTCCCACTATCGATCCATAGCTGCTTGCCTTGGGCACGTGCAGCCTTTATTGCTGCTGGCCATGTATTGAAAGCTGTCGCCCAATCTGTTCCGTCGCACTGTACACAACTACTCTTCTGATCTAGACGAATTGCATAGTTTGATGAACGATCCACGACTAAACGATATTCAGCAGTACCGGCCCCTGAAATGAATGTGTCCATTGTCGTGTCGGTAACATTAAATACAATCGTATCTTCCCCAGAAAGCGACACAGATATCCCTGACGCCTCGCTATCGATCATTACTTGTGCTGTCGAGTCTAATGCTTTAGCCCATATTTGCATCACAGATGCTGTATCTGGTACCGTTGCCACATAAGAACTCTTCCAAGGGCGGAAGGCAGGGCCATAAGTGTAAAGTGAATGCGTAAAGGTCTCCAATGTCGGTGGAAGAGCAACCCTGGTATCAGGCTCCACATCGACCGTGTTACCTTGCAAAGAGCCGCGCACCATCGTCCTCGAATAGCACGTCAAAGCTCCGCCATAGGCCAAATAGCGACCATACAGCTCATCGTCATTGCCCAACGTCACATCCTGAGCAGCCAAAAAGGAAAGGGCCACAGGATTTGCCTCTGCATTGAACATCATCGTCACTCGGTCACCAATGGTGATGCTGCCGGACGAAACGACAGAAGTAGGCAATGCACCAGTGGAAAAGATCAGAACAGCATCAGGATTTACGTAGACAGAACTTGCATGTATAGCGCCAGGATTTACGGTTACAATAGCCCCAGCACCAATGGTTATACTTGAATAGTTCCCCGGGTTGAGGGTAGCGCTTGTGCGTGGATCTACCCAAAAATCACTGGTTCCCGTACTTGCAGCAGTCACCGAGTCGTCCTCAAAAGTGAGTGCCGGGAATGTCTGAAGTATTGAGCCTCCCTGGATTGATGCTCCCTCTTGTAATTGTGGCACTGTGGGAGCACGTACCACTCCAGTTACCTTACCATATGACCGCACAGATAAGGAATCTGCACTTGCCGCATCTCCCATCACAATGGCATTTGCACCTATATCAATCGAGTGCCCTGCACCCACTTTCCCCATCACCCTGGTTCGATCACTCAGGCGTACGCTTTGAACTCCCCAAACCGCATAATACTGAGCATTTTCCAGCTCATTTGAGATTGGATTCAGCAGCACATTGTTCGAACCGTTGTTACCACTCGAACCGCTTCCACCGGTACCGCTTGATGAACCACCACTGGACGAAGAACTCGTATCGGTACTGCTACCACTGCTGCTAGTGTCACTGTAGGGTTTACCCCAAATCAGTGTGTCCCCGTGATATAGGGCAACATTGCCGTTATCTGCAAATCCAGATGTGCTTGAACTGCTATACGCTAATGAATTATTAAGCACTTTCCAGTCGCTATTATTTAATCCAAACTGGACTTCAGCATACGCCCCAGGAGCAAGCACTCCCGATAGGAATGTGATATCCACATATCTCTGGGCACTATCACCGCCAAAGCGCTGATTGATCGCACTCGTACTTCCAAGAGAATACCACCAATCGTTGGATTTGATGTTTGAAAGAGCTTCGGAATCATTAAACCAATAGCGCACCCTCCACGATGCCAATGCGATACTGTCACTACCTTGGTTTATGATGCGAAGTGAAATATTCTCCATCGGCGGGGGTGTCGTGCTGTTCTGGGCGTAAGCCTGAACCTTCGCTGAGTCAGCCTGCGCATTGGATGCAAGCACCAAAAAGCATGCCATAACAGCGGATATAAGCAGGGACTTACGAGCCAAACCATTCAGGGAATTCAAAAAAGCCTCCTCACTGAAATACAACACAACGCATCAAACAGCACTACTGATTATAAGACTCATTCATTGCAGTCATCATTTAGTCGCAGAATCAGGACAATAACGTACATAAATCCTCAACTTTGCCTCAAAGACAAAGCACTAAAACATCAGAGTTGATGCAGCACACTTCATTGTTTGGCCGGTTCACGAAAGAACCACTTGTAGATAGTTGGGTACAATAAAAATACCTTCACATCATTTCATGTCGTTACTCAGTCAGCATTTTTATGCTTTTTTGCCGAATTGATTACGCCAATTCAGCATCCAGCGCCAATTTTCTTAATTGGCATGCATCTTGTCCTACGCAGCAACACTTACAAATTGTCTCGCTTTCGCGTAGGCACAGCCAGTCCATGTCCTCAACGCGTTCCAGTTTGATGCAGCACAATGAGACAGACTCGCATCAATACTGCTGCCGATCCGGAAACCAACTCTAGACAAAAGCTCAGCGAGCTATTCGCAAACCGATCTGATCTACAAATACGTCATTCGAGGTCGTTGCACTTAATTATCCAAACCAAGGCGGAACAATATCAAGCTGAGTTGCTTCTCGAAACATAGGCGCCAGCATGTCGCAATAGACATCCTCTGTAGGTTGCTGACGGATTATGCCGCCACTCGTAATCCTTCCAAAGACGACACGATAAGTATCACTCCCCTCAAGATAGGTGACTTCCATGAGATTCAGACCTTCTTTGGATTTGGCCTTCCATCGGAAAATCGCTGTAATCTCACCAGGAGCTTCAAGCCTGACGAGAATAGGCGTAACGAGTCCAATCATGGTTGCAAAGCCGACTCCTCCCAACTGTTCAAAGATGGTTACGGCTACTTGTTTTTCGTATGTATCGTCCATTTTCATTCCTCCTAATTGTTTGTTTTTCTGGAATAATTGCCCCTATAAGCGTGCCTGACACATCCGCTCGCAAATCGCGGTCATGAATTCAGATCAGGGAATTGTTTGTTCTGAGATTATTGAGCCCGAAGCCGCCCAATATGCTAGGCTTGCCAGCCGCATCGGCAGTTTAGAAGCCCAATCGACGTCCCTCGTTTGTGCCTCTGCACGCCACTTCTACTTTCAGCGCATCGCACAGCGTTGTTGCCGTTACCACAGCATCGCTCGTTTGCAGACTGCGCAACGCGGCGGCAAAGTCGCCAAGGCGAAGTCGCAGGCCTCTCAGCAACTGCTGATGCTCCGGCGTAGCAGATGGAGCATGCTTCAGGAACAAGGCCCAGGCCTGCTCGCTGCGCAGCTCCTTGAACTCGATCTTGCGATCCAGACGACGCGACAGTGCCGGATCCAGCGAATCGCGAAAGTTCGTCGCCAAGATCGCTACGCCCTGAAAGCGTTCGAGGCGAAGCAAAAGTTCGTTCGTCTGTGAACGCTCCCAGCTCTGCATGGCACTGGCACGGTTGCTTGCCAAGGTGTCGATCTCGTCAAGCAGAAGGACAGCCCCCTCGTCAGCAGCTTCCTCAAAGGCTGCAGCGATGCTCTTCTCGGTTTCGCCGACGTAGGCACCCAGCAAATCGGAGCCGGTGCGTAACAGCAGGGTCTTGTCGAGCCGCCGAGCAATCTCTCCCGCCAGCATACTTTTGCCAGTTCCGGGAGGTCCGAAGAAGCCGAGTCGACCAAGCCCTTGCTTTGCCAACCCAGCAAGAAGACCATCAAGATCCACGTTGAGGTTCAGAAGCGTCGGATCGAAGGCGGTTATCGGTTTGACCACGCGGACGGGCTTGCGATGGAAGAGCTTGTCGGCAAGTGACAGAGCATGGCGAACAAGCTTATCGGTTCCCACTCGGCCAGCACTCAGCGTAGCAACCTTTGACAACCGCTTCGCTTCGTATGGAGGAAGATCCGAGCGTGAAGCCAGCTCCTCCAATAACTCCTTTGACAAATGCTTGCCTCGGAACTGCTGCGACAGAATCTGAAGTCGTGT